>BNJT01001580.1_pt1 | contig 27431 bp, 53 predicted proteins | sample 8540491 | NCBI WGS metagenome assembly BNJT01 (sample SAMD00202455, study PRJDB9452) | human saliva metagenome | host: Homo sapiens | reverse complement strand
ACGACAGCGCCGGCAGCTCTCCGTGGCATCCGAGCGGTTTGTCTGCCCGCCTGCTGTTCTTCGACGATCCCACCGCATGAATGGTCCCCATATCGTCCGCCTGACAAGGTCTTCATGTCCGTCCTGGCTGGGGAAAGCTTGTCTACTACGGCCTCCGCGAGGTACTCCCTACTCGCCAACGGCTCAGCGAGATCGCCTCTCCAGGGCCGATTGCTGCTCAACACCCCCTGGGCAGGGCACACCGCCCGACCCGCCCGCGGTGGACGGTTACGCCGATGTCTACGCGCTCATTCGCAACCACACCGCGGAACTGCGCGCCAGTCACATGGAGGCCACAGTGCCCTCCACGCGCCGCGGTGGAGCTCCCGCGGCGGCGGCCGGACCGCCACACAGGAGCGTCCGCAGCAGCAGTCCGTACTCAGACAGGTCTCGACCCCGGTGCGCCGCCAGCTCAGAATCGTTGCAGCGGACCCCTCCTACCTCGCCTTCATGCTGCTGCTACCCATCATCATGGGGCTGCTGACCGCTAGGCGATCGAGGGAGCGACGGGTTCGCGGTCTCCCACCACCCAGAACCCAAACCGCCCACGCCGGAGAATCCCACACCCACGATCGTCAAGTACTCCCGAGTCAGGCCCTACAGCTTCTGGATCATCCTCATCACCGGGGCGGCATTCTCCGGGATGATCGGCCACGATCCGCGATCCTCATCGGGGAACGCGATGTCTTTCTGCGAGAGAAGGCGGTCGGTCTGAGATCCGGCGCCTACCTCTTCTCCAAGGCGACCATTCTGGCTCTTATCACCACCGATCAGACCGCACTGATGATGGGGATCGCCTCGCGCTCAACAAGGGTCCCAGTGACGCCGTCATCCTCGACGGTTGGCCGGGGTGGAGCTGGCCTTCTGCTGCTGGTCGGTCGCCTTCGTCTCCGGTCTTCTGGGGCTGGCGGTATCGGCGATGGTCTCCTCCTCCGAGCAGGTCGTGCCGGTGCTGGTTGTGGTCATCATGGCTCAGCTGGTCCTTTCCGGTGGAATCATCCCGATCGCAGGACGTGCGGTCTTCGAACAGCTGGCGTGGTTCATGCCGTCCGATGGGGGCTATGCGATGGCCTCCTCACCTGGAGATGACTTCAGCTGTCCCGCCCAACCGCGACGACGCGTTGTGGAAGCACGAGACCGCGCAGTGGTTGACGGACTACGGCATGCTCTCGCCATCGGCCTGGCCTGCATGGTGACCTGCTACATCGCCCTGGCCCGCCGCGGGCGGCGCTGATCCCCTCGAGTACAGGTGCCGGGGGTGCCAAGCCAGATATGGCTGGCACCCGGCACCGTATCTCGGCTATCTGCTGGGTGACGCTGGAGCCACCGAGGTCGTAGTTGTCAGGTGCTCCTGCGACGCAAGCATCGGGCGCGCGCCGCCGCTGCCCCCGCCCAGCGGCGGCACCGTGGCGACGTAGGTCCCTGAGTCTTCCACCCAGATCTTTCCGGAATCCGGGAGACGGCGACGACCAGAGCACCGGTCTCGTCGGATACGTAACCCCGCTTGCCGACCTGCATGAGGGGCTGGCCGTCCTCAAACCACCGATGGGCATGATGACGCACTGTCTCGCCCTTGGCGGGCTCCCGGAAAGCGCGAGCTTCGTTGTCGCCGACCTTTGGCCGTGCACGCCTTCACGTCGATCGAGACGCTGATGGTGCCCCGGGGACCGATGACCGGGGTGGTCGAGGACGACGCCTTCGCCAACGACGTGTAGGCCTTGAGCGCCGATGCGTCCATGGGAACCGACGCGGCCCATTGGTGCTTCTCGGTGAAGCTTCCCGATACGGTGCCCGTTTCACTGCCGTCGGCATCGTAGATCGTGGCGCCTGAGGAGGTGATGCGGGAGAAGGCCTCCGGGCCGGTCCGGATATTAACCCCGCCAGGCAGTTGTGAGCGCTGTCGAGAGTTGGGCCTATCGCCGGTCTCGGACATCAGGACGGCGCCATCCTTGGCGGATGCAGCACCTGGATTTGTTTGGACTTGCTTTCGTAGGCGAGAGACGAACCCGTTGCGCACCCGTCCTTCTCCTGAGTGTCCGCCCGCACGCCACTTCTCCTTGCCGGCCGCGTCATAGGGCGATCAGAGGGCCGTCTGAGGCCGTTCCCTCGCCGGAGAGATCACTGCGACGTCGGTCGTGGAGCCCAGGAGGTGGATCCCTCGAGGGAACGGGGCCTTGGAGGTCTTGCCGCTGTCGCTGACCAGCGTGGCCTGCCTGCTTGCTACTGCTGCACAGCCAACGATGTACCGCCCAGAGCGGGCCTCGTCGCATTCCCCACTCCACACCTTGCTGGTGCCCTTCCGCGTCAGATCGAACAGGTGCACCTTGCTCATGTTGGAGTATACGAGCATGCTCCCGTCCGCGGAGAGATAGGGATCATCGACTTCGGCGTAGCGCTGGTCCTCTTGAACGCGGTTGCCCTCGGGCAGCGCCGCCGGCCGCTGTACTGTCGACGCTCGGCCCGGAGAAGAAATACCACCAGCCGGTCCCACCACTGCCAGAACTGTGACGACCGCGGCTGCCGCCAGCCACCACCGGCGACGCGTGCGCCTCGGGTCGAGAGCAGCCCGCATCGACGGGCATGTAGCCCGTCCCCTGGGGACCGGTCTCGGGGGAAGAAGGAGCGGGAGGTCGTGCCTGCCGTATTGGCGGCTATAACTGCCGGGCATACTCGTCGCCATCGGGACGGGCCCTGCACCTGCCTGAGCGCCACCGACAGCAGAGGCCTGACCGAGGCCACCCGGAACGTTGACGCTCTGTCCGGACACCAGAGTCGGTATGGCAGATGCCGTCACTGTGGCCTGAGTCAAACCGGAAAGCATCGTTGGAGCCGTCGCCGCATCCGCTGGCGACGGGGCGTCCCAGTCGTAAGGGACCACGGAAGCCGTCGACTGCGGTGGTGAGGCGAGCCTCGGAGCTGCGGGCAGGCCCGCTCAGCGTGACTGCATCGCCTCCAGGCGCTGAGCGACCAACTCTGATGGCGGGGCGCATATCGGGCTGCTTGGCCATCATCGAGGCGATGAGCTCCCACAGGGCGTCGGGAAGACCGTCGGGGCGGCCTGCGTCTCGTCGAGCGTGCTGGCTGAGCAGCTGGGCGGGTTCTCCCACGAACGGAGCTGTCCCACAGCTCATCTCATAGAAACATGATGCCCAGTGAGTAGATATCGGCGGCGGAGGTCGGAGCCTGCATCGATAGAATCTCCGGAGCCATGTACAGCGGAGTACCGATGACCCCTGTGAGGTGAGAGGCGGAGAAGGTATCGCAGATACGTCGCCACCCCGAAGTCGGCCAGTCGAGGGACAACGGCCTCCGGCATACCCATCCCGGAGCGACCCCGGTCGCCACCGTCTCAGCCGGATCGCCGCCTCTGCTCGGACGCTGAGCTGAGCAGGATATGGCGGGCTTGATGTCTCGGTGAACGACCCAGCCCGATGGACCGAGTGAGCCCCTGAGGCGATACGCGCGTCCCTCAGGGAGGCCACCTGCGCGGGCGGCAGCGAACCGCGGGCCCTGAGAAGATCACGCAGGTCCCCGCCGTTGACGTAGTCCATGACGATGGCGAAGGTGGAGCCCTCGATAACGACGTCGCGAATGGCGACGACGTAAGGACTACGCACTCGCAGCAGCGTCGAACGCCCTTGATGAAGCGATCGACGACGTCGATTCTCCACCAGATCGGCACGCAGCACTGAAGGCCAGGACCTCGCGGGAATCAGTGCGCTGACCTCGCCAGACCTCGCCCTGGGCGCCTGCCCCGATCCGGGACTCCATGATGTAGGAGCTTCCGAGGTGACGGGAGGCGGGGCTTTGGGTCGTCATGAGGGCTCCGTGTCGCTCAAAGGATGGCAGGTTCCAGAGAGACCTTATCGCGATACTCGCGCGAGGCCGGGCGGCCCTGCCGCGCTCGCCGTGAATCGCACCGCGTTCGCGATCAGCCCGCCGACCTGAAGACCGATATTGCCGACTAGAGTGGATCCCGTGAGCAAGCAGATGACAACCCTCAGACCCACTGGTGTGGATCGACCATGAGATGACGGGCCTGGAACTGAGCACTGATGCGCTCATCGAGGTCGCCGTCGTCGTCACCGACTACGAGCTCAAGCCTTTGGCCGAGGGAATCGATGTACTCATCAGACCTCCTGCCGACGCGCTAGAGCGGATGGGCGACTACGTGCGGAATATGCACACTCCTCAGGGCTGCTCACCTGAACTGGAGGGCGGGCTGACCATGAGGCGGCTCGCAAGACGGTCCTGGACTACGTGACCTCCCCGTGCTGAACCCCGGAGCGCCCAGCTCGCCGGGAACTCGGTGGGCACGGACAAGGCGTTCCTGGCACGCGACATGCCCGGGCTCATCGAGGCACCTTCACTACCGGATCGTGATGTCTCCTCCTCAGAGACTAGCCAGCGCTGGTACCCCAGGACCTTCTTCCATGCCCCGAAGAAGGCCGGGGGCACCGTGCGCTGAGCGGACATCCTGGAGTCCATCGACGAGCTGCGCTACTACCGCGCAGTTCTGTTCCCCGCACGGCGAGGGCCGAGTCTCAGGAGTGCAAGGAGGCAGCCGAACGCATCCTGGAAGAACCCAACCAGGTGAGAGGATCGATCACATTCACGACGTGACGCAGTGCACCGAGTTCGGTTTGGTGCGCGAGGAGCTGAGCGGATACAGTACTGACTCGTTGCGGCTTTTTGCCTGTACACGGTGGCTGTAGCTCAGTCGGCAGAGCGCCTGGTTGTGGTCCAGGAGGTCGCGGTTCAAACCCGTCAGCCACCCGCTCCTCGGTTTCGGGTAAGCCAGTACGTCCCTACTCGTTGTCAAGGTTCCGTCTGACTGAGAGATTCGACGGATGGCGACACCGCAGAGCCGAGGCAGATCCTGACAACGCTCGGTGCCGACGCTGGAGACGCAACTCATCTGAGCACTTCTATCCCTCTTGTGTTATGGCCCTCAGGGTTGCTCTGATGCTCTCGCAACCTGATGTTCGAGAAAGTCCTCCCATGCAACGCCGTGACTTCCTGCTCGCTCCTGGCCGCCGGACCGCAGGCTGCCCTCACCGCCTGTGCTGAGACGGGCAGCCGACATCCCGCTCCGCCTCGTCGACCCGCCCCTACGCAGGCTCGCCCTCGAGCACGCGTCCCCTGCAGCGCCTTCCCCGACACCTTCGCTCAGCCCCTGCACCTTCAGGACGGGCCACCCCGCTACCCGCTCCCCACTCCCGGTGGATCCACTCATCACCAGATCTTCCGGAGAACGTCGGCAACGTCGTGGCCATCACTGTCGACGACGGCGTCGACTCCTCAGTCGTGGACGCCTACCTGGACTTCGCCAAGGATTCAGGGAGTCCGCCTGACCTTCTTCGTCACGGGGCGTCTATCCGAGCTGGACCGACAACCGAAACAAGCTGGCGCCCCTCGTGGAATCGGGGCAGGGTTCAGCTAGCTAACCACACCTGGACGCACCCGGATCTGACGACGTTGTCAGAGGGGAGATCATCGACGAGCTCACCCAGTGCGAGAACCTGCTGCGCAACACCTCACGGCATCACGGGGCGCCTTTCATCCGACCTCCCTACGGCGGTCGCAACTCCTTCACCGACTCGGCCTGCGCCAAAGCGGGTTACACGACCGCGACCATGTGGTACGGATCGTTCGGAGATTCCGTCTGCTCACGCAGGACGTGCTCCTCGGAGAGGCGCAGAAGTGGTTGCTCGCGCAGCACATCGTTATCGGTCACGCGAACTTCCCACCGTCACCCAGCTCTACGGACAGATCATCGACATCCTGCGTCAGCGTTCCCCTGCTGACCGCCACGCTCGACGACGTCTCACTTCGGGCCCCGGTCACAGTCGTCGCGTCTGGACTCAGCTCACAGCGCTCGATCCTCCTCAGCCTGACAGCACTCCTGCATCCGCGAGGCATCGATCTCCGGGGTCCGCGGCAGATGAGACGATCTCACAGCGCCCTTCGAGCTGCTCGTTGAAGGTGTCAACCCAGTCGTCTCCGATGACGAAGACATCGATGCCGTACTCGTCGATGTCCTGGCTCTTCTGACCCCATGTCTGCTCGGGGATGACCAGGTCCACGTAACGAATGGCCCTCGAGCATCGCCTTGCGCTGTTCATAGGAGTAGCGGCGCACTTTCCCTGGAGACGCTGAACTCGTCGGTAGACAGTGCGACAATCGAGATAGTCACCCATCGCTTTGGCTCGACGCAACAGCTCGATGTGCCCGTAGTGGAGCAGGTCGAAGGAGCCATAGGGTGATCGCACGTTTCCATCAGAATTTTCCTCAGGATCAGAGCGATCGATTTTTGTGCGAATCATACAAGAACCGATCATGTTGTCGTTGATTGCGCGTAGCTGGAGATTGAACGCGCTTGCCGTTAAGTCTAGGCAGTTCCCCCTCAAATACCCCTTTGTTACTCCTCTGCAGCAGGCTGCCGACTATGGCGACCGTCACCCATTATCGTTTAACCCAATGAATGCGCCGAACTGAGAGCCGGGCCGGAAGCGCACGAGAACCAGCTGAGGCCGTCATGTGACTGAACCCCGATATTCCCTGGTATCACAGCGATGACAGGAGTTTCAGCCCAGTCACGGCAGGCGTGAACGTCACATTCTGATTGCAGACAGCTCAATCATGACGACGGCCGCTTTTACAGTTGTCCGGCACAACTAACGTTGTAGAAAGCAAGTAAAGAAGGCCTTCCTCCGGGCCTCACCCATCCCAGCGGTCTGGAGGTCGCCAGTGGTCGTAGTCACCCCACTCCGGACCTTCACGGGGCCCTCGCGCAGCCTCAGGTTCCCGTCCCCGTCCACCTCGGCGCCCTCATCTCCTTACCGATTTCTCGGCAGCACGTCGAGACATGACCTTCCGGGCACTATGACTATTCCTGGCAAGCCTTTATCAGGATGCTCTATGTCAACGCATCGGTTTCCTCCGCCCCCGCATGTTGTTGACGGGAGTCACGGCCGCGGTTCTCATTCAGGTGACGGCACGGTGCGCGACATAGCAGCACTGACCGTGGGCGTCCACACGGGTCATGCCATTCATCGTTGTCGCAGGCGCGGGATTCATGGCCGAATCCTGTTCCTCGATCTCATCACGGAGGTGCACCTGCTGCCGCGGACGGCCAGTGTCGGTGGATCGGTTGTCGCCGCATGACGGACCAGTCGAGAGGCCGATAAAGGGTGGCGGGCTCGAGCGACGACAGCCCTGGGCTGCAGATGCTTGCCTCATGAGCGTCCTGCGCTTGAGCGGGCTTGTAGCGACCGCTGTCATCTCCGTGTCCCCGACCGCAACGCCATACCGATTCTGAGGAGGGCCCGCATCATGGGCGTGGCGAGAATCGGCTCCCTTCACCACTGCCCTATCCCCCTGTGGCTACGGACTCACCGTCGTTCTACCAGCCTCGCTTGCTGCCTGGGTGGCCGTCCTCGTGGCGACGCGCGGTCGGAGCCCGGTCCGGTCATGACGAAGTTCGACGTCGTTCTCACAGGTCTGGCGACGATGCTCACCTTCGCACTGGTTGGTCTCAGCAGGGGCTGTGTTCTCCCTTTCGGTCGAGGACCGTCCAGTCCCCGTCTCGCCCTGGGGATGGGACCCGGTTGACTATATGCAGCGTCTTGGAGTCCCTCCCTGTGGTCGAGCGCCGGCGTGCTCTAGAGATCGAGTTCTTCTGGCGGATCGGCCTGTCTCCTGCTCCCGCCAGCGGTGACAGCCTTCTCACCCGCGGCCCGGCTCTGGACGCTTCATCCCGCATAACCATGATCCTGCTCCTCCATCTGCAGATACCTTCCGTCATCGGAGCACCGAATCTTGTCCCCACACCACACGGAGCGGGGTAAGGACATGCGGTTCCCTCTTCTCATCCACTACTGGGCTCTCGAAGTCGGCGCCGCGCAGGTCATCGAGGAGATGTGCGCCCTGAGCACTATGGCTCATCGAACGGTGAGCTCATCGAGGACGACCCAGGCCCTCAGATCACTCATGACTACCGATGGTGGTCCTGGAACATCGCCAAGAACAAGCCGGAGGAAAGGCCGTCACGATCCTGACCGCGTGTCGGGAGAAGTGGAAACCGGCAGGGGTGCGGATCCAGCACTCAGAGAGTCGCACATCGCCTTACCGACACGCTCGAGGAGTATGACCATGTGCAGTACAAAAAGTACGCTGACAGTGGACGAATCACCGTCTACCGGATCCTGCGTGGCCAGGGACGCGGCCCGCGAGATGGAGAAAACAGGGGCTGGAGCGTCGAACGTTATGTCGCCCGCCAATCCCCTCATTGGTGCGGGAAGGCCGGCGGATGTGGGCGACGTCGATCTATCGTTACTGCCATCGCCTTTCGCTCGTCGCTCCTTTCTGGCTCCGACATGGTGAGAAACCTGGAGGCGCAGCTGACGTCCGTCGCCGCACGCACGGATCTACTGCTGTGGGACCTGACCGACGAGCGTCTTGGCGTCCTGGAGACGGCTCCCGGGGCCTTCTTGACCCGTTCGGCAGAAAGCCTCAACGGCGGGCCTCTCAAGGGACTCGCCGCCAGGTTCTCTCGAGCTGGGGACAGCGGAGCACCCTACACCTGTGGAGGCCTGCCCTTCTGCATTTCGGCAGTCTCCTGGATCGTCTCGGCCTCACGGACAAGACGATTCTGATCAACGTGCCATGGGCTACGAGGACCACCTCCGGCGAGTCGATGGTCCCGAGCTGGAGACAGGCGGCAATGGAGGCCAACTGGGTGATGCCCCGCTACGTCGACCTGGTTCGCAGGGAAACCGATGTGCGGATCCTGCACGTCCCCGACGAGCTCGTCATCGCCGATGACGCGCATCGCCGGGGTTCAGCCCCGTTCCACTACGTCGATTCCTTGTATCCCTGGATCGCCGACGAGCTGGAGGTCGCTCAGGCTCCCCGCAGCCCTCGCTCCGGTGCTCTGACCTCCATCGATCCTCCAAAACTTCGAGGACTCGTCCATGCCGCTCGAAGAACAGCTCGGAGTTTTCCACAGGCCGTGTCAAAGTCTGGCGGTCGGGGCTGTGTGCAGGTAATGTCAATACACCGCCCGGACGGGCACTGCCGCCCGTCCCGGTGGTGTGAGGAGTTGTTTCGGTGGCGAGGAGGCTATCGGTGATGAGTACGTCCCTACTGATCCCCACAGGCCTGTGCACTCGAGGGCGACCCGCAGTCGAGTGCGGCCGGTCCGGTTCTCGTCTGGGGCAGCGCCGGGCGGCCGCCGGTTTGGCGGTGGTATGCGTCCTGGGCCCTGGGGGCGGCGGGCTGCGCGCTGAAGGACGCGCGGGCGGAGGCCAGTGCCAGCGCCAGTGCCAGCGCGTCTGCGGCCGTCGCCCGGGCCGAGAAAGGGATCGCCGACGCCAACGCCTCAGCGACCGCCTCCCGAGAAGCCGCCCTGACCCCCGAACTCAAGGTCCAGCGCGACACCGCCCTAGCCGAACCCGCACCCGTCAAGAATCCACAGGTCAGCGAGGAGACCTCCGAGGGCGCAGTCGCAAGCGTCTACTACTTCCTCGACCTCTACCGCTACGCCTGCATGACCGGCAACACCACCGAACTCGCAGCCATGAGCGAAGACCAGTGCCAATTCTGCCAATCTGCAATTGATCAGGGCAACCAAGCTTCACGCAACGAGGAGGATGGATGAGATCAAATGGGACCAGAAAGCATTAGTAGATGCCATACTACGACAAAACTCAGACGGATACAATTACAATCGAATCAAAATCGTCATCAACTACGGACAAATGACCTCCCATCCCGGAGAGCGGCACCCCTCGAAAACTTCCGGAAACGGATGATGGAAGAGTTCTTAATTTCGAGTTCGGTATATCAACGGCCGCTGGATCGATTGGGGCAGTCGAGGTGGTTTGAAAAATGATCATGAAACCTATCTTGCCGCCATCGCGATTGTCGCACCATTAATTCTACCAATGTGCACTCAAACGGCGGCGGAGAAAATTCGCGACGTCGACATCTAACTGACCGACTCGGAAAACACTCGACAAGGGGTAAATGCTATGGTGAAGTGACAGAGCAGATCTCCCAGGATGGAGGCATCGAGTCGGTGAGCCTGCGTCGCAGCCTGAACACCCGAGACGTGACGGCATCAGAACTGTCGATGTGGGACGAGAAACCCCACCAGGAAATGCATCGACAACGGCGACGAACACCCTGGGATATCGACTGCGTGAACAACGGGCTGCTCCAGCCCTCCGGACCCGAGGAACCCACCGGCGGCCCCCGCACGATCACGATCACCACCCGCCAAGCCGCCACACTCATCGCACAGGGCTCGGGCATCACCCGCCAACCACCCGGCCCGAAAAGTCATCATCTCCAAAGCCTTCATCGTCTACACCGACCCCACCCCGCTACCAGACCACCACCATCCTCGACACAGCAATCGACGTCGAATTCACCCCCATCTCCCTACACCTGGAACTGGGGAGACGGAACCACCACAACCACCACCGACCCCGGAGCCCCCTACCTGAACCACACCATCACCCACCACTACAAACACACCGACAAGAACATCACCACCACCCTGACCACCACCTGGACAACCAGATACCGCCCCACCGGCCACACCAACTGGCACACAATCGAAGGCACCATCACCACCACCGAAAACCTCCACCCCTACGACCTCGTATCGCATCGTCACCTACCTCACCGACGACGCCGAAGAGCCCAAGGACACTAACTCAGCCCTCCCGTGTCGACCGTGGCTGTCTCGGCAACAGGGGGAACCCGGGGAGCGTCGCCCCCGGAGTAGCGTTGCCCGCCGTGATTCCAGTGGGGAGCCAGCCGATGTCGTTCGCGGCACAGCGCAGGCTCAGCCTCGCACCGGCGAACTCGCCGGTGCAGAGCTCCACGACCTCGCCGTCGCGCACCATGGCGACCTCCAGTAGGTCCGTCCGTAGCGGGATGCTGGCCCGCCCCTCGACACCGAGGTGCTTCCACGGGCTGCGAGGATCCGGGCGACGTAGCGCCCCACCCTGACTAAGCGGCCCCGAACCGCGGAATCACCGGAGGCCCGCTTGTCATGGCGGCGAGACGGCACCAGGGCGCATCGACGATCCGGCCGGCGGAAGGAATAGATTCGGACGGTTCCGTCCCAGAACCGAAGTCGAGCGGGTGCGGAGCTCGTTTCCGTGGTGGACGGGGGCGAGCGCGTATCAAATCGTGTTGCGACGGAGCTGCTTGGTGAGACGAGCACAGGCTCCGGCGTCGAGGCAGGATGAGGGTCCTCGGGGCGAGGACCGTCCGGATACGACATCGTCCACCGCCTGGTACACCTGCGCGGAGGTGTCAGCGCCGATGGCGCCGATGGCTTCGTGACGGGCTCGGTAGTGGTCCGTGTCCGGTCGGCCGCGGGGTCCCAGACGATACCGACGCAGCCGGTGACCATGCCCCTCGTCGAGGACGGAGGACCGGTCGGAGACAACTGCCCACGAGCGGGCGAGCTGGTCAGGAAGTCCTCGTCCAGTGACCGCCGGGATGCCCAGGGCCTGAACCATTCAGGAGCGCTCGGCGCGAGCTTGGGGTGGGCGAAGAGGACGGCACGGTGTCCTGTACGAGTCAGACCTGCGGCCGAGCTCGAGCCAGGGCCGGTGGAGATCGCTGAGAAGCCCGACGGCGCCAGGATCGGCCTCCAGAGCATGCGACCTCCGGGTCCCCAGGTGGGGGCCAGCAGGATGCGGTCCCGCTTCTGTCCCAGCAGGCTGTAAAGGTGGTCATGGCGGGGAAATCCAGTGCGCCAGACCTCTCGGTCGGTGAGCGTGTGGAGGTGTGGTCCGCAGTAAGACCCGTCTGCTCGGGTGTGGTGGCGCATACGACGACGTCCAGGCGGATACTGTTGAACCAGCGCCACATGTCGCGCATGGTCATGCCGTGCTGGAGGAAGACGACGCTGATCGGGAGCCCGTGCCCGAGCCGGTGGTGAGCCGGTGTTCGATGAGGGGGTCGCCGATATCTGACAGGAGGATGGTCTCGGCGCCGGTCCAGGCGGCGTCGAAGCCCGGACCGGTGGGGTCGATGAGGACGAAGCCGTCCTGCGCGAGCCGGTCCCAGTCCGGGCAGGTGCGTTCGATGACGAAGATGACGGACGCTGGGGGCGTGGGTACAGGGCATGGCGGTACAGCGGCTCGGCGTTGTCACCGGCGCTGTCGTGGCGGTCCATGTATAGCCAGGTTCGGGGCCAGTCGGTCGGGGACGAGGCCGTGTACGGGGAGGGTGCCGCGGACGAGACCGAGGAAGACGCTGAGGACGACGGTGGCGAGGGGCGCCGTCGAGGCCGATGACGCAGCGGTCTGCCGTCCCCGGTCCTCCGTGGTGCCGCGGCTGAACATCCTGGCCAGACGCCGGCGCAGTCCGGGCGATGATGAGTTGCGCCTGCGCTGACCGGGCACAGTCTCGGGGGCTTGGGGTCGCCCTGGTAGGGGGCGACGGGAAGTTCCCTGACCGTGATGACGGCGGAGATCTTTCCCTTGGGCAGCCAGACGATGCGCTCGTGGAGCACCACCTCGTCGAAGTATCGGTGGTCGACCGTCTTGGCGCTGGTGGGACTGGACCCAGGCGCTGTTAACCCTCCACTGCTCCGTCGGCTTGGCACCGGTGTAGAAGTAGGTGGCCTTCTGGTCGCTGCGGAATCTGCGGCTCGGAGGAAGGACCGGAGCAGGCATGGGGCCCCGGCCATGCCTGCCAACGCGGTACGGCGCCCCACGGCCAGTGGCGTGGAGCAGTACGCCTCGATCTGGGCGGCGGGAACGCGTTGGGCGACGGCACGCAGAAGCCGGGCCACCTCGGTGCGCTCAGCGGCCGTAAGCCCGGCTGAGGGGTAGCGCAGCCCCGGTCGGCCTCGGCGACCTGGATGAGGCGATGGATGACGAGCTGGTGGACCCAGGCGGGGAAGAGGGTCGTCGGCCTGAAGCCATGTCGGGAGGATCGTGCCCAGCAGGGTGGCGGTAATGGTCGGCCTCGCCCCAGGCACCGGGGGAGGCGAGGCATGGCGGATGACAGCAGGGCCGTCGTGGAGGCCGAGGCGGTTGCCGTTGGCCGCAATATGGGCGATGAGCCCGCTCAGGCCAGCATTCTCGTTATCACCGCCGGAACCATCGGCGTCGTCGACATTGCGAAGAGGGCCCGTACTGCCCCAGTCCGGCAGACCTCGCCGGGGAACGGTGAGCACGACACCGCTGATGGTGTCGGGGAAAGATGTAAGGCTCGGCGGTCAAGTCCACAATGCGACTGCCGTGGTTGAAAGCGCCACTGAAGACGGTCATCCCGGTGCCGTCGGGGCGGATCACCACTGACGGCGTCAAGAGGGCCCGACGGCGTCGCTCGATCCGCGCTGGGCCAAAGAGGTGAGGTAGCCCGGCTCAACCCTGTCACCGGCCTTCGGGAACAGGATCCGGCTTCCGGCGGGCGGCGGTCTGAGAGCCTGGGCCACGACTGTCGGATCAGGGGCAGCCGATGGGAGCGATCCCGGTTTCGGGAAGGTCCCGCTGAAGAGAGTCGAGCGTGTCTTGACCACCTGCGGAACCGATGATGATGACGTGCATGGTCTCGGTGCTGCGGGTGTTCATGAGGTGGGCATCTCCATTTCGTGGGGCGGTCCCCCGATGACCAATGGTGGACGTCATAAGCAGCTCCATGGTGGAGATATCCCAGGTGTCCGAAAGTCGCTCCGCGGCGCTGGACATACCCTGAACCGGGAGGCCGAATAAATACGGACCCCAGCACCTACGCACTCGTTAGGAAAACCGACGCCCTCCCGAGGGTCTTCTCGGGAAAACTGACGTCGCACGCCAGATCTGTACGGGCCACCAGCGTAAACCCGGAGACGAAGGCCGTATAGCGGTGTCCCCAGTCGGCGAAGCACAGCACCAGCAGATCCGGGCCTCTCAGGTGCAGGTAGTGGGAGCGCTTGCCGACGACCTCGGCGCAGGCGTACCGGCTGCGGCGAGGGACTCGACGAGGCAGGGTTCGCCACGGAGGCCGTCACCGATTCTGGCGATGCAGTCGGCCTCCACACGGGTGAGCACAAAGGTTGTAGCAGCTCCCAGAGGGTTACTGGTCTTCGCCTCACCCCAGTCCTCAAGGCCCAGCTCGCGTGCACGGATCTGCTGCCTGCGCGCGGGCTGAAGCTATGGATGGATGACCGGCGTCATCGTGGCCCGCTGCCGGCAGGGGAGCGTGTGCGGCGCCGAGTACGGGCAGGCCCGCTCCGAGCGCAGGGGGTCGGCAAGGGCCGCCGCCACCAGCCCCGCACCCGGTGAGGCACGATCGACGTGGCTGTCCTCAAGCTGCGGACCGGCTCGTACTTCCCCGACCACCACTCCAACATCCGTCTGGTCGGCACCGTCCCGACCAAACAGACCGACGAGCGGACCGAAGTGAAGGCCGCCGTTACCTCAGCCTGGAGACCCTCAAACAGTGCGGTCGATGCTTCTGAGGACAGCGTCCTCGGCACTCCATAACTGTCTTCATTCTCCTGTAGATTTCGCTCTGCATCGGCTCAGTATTGCCGTTTCGGGCTCTGCACTTTCCCACATCAAGACGTCTCTGCTCAGCGCAGACGCATATCGTTCTTGATCCGATTCGTCGATACTTCAGGGGTACTGAGGAAAAATAAACGATCTCACACAGCCCCTTGAGCTGTTCGTCGAAACTCTCCGCTCCAGTCGTCACCCATGACGAAAACATCAATATCGTACTTTGAAAATGTCCTCGATCTTCTGCCCCCAGGTCAGCTCTGGAACCACGAGGGTCCACGTATCGAATGGCCTCGAGCATCGCCTTTCGCTCCTCGTATGAGAAGTAGGCTCGTTTCCCTTTTCCAGCGTTGAACTCATCACTGGAGAGCGCCACCACTAGAAAGTCACCCAGCGCTCGTGCGCGCTTCAGCAGTGCAATATGACCGTAGTGGAGCAGGGTCATAAGTGCCGTAAGTGATCACACGTTTCATCGAGTTACTTCCTGGTCGGGCGTTCGAGGGCCACCCTATGATGGCGCACAGGACAAACCACCATGAGTATTATCTGGTCGCAAGCCAGCATCGAAGACGTCACAGAACCGATGCAATAATGATATATGGCTGAAATACGCTGAGCCTCCATCAGCCGATCCGCCACAGTCTCATCAGTCTCGAATACCACGCACCCTCATCATATATCTTCTTAGAGGTTCTTTTTCAGGACGCGGATACCATTCATGGGGTGCCGCCTCCGGCTATCCGCAGAGCGTCCGCGCCTGCGGTCGGTGCGGTCATGAACTCGATGCCGGTGCCCTTCAGGCGACGCCCCTCAGGGCCAGGGGACTGCATCTGGTCGATGGTGAAGGACTCATCCATGGCGGCCGTCCGGGTTGCGGCCTCGAGAGAAGGAGTAGACGGCGTTGGTCTTTCCCTGACCGGCGGGATACCGGTTGCTCGGGAGTACGCGTGGCGATTCCTGAAAAGGGCGATTCTCCAACCTCGATCGGGATGTTGTCTGAAAATCCTCGACGTCGATTCGGCGTCGGAAGAGTCGATCTCGACGTCGCTGACAGCGCTATCGAGCACTACCGGAACCGTTCTCGTTTTGCCGAGGTGATTTTTGGTGTCAGACAGGGGATCTGCGCCATGGGCGCATATCGCACCACATATTTTTAAGGGAATGAGACCGCATCCCCCATTCACGTCCGGATACCCATCATGAATGAACGGAAGAATGATATCCGGTTATTCTATGAACAGGGGTGGTACGAGCTGATACATCCATCCGTAGGGATCCTCAGCGCGGCCGGACTGGATGGAGGTGAGTCGGTCGTGAACCTGCCGGGTGACCTCATTGCCCTCGATTCGAGCGTCAAGCCCTTCCCCTTGAGATGCCCCAGGGTACGACGACAGCAGCGGTGCCGCAGGCGAGGACCTCCTGACCCGACCTGATTCGATGTCCGCCAGCAGCCCCTCCAGGCTGATAGTGTCCTCGACGACTCTCCGGCCGGAGTCTTGCAGCATGCGGATGATGGCACTGCGGGTGGATCCTCGAGAATGGTCCCGGTCAGGCGCGGAGTTCGCACGGTACCGTCGGCGTCGACGACCATGATGTTCATGCCGCCGAGCTCCTCGAGGTTCTTCTGGGAGACGTCGTCGAGGAAGCAGACCTGGTCGCAGCCCTGGGCATGGGCCTCCTGCTGTGGGAGCAGGGAGGAGGCGTAGTTGCCTCCGTCTTCGCCGCGCCCGTTCCTCCGCGCCCGGCGCGGTGGTACTCGGTAGTCACCCAGATGGAGATGGGTTCGAGCCCATGGGTGAAGTAGGAGCCTGAGGGGGAGGCGATGACGTAGTAGTCAACCACCTTGGAGGGGCGTACGCCGAGGAACGCCTCGGAGGCGAAGGCGAAAGGACGCAGGTAGAGGACTCGCCCTCGCCCGAGGGCACGCAGGCGACGTCGGCCCGCACCAAGTCCACCAGGGAGGCCACGAAGTCCTCCTCAGCCAGCTCGGCAGGGCCAGGCGCCGAGCGGAGGCGTTGAGCCTGGCCGCGTTGTAGCGGGGGCGGAAGGTCCACACCGAGCCGTCATCGTGCCGGTGAGGCCTGATCCCCTCGAAGATCTCCTGTCCGTAGTGGAGCACGGCGGTGGCCGAGGGACAGACTGAGGTTGCCGTAGGGGATGACGCCGTAGTCGCCCCAGCCCTCACCCTGCCTCCAGCGGGCGTGGGCCATGTGATCGGTGAAGCGGTCGCCGAAGTGGAGCCCGCCAGGACCGCCTGACGCTCGTCCTCGGCTACGGGCGACGGGTTGGCGGTCGGGGAAGCGACCGGCGATCGCATCGGCCTCGGGCACGGGAACCTCGGCGGCGCGCGCCAAGGCGGTGGATGTGGTGGATGCGGAGTCGGTTGAGGCGGCATCTGTCTCAGGCATGCGTCACACCCTACCGCCGAGGCCACAACTCGGACACAACGTTCTCACATCCCGGCTCGCAGGCGGGCCATCGGCTAGATTCCGGCCAGATTTACCACTTCCGGCAACTCGCGAGGTCCTCATCGGGCCATCCGGTGACGCTTTTCGGCGACGAAGACGGCCTGAGCGCCTCAATGCGGCGATGCGTTCACCCTGGGCCACCTGGGCCACGGCGGCGGCGATGGCGTCACCGATCTGACTGGTCGTACGGTCGGCGCCATCACCACCGCAGCCATGTCGGCCTTGACGCCGGCCTCGACCCGCGGCCACCTCGACCAGCCCAGGTGGTCGAGCATGAGGGGCGACGGCGCTGATCGTGGCGGTCGGGTCGGCCTTGCCCTGCCCGGCGATGTCGGGGGCCGAGCCGTGCACGAGGCTCGAACATGGAGGAAAGGCCCTCTCGGGGTTGATGTTGCCCGAGGCCGACAGACCGATTCCGCCGGTGATGGCGCCGGCTCTCGTCGGTGAGGATGTCGCCGAAGAGGGTTGTCGGTGACGATGACGTCGAAACGACCGGGGTCGGTCACCATGTAGATGGTGGCGGCGTCCACGTGGCGGTAGTCGACGACGACCTCGGGTGACTCGGCACCGACGGCCTCGACGATACGGCGCCACAGGCCACCGGCGTGGACGAGCACATTGTAGCTGTGGACGAGCGTGAGGTGCTTGGCTGCCCTGGCCTGAGCCTTGGCGAAGGCGTAGCGGACCAGGCGCTCGACCCCGTAGGCCGTGTTGACACTGACCTCGGTGGCGATCTCGTGCGCCGTGCCCTGCCGTACGACTCCCCGTTCCCGCAGTGAGGACCCTCGGTCCCTCACGCACCACAACGAAGTCGATATCGCCGGGATCGGCCAGCGGCGTTGGCACCCCCGGGTAGTAGACCGAGGGACGCAGGTTGACGTAGTGGTCCAGAGCGAAGCGCAGGCGCAGGAGCAGTCCGCGCTCGAGAACACCGGAGGGGACGGACGGGTCGCCGACGGCGCCCAGCAGGGATAGCGTCGTGCCCCTGTGATGGCCTCAAGGTCCTCATCGGTGAGGTCTGCCCGGTCTGGTGCCATCGCTCCGCTCCCAGATCGAAAGTGGCCGGCAGGACCGTGATTCCGGTCCCCTCCAGTGCTCGGTCGAGAACCTTGAGCCCCTCGGGGACGACCTCCTTGCCAATGCCGTCGCCCGGAATTACTGCCAGCTTAATGGTCTGCGTCATGAGGTCACCTTAGGACACGGTCACGATGCGAGACAGGAAGTCCACATAATGGGAGCGTGTCGTATTCGCATTTCGACCGACGGTCGGTTAGTCTTATGCTCGATTGCACGCTCTAAGGAACGGAGGAGACATGACGCGCACCCACCGTCCTGCCGCGCAGCGTCGTGAGAGATTCTCGACGCCGCGCACGCCCTTTTCACCACCAAGGGCTTTCAGCCCACCACCATGGAGGACATCCTGAAGGTCGTGGGCATCGCCAAGGGAACGCTCTACTACCACTTCCCCAGTAAGGAGCAGATCCTCAGGGCTCTTGTCCTGCGCATCGTCGGCCAGGTAGAGCAGCGTGCCCGCGAGGTCGCCGATTCGTCGGCTCCGGCGGTGGACAAGCTCGTGACGATCATGGCGGCAATGCGGGTCGAGGCCGCTCAGACCGAGCTCGTCGAGCAGTTCCACGCCCCGGCAACGCCGAGTTCCATTTGCTGTCCATCACGGCGATGATCGAGGCACCTGACGCCGGTCCTCGCCGACGTTGTCGCACAGGGGTGAACGAGGGAATCTTCACACGGACAGGCCCCACGACGCCGTCGAACTGCTTCTGAGCGCCTCGGGAATCCTCCTGGACCACGAGATCATGGAGCCCTAGCCCGGATGAGCTCGCCCGCCGCCGCGAGAGCTCATCTGGGCGAGTGGAGACACTCCTGGGAGCCCGCCTCGGGGAGTCTGTCCGCCCTCGTGGAGGTCGACTCATGAAACGTGTCGGCCTGCTCGTTCTGGGCTCGTTCATCAACTCGCTGGGGAACGGGGCTGAGCGCCTTCGGACTTGCCGTCGTCATGCTGCGCGCCTATGGAACGGCCTCCTCGGTGTCAGCCATCCAGATGAGTGCCTTCGCCCCATCGTCCTCCTGGCCCCCGCCAGCGGGGTCCTTGCCGACCGCTACGACCGCCGCCTGATGATGATCATTGGAGATGCCGGTTCAGTGCTCCGGGCTGGGCATCATCCTCGCGGCCCTGTCCTCGCCCCGCCCCTCCCTGGCCTGGGTCTGTACAGGGAGCCATCCTCTCCTCCTGCCTGGCCGCGCTCACCGAGCCCCGCGCTGCGGGCCAGCGTCACCGACCTGGTGACCGAGGAGGACTACGTGCGCGCCTCCGGCCTCCTCAGCTCGCCTCTGCGGCTAGGGTACCTCCTGGCCCCCTGCCGCGGCAGGGTTCCTCATGCCCGTCGTCGGGTGAGGGGGCTCGTCCTGCTTGACGCCGGTACCTGTCTGGTCACCGTGGTCTGCACAATGACAGTGCGCCGCGCCCTGGCTGCAGATGCGCCGCAGCGCGCAGCGACCCAGCCCGGTGACGACCACGGCTTCCTGGCAGGGGTGGCGGGACTATCACCTCCTCACCTGGGCTGCGGCTCCTTGTCATCCTCATGACCCTGGCTACCCTCGCGATCAGGGGTCATCCAGGTCCTCATCAAGCCGATCCTCCTACCCACCGTAAGCACGTCCGAGATGGGCGTCATCGAGACCGTCGCCGCCATCGGCATGCTCGTGGGGCGACACTGGTCACCGCCTGGAAGAGCGCGCAGCCGACGACGCTGCTGACCGCGGGCCTGGCCGCGACCGGCATCGCGATGATCCTGGTGCCCCTGGGGCCGGGCGCCTGGTGGGTGGCCGCCTGCGGCTTCCTCACCTTCGCAAGCCTGCCCCTGTCCCAAGCTGGAGCGGAGGTTCTGGTGCGCACCCGGGTCGACAACGCCCAGCAGGCGCGGACCTGGGGAACCATCAGTCTGGTGACCCAGATGGGCTACCTGGTGGCCTACCTCTGCTCGGGGGTACTGGTCGACCGGGTCCTTCAGCCCCTGCTGGAGCCAGGGCAGGCGCTGTCCCGCCAGTGTCGGAACGGTTGTCGGCAGCGGGCCGGGGACGCGGTGCCGCACTGCTCGTCGGCATCATGGGTCTGGGCATGGTCCTCGTGGCCCTCGGCGTCCACCCGGCGCCGACAGCTCACCTGAATCTCCACCGCGACAGCTGCGACAATGCGGCGGTGCCCCGGACGACCTGAGCCGTCAGGGGGCACCGCCGTAGACGGTCTTCGAGGTCCTCAGCGGGCCACGGAGCCCTCCGTGTAGTCCTTATCGACGTCGGCGCGCCAGGCGAACATGGAACGCACCTCGCGGCCGGTGGTCTCGATGGGGTGCGCCTCGCCCTCGGCGCGGAGCTTCTTGAACTCCGGGGCACCAGCGGCCTGGTCGTCCATGAAGCGCTTGGCGAAGGTCCCGTCCTGGATGTCGGCCAGGGACCCCTTCATGTGCTCCTTGACGTCGGGGGTGATGACGCGCGGACCGGAGACGTAGTCTCCGTACTCGGCGGTGTCGGAGCAGGACCAGCGCTGCTTGGAGATGCCGCCCTCGTTGATGAGGTCGACGATGAGCTTCATCTCGTGGCAGACCTCGAAGTAGGCCATCTCGGGCTGGTAGCCGGCCTCGACCAGGGTCTCGAAGCCGTACTGGATGAGCTTGGAGACGCCACCGCACAGGACGGTCTGCTCACCGAAGAGGTCGGTCTCCGGTCTCCTCGCGGAAGGTGGTCTTGATGGCGCCGGCGCGCGTGCCGCCAATGGCCTTGGCGTAGGACAGCACGGATCCCAGGCGGTGCCAGTGGCGTCCTGCTCCACGCAGACGAGCACGGGCACACCCGGCCGGCCTCGAACTCACGGCGCACGGTGTGGCCGGGGCCTTTGGGGGCCACCATGACGACGTCAATGTCCGCGGCCGGCTTGATGTAGTCGAAGTGGATGTTGAAGCCGTGGGAGAACAGCAGGGGCGGAGCCGGCCTTGATATTCGGCTCAATCTCCTCGCGGTAGAGGGCGGCCTGCACCTGGTCAGGGGGCCGGGACGGTGATGACGTCGGCCCAGGCGACCGCCTCGGCGATCGGCTTGACGGGAAGGCCCGCCTCCTCAGCCTTGGCCGCGGAGGAGGAGCCCTCGCGCAGGCCGACGACGACCTCCACACCGGGTCGCGCAGGGTTCAGAGCGTGAGCGTGCCCCTGGGAACCGTAGCCGATGACGGCGACCTTCTTGGACTGGATGACGGACAGGGTCGAGCGTCGTCGTCGTAGAACTTCTCAGCTGCCATGATTGCTTCTCACTTCTCCTTGAGTTGATCGGTGATGGATCGTGAGGCCGCGCGTGATCGCTACGGCACCGGACTGGACAATCTCTTTGACGCCGTACGGCTGGAGAGCCGTCAGCAGAGCCTTGACCTTGGATTCTGAGCCGATGGTCTCGATAACCACCGACGTGGGGGCGACGTCGACGACATGGGCGCGGAACAGGTCGACGACCTGGAGCACCGCAGTGCGGTTGGCGTCATCCGCGTGCACCTTGATGAGGTAGAGCTCGCGCTCGACGGAGGTGTCGGGATCCAGCTCGACGATCTTAAGGACGTTGACCAGTTTGTTGAGCTGTTTGGTGACCTGTTCCATAGCCAGCCCCTCGGCATCGGCGATCACCGTGATGCGCGAGATGTCCTCGTGCTCGGTGGGACCGACAGCCAAGGAATGGATGTTGAAGCCCCGACGCGTGAACAGCGCTGACACCCGGGTCAGGACACCGGGCTTGTTCTCCACCAGGACGGACGGCGTGTGCTCTCGCTCACGGCGTTCACTCCTCTTCCCACACCGGGCTCATGCCACGGGCGTGCTGGATCTCGTCATTGGAAACCCCGGCGGCGACCATGGGCCACACCTGGGCGTCCGCGGAGACGATGAAGTCGACGACGACGGGGCGGTCGTTGATGGCATTGGCCTGGGCGATGACGTCGTCCAGGTCCTCAGGCGCTCGCATCGCAGCCCCACGGCCCCGTAGGCCTCGGCCATCTTGACGAAGTCGGGGACCCGCGCCGTTCCGGCCCCGGTATGCAGGTCGGTGTTGGAGTAGCGCTGCCCGTAGAACAGGGTCTGCCACTGCCGCACCATTCCCAACGAGAGTTGTTGATGACAGCGACCTTGATGGGGATGTTGTTGAGGGTGCAGGTGGCCAGCTCCTGGTTGGTCATCTGGAAGCAGCCGTCTCCGTCGATGAGCCACACCGGATGGTCGGGGACGAGGCCTCCTTGGCGCCCATGGCGGCGGGCAGGCCGTAGCCCATGGTCCCGGCGCCTGCGGAGGTGAGCCAGGAGTGGGGCGGCGGAAGGGTGAGGTAGTGCGCCGACCATCTGATGCTGCCCCACTCCGGTGACCCAGATGGTGTCCTCTGCGGCGGCCCGGTTCAGGTGGGTGATGACCTCCTGAGGCTGAAGCAGTCCATCGTCGGTGTCGGTCCAGTCCGTGGGGTAAGTGGCCTGGATGCGCTTGACCTCGCGCCGCCACGGGGCGATATCCACCCGCCCCTCGGCGGAGACGTGGTCGCGGAACTCGGTGCTCAGAGCGGGGACGACGTCGGTCAGATCACCGACAATCGGGACGTCGGCGGTACGGATCTTGGAGATCTCAGCCGGGTCGATATCGACGTGGATGACCGAGGCCCTCGTGGCGAAGGTGTCCGGTCTACCGGTGACCCGGTCGTCGAAACGGGCCCCCAGGCAGACGATGACGTCTGCCCGCTGAAGGGCTCCGACGGCGGCGACGGTACCGTGCATTCCGGGCATCCGCAGGTTGAGCGGGTGCTCACTGGGCATGACGTCCAGCGCGGTGAGCGTGGTGACGAATGGCGCTCAATGAGCTCGATGAGCTCCGTCAGGTCGTTGGAGGGCACCTGCGCACGGTTCAGGCCACCGCCGAGGTAGAGGACGGGGCGGTCGGCAGCGGCGATCACCTCGGCGGCCTGAGCCAGACGCCGCTGGTTGGGCTTGCCGGGCAGACGATAGCCGGGCAGGGTCCCGGGTCAGGGGCCACACGAATTCAGTGGCCCCTCCTGGGCGTCCTTGGAGATATCGATGAGGACGGGTCCAGGGGCGTCCAGTTGAGGCGATGTGGAATGCCTCAGCCACACGCGGAACGATGTCCTCGGGACGGGTAATGAGGAAGGAATGCTTGACGAAGGGCATCGTGGCGCCGACGATGTCGGCCTCTTGGAGAGCATCCGTCCCATTCACGACTTCCGACCTGGCCGGTGATGGCCAGTATCGGCACACGGAGTCCATGTGCGCGTCAGCGATGGCCGTGATGAGGTTGGTTGCACTGGGGCCGGATGTCGCCACGCAGACTCCGGGACGGCCGGTGACCATGGCGTAGCCCTCGGCGGCGTGGCCGGCGCCCTGCTCGTGGCGCACCAGAACGTGCCGGATCCTCGTCGAGGCGAGCAGTGGGTCATAGAAGGGCAGAATGGCACCGCCCGGCATCCCGAAGATGTCGGTGACACCAAGCTCTTCCAATGCGCGCACCAGAGCCTCGGCGCCTGTCATGACCTGTTGGCCCTGACGTGCGGGAGCGTCGTCGCGGATCATCGCTCGCTCTCCTTCTCCGTGCTTACCGTCCGGCGACCTGCCGGATAATGAACGTTAGATCAGTGTTCACAGAGAGTCATATCGAGACACCTGTTGTCTCGCATCGTGGAATCACGGACGCGGGTCACCCAAGGAGAGCCCCGTCTCACTGCTTCTGTCGGGTTCTTTCCGGCCGACGAGTCCCGGACCCTTGGTACACCATGAGCCCCGTCAGAGATGACACATAACCCTGTTACTCATGACAAACATCCGCCGCGTCACTTTCAGCGGCGAGACGGAAGGCGGCACAGCGACGTGGTCACCACTGTCCTGCACTATCTGTTAGACAACCCGGTTGTCATCGTGCTCCCTCATGGTTGGTGCCGGGCTGCTGCTCTGGCGCGCCAGGCGCAGAAGCATACGCATCCCGGCGACGGTCCTCCTGGCCGCCAGCACGGCTCTCCTGGGCTGGAAGGTGGCGCACGCCAATATCCTGCACCACTTGTCCGAGAACGTAGTCCTCGTCTTGTTCCTCCTGGTCGGCACCGGGATGCTGCTGGGACACGTCAAGATCAAGGGTGTGAGCCTCGGGGCGGCGGCGGTCCTATTCTGCGGCATCGGGCTGGCGGCCTGGGGAGCGTCCTCCTCAACTCCCATCGAGGGTCCCCAGGGAGCTGGGAACCCTCGGATTGGCGATCTTCACCTTCGCCATCGGCATCCAGTCCGGGCCGAAACTTCTTCCACATCATTCGTACCGCCGGTGGTCCGTTGGCCATCCTCCTGGGCGTCCTTGGGGTCGCGGCGCTCGCAGCCGTGGGCGTGGGCGCGCTTCTCGGCCTCAAGGCGGCGATGATCGCGGGCGCGTTCGCCGGCGCCGTCACCAACACACCAGCTCTGGCGGCGGCGGGAACGCCGCGCCATGGCCGAGGGACAAGGCCGGACCGGGAGACGCCACCGTGGCCTATGCCGTCACCTACCTCTACGGCGTCATCGGCATGCTGTTCTTCTGCCTGTTGGCGCTGCGCTACCGCCGCAGTGACAGGACACGCCCTCCCTGCTCATCAACCGCACCATTCGGGTGGAGCGCGAGGACGGTCCGATTCTGGGCAACATTGTCGAGACCATCTCGACAGCTGAGATTCTCCCGTCTGCGTCGCGGAGAGGAGGGGCCCATCACCCGACCGACCAATGACGACCGCCTGTTCAAGGACGACCTCATCACCGTCGTCGGTACGCAAGAGGCCGTCAACCAGGCGATCAAAGCAGTGGGCCACGGTTCGTCACACCTCATCGAGGACCGCAAGTACTCGACTTCCGCCGCATCACGGTCTCGGATCCCGAAGCTGGCCGGCCGCACCCATCGGTGAGCTCGACATCGACAACCGTTTCGGGGCGACGATCTCACGTGTGCGCCGTGGCGACGTCGACATGGTGGGGACCCCGAATCTGGTGCTTCAGCAGGGTGACTGGGTTCGCGTAGTCGGCCCGACCGGTCGCATGAAGGAGATCTCGACCTATTTCGGCGACTCATCGCGCGGCTTGTCATCCATCAACCCGGTCGCCCTGGGGCTGGGCATGGCCCTGGGAATCTTCATCGGCGAGTGGAAGTTCCTCACTCCCACCGGCGCCACCTTCTCTATCGGGTCAGCCGCTGGCACGCTTCTCGTCGGGCTCATTTTTCGGTCGTATCGGCCGCATCGGAAAGTTCGTGACCGCCATGCCGTTCACAGCAACGGCGGTGCTCTCGGAGTTCGGACTCCTGGTCTCCTTGCACAAGCAGGCACCAAAGCGGGTGGAGAGATCGCACACGCATTCACCGGCGGCGACTGGTGGAGGATCTTCGTCACCGGTTTCGTCGTCACCACCATCGTGGGACTGGGGATCTACGCATCCATGCGATGGGTCTGTCAGGATGGGGGAACTCGTCTGTCGGGCCTCATCGGCGGCGTCCAGACCCAGCCGGCGATCCTGGCAGTTCGCCAACGAGCGCACCGGCGCCGACCCTCGGGTGGCATTGGGCTACGCGATGGTCTATCCCGTCGCAATGATCGTCAAGATCTTCATCGCTCAGATCCTCGGCGGGCTCCAGCCTCTTCACCTGACCCGCGCCTGTGCTCGACACAATGGTGCCCGCCGCTGTCATTCAGTGGCGGGCACCATCGTTTGCTCGGGTACGCGGCCCCGTTAGTCCTTCTTCTGCTCCCCGGTCGCCTTCGCGGTGTCTCGAGGAAGCGTGATGCGTTCGGAGGTGGCGACATCGTGGCGCCAGTTGTGGTCGGTGATGATGCGCGCCAGGGCGAGCCCGACACCAATCGCCGTGATGACGAAGAAGACCTCGGACAAGTTCGTCGCCGCTTCTCCCACGTCGACCCCTTTGTCGACCGACAGTGTATTGAGCGCGGAGATGGCGCGGTAGAACGGCACACCGGGGATCATGATGACGACAGCGGGGACGGAGAGCGCCACCCGGGACAGGGAGGCACGAGATACGAAGAGTTGAGCCAGCAGTCCGATCGTGACTGCGGCCAGCCCCTACGGCGAGCTGCCACGGCACATGGAAAACGTCGATGAGAAGGAGGCGCCCGGTATTGGCCAGTGCACCGACCACAGCCGCCAGGATGCTGGCCTTGGAACCGGCGTTGAACAGCATGGCAAAGCCGTAGGCTGCGATGAAGGAGCAAGCACCGCAGAATATGAGCAACGGCCCGTCGAGCGAAGCACCGCTGGCTGCCGCCACATCCCAGCGGAAAGATGAAGGTGACGGTCCATACGGCCACGCCCGCAGCCGCCATCACCATGAGCACGTAGGGCGCTGCGCGACAACGCCGAGGAGAAGTCCTGCCGGAACAGATCAGCATTGCCGTCACCATGGGAAAACCCGGGAATGAGGAACAGAATCGCTGAGATGATGCCACCTTGATGGTTGCCGGTGACCACGCCGGCTGCATCAAGCGCGGTCACGATGCCCATATAGGTGCCGGAGGCGGCGACCCCACATACGAGCCAGGTGAAGAAATGCTGATGGTGGCGCTCAAGCATCTGACGGCGGACGAACTGCCCCAGAAACGCGGCCACGAGGACCGTGAGGCACTCGACCCAGCCGCCCTTGTTGAGAAAGCAGAATCCTGCGCAGGCTACCCCGGAGGCGGCCGCGTTGGTGAAGGCGTTGTAACGAGCGTGCATCTTCTCGACCTGCGTCAGCTTGGCCTCAAGATGCTCAACAGTCTCATGCGGGCGCAGATCGTGAACGATCCGCGCAGAGCCTCAAAGCGGTCGACATTGACACCGCACGACGAACCTCACTGGCCTCGGTGCGGAACCGACTACCGACGTACGAGGAGGTGACGATCTCGGTCATCGTCACGTGGCCTCGTGCCGGTCAAGACCGACCGCGGCGGCTGCTCTCGCCATTGAGGACTTGATGCGGTAGGAGCCGGCCCCCGCGGCGAGCATGAGACGCCCCAGGTGCAGGACGACGTCCGACTGCTGCATGAGCCGATCGGCGTCGAGGCTCGGCTCATGGCCGTGCGGGGAGGTGGGAGGGAAGTCAGTGTCAGTCACGAAGACAATGGTGCACCGTTTCGACGCCCTCGTGTCAGAGATCATCCATGCGACCCGCACGGTGCTTGGGTGTGTTTTGCGTGTTGAAGCAGGGTTTGTGTGGTGTGGGGAGGAGGGTGGGTGGGGTGGCGCCGCGTGGGTGGGTTTTCGTGAGGTGGGCGCTGGTGCTCAAGGCGGTTGGCCCGGGACCGCTGGTTGGCGGTTCCGCCGACTGTGTGGTGTGTGCCGGTAGTCTCTCTGCACCCTGGC
>BNJT01001274.1_pt1 | contig 27499 bp, 44 predicted proteins | sample 8540491 | NCBI WGS metagenome assembly BNJT01 (sample SAMD00202455, study PRJDB9452) | human saliva metagenome | host: Homo sapiens | reverse complement strand
AAAGATTACTAATATCAATTTATTGATCCTGCTCACAATTTCAAAAAATAAACTTTTCTTTATTTTTTTCAACTCTTTCTACAATACCTTTGTTTTTTTATTATTAAAAACACACAATTCAATTTAACTTCAGATATCACAAGGGTCTAATTATGAAAATTTTAACTTGGCCTGTGGTTGCAGGGTGCCGCACTTGGTATCGTTGCGCCACTTCTCACTTACAATGGCAATCCTGGTAATATGGGATTTTGTGCGACTTGTTTCTTACGCGATACAGCAGGTTCGCTTGGATTACATCACATCGCTCCCCATTACAATACCTTCGCCCAGAACTCATTGGATTAGTTTTAGGGTGCACTCGTCAGTGCATTCTTATCTAAGGAATTTAAACCTCGTGGTGGATCTGCTCCACTCGCTCGTATTAGCTTAGGCTTTTTTTGCGATGCTTGGTGCGCTCATTTTCTTAGGTTGTCCATGGCGTGCTTATTTACGATTAGGTGGCGGTGATCTCACTGCAATTGCAGGTATAGTAGGGATTGTTTGCCGGTGTATTAGGCGGTATTTTCTTCGCTAATCGAGGATTCTCATTAGGTAAATCTAAGGAACAAAGCCAATCTTCGGGTTTAATTGGTCCAATTTTTGCCGTAATTTTGCTTGTTTTAGCCTTAACCCAATTTAAATTTGGTGAAAATCTCGCGATTTACACCTCTGAAAAAGGCCCAGGTGCACAACATGCGGCTATTTGGATGTCACTTGCTGGCGGATTACTTCTTGGTGTACTGATGCAAAAATCACGTTTTTGCACAATTGGGGCATTTCGAAACTTTGTCCTCTTCCGTGATGCACATCTATTAAACGGTGTGATTGCATTGATTGTCTTTGCAGCAATAACTAATGCCTTATTAGGTCAATTCCATTTTAGGCTTTGAAAAAAACAACCTATCGCACATAATGACTATCTCTACAATTTCCTTTCTATGGCACTTTTGCGGACTTTTGCTTTGCATTAGGTGGAGGTTGTCCAGGCAAACAACTAGTCAATATAGGGGAAGGTAACAATGACTCGGCATTATTTGTGCTCGGTATGCTACTGGCGCAGTGACAGCACATAACTTTGGTTTCGCGATGCGCTCTACTGGCGTTCCAATCTTTACGCCTTATGTTTTAATTGCCGGCTTTTGTGGTTTGCTTATATATCGCACTAACTAATAAATCTGAAGCCTAATATCCATCCAGAATAAACAAAAAGGAAGTCAATTATGACTTCCTTTTTTTCATTTTTAAAAAGTGCAGTCATTTTTAACCACACTTTCCACATCATTAAAAGTATATTTTTCTCGCCACGGGAAAGACTAATTAAGCCTGAACGAACAATCTCAAGTAATGTACTTTCTTCTTTCACAGCCTCAACAAAAAGCATCTAATTTGTCTTTTGTACCCGTTAATTGAATAGTGTAAGATTTTGTTGTTACATCCACAATCTGACCACGGAAGATGTCGGCTAAACGTTTTAATTCATCACGTGATGAACCCGTTGCTCGCACTTTCACTAATAACACTTCACGCTCTACGTGATCATGTTCACTCAAATTGATAACTTTAAACACATCCACTAATTTGTGAAGTTGCTTTTCAATTTGCTCAAGCACTTGCTCATCCCCTACCGCTTCAATCGTCATACGAGAAAGGGTTGGATCGTCTGTAGGTGCCACAGTTAAGCTTTCAATGTTAAATGCACGTTGGGAAAATAAGCCGACCACTCGAGATAATGCACCGGATTCATTTTCTAATAAAACAGATAAAATTCTACGCATTATTCGTTCTCCTCTTGTGGTTTGCTTAAAAATCATCTCATTCATCGCCCCCGTCATGAACTTGCATTGGGTAAACGTGTTCGGTTTCATCAACGTTAATATCAACAAAGACCAATTTATTTTTTTAATGCTGAAGGCTTCTTGTAATTTGCTTTCTAATTCATCTGGTGTAGAAATTTGAATCCCCACATGACCGTAAGATTCTGCCAACTTCACGAAATCCGGTAAAAGAATTCATATAAGTTTGAGAATGGCGACCAGAGTAAATCAAATCCTGCCATTGTTTCACCATGCCTAAGAAGTGGTTGTTCAAACAAATCACCACAACTGGAATGCCATATTGTGTCGCTGTTGAAAGCTCTTGGATATTCATTTGAATACTACCATCGCCCGTTACACAAACTACGGTTGCGTCAGGATGCGCAAGTTTCACCCCTAATGCTCGCAGGTAAGCCAAAAGCCCATCGTACCCGCACCACCTGAATTGATCCAACGACGCGGTAAATCAAACGGATAATGTAATGCAGCAAACATTTGGTGTTGCCCTACATCTGATGCTACATAAGCCTGGCCTTTTGTAATGCGATACACCGCTTCCATCACTTGCTGTGGTTTGATGACGCCTGAAGTGCGGTCGAAACTCAAGCATTTTTCGCTTTCCATTCATCGATTTGTTTCACCAATCTTCTAAGTGATTCTGCGGACGCGAACCAATTTCCTCACCTAATAAACTTAAGAATTCATCCAATACATTTTTCGCGTTACCTACAATTGGAATAGTCGCAGGTACGTTTTAGAAATAGAGGTTGGGTCAATATCAATCTGAATCACTTTTGGCATTCGGGCAATATTTATCTAAGTTATTAGTGGTACGGTCATCAAAACGCACCCCAACACCAAGAATTAAATCACTTTCATGCATCGCTGTATTAGCTTCATAAGTCCCGTGCATCCCAAGCATGCCTAAAAATTGTTTATCGGTACTTGGATACACACCCAAGCCCATCAACGAAGATGTAACCGGTAAATTTAAACGTTGTGCAAATTGCGTTAATTCTTCATGACAACCTGCCGCAATTGCACCACCACCCACGAATAAAACCGGTTTTTTAGCCACTAATAATGCTTTTAACGCTTTCTTAATTTGACCTTTGTGACCATTTACCGTTGGATTATAAGAACGAAGCTCAACAGATTTTGGATATTCGTAAGGATATTTTAAAGTTGGATTTACGGTATCTTTTGGAATATCGACAACAACGGGACCTGGACGGCCTGTTGAAGCAATATAAAAGGCTTTTTTCAAGATACCTGGAATGTCTTCAGCTTTTTTAACGATAAAGCTGTGCTTAACAACTGGACGAGAAATCCCCACCATATCACATTCTTGGAACGCATCACGACCGATTAAGCTACTCATTACCTGACCTGAAATGATCACCATTGGCACCGAATCAGTATAAGCGGTCAAAATACCCGTAATCGCATTGGTCGCACCTGGTCCTGATGTGACTAACACACAACCCACTTTACCTGTCGCACGCGCATAACCATCTGCCATATGTACCGCAGCTTGCTCATGACGAACTAAAAATATGTTCAATCCCACCAAGAGTATGAATTGCATCATAAATATCCAATACGGCACCGCCCGGATAACCAAATAAATACTCAACGCCTTCGTCACGCAAAGACTGAACCACCATTTCCGCACCGGATAATTTCTTCATATTTTACTCCTAAAACTGACCGCACTTTTTATTTGTTACGATTCGTGTCAAAACAATGGAAACATCATACCGAAAAGAAAATGGCTTGTCCAGCATGAGAAAAAGTCTAAAAAAATACGAATTAAAAAAAGCATTAAAAACTAACAAAAATACAAATATTAAGATTTAAATAAAGATAATCAATACAAAAAGAAGAAAAATTATAGTTTTATATGGAGTTTTATAAAAATAAAAATTTTTTTATTCTTTTTGTTCAAAAATTTTTGAACTGGATCACATTTTTAAGTGTTGATTTTTTTCTGCTGAGTAAGGAGAAAGGGGGAGATTATAAGAAAAAAACCGCACTTTGGATGGCCTAAAGTGCGGTTAATTTTTTTATGATGTTTTTTTGTGATTATTTCACTTCGCGGAATAAAAATCTCGCTTGGAATCACAGAACCTTGCCAGTAAAGCTCAGTTGATACTTTTCTCTGCTAAATCTAAGAAAGATTTCGCAATTTCACTGTCTGGTGTAGCAACCACAGTTGGTTTACCTGAATCCAAATCTTGACGAACTTGGATATTCAACGGTAACTGACCTAATACTTTCACATTGTATTTTTGTGCCATTTTTTCTGCACCACCAGTGCCAAAAATTGCTTCGTGGTGTCCACAGTTGCTACAAATATGCATAGACATATTTTCCACAATACCTAACACTGGTACTGACACACGTTCAAACATCGATACACCTTTCACCGCATCTAATAACGCAATATCTTGTGGTGTTGTGACCACTACCGCACCTGTTACAGGGATTTGTTGTGAAAGCGTTAATTGGATATCACCTGTACCCGGTGGCATATCGATCACTAAGTAATCTAAGCTATCCCATAAGGTTTCATTTAAAAGCTGACTTAATGCACTACTTGCCATTGGACCACGCCAAATGGTTGCATTATCTTCATCCATTAAGAAACCGATCGAGTTTGCAGATAAACCATGTGCTTTAATCGGGGTGATATGTTGGTTATCTGGTGAAGTTGGGCGTTGATGTGGTGCACCTAACATATGCGGAACAGATGGACCATAAATATCCGCATCTAAAATACCCACGCGAGCACCTTGAGCTTGTAAAGCAAGGGCAAGATTCACCGAAACAGAAGATTTCCCAACCCCGCCTTTACCTGAAGTCACCGCGATGATGTTTTTCACGCCTTTTACAGCCGGTTGATTATTCGCACGTTTTAAAGTAGCGATTTGATAATTCACCACCCATTTGATTTCTTTGCTATCTGTTGCTTTTAATAACGCATCAGAAAGCTGTTGTTTCACTTGCTCCACGCCAGTGTTCCATGCAAAAGGCAGTTGTAATTCAATACGTAATACGTCACCGCCTTTTTTTCTACTTTCTTCAAAGTATTTAATGCGATTAAGTCTTTTTTTGCAAACTTGGATGTTGGAAATTGTTGGAAAAACTTGCAGAACTTGAGATTGTTGTTCTGCCGTTAAATTTTTCAGAAAAAAAGCAGTTGCCATAATATTCCTTTAATAGTAGTAGGTAGTAGAGTAAATTTGTCAGGGATATTTTACCCTTTTTACACCTCAAATGTTAAGCTAAAAGTATAACTAAACTAGAAAAAAATCGCACTAATCGGGTAACATACTCGCAATTTTTTTGCAAAAAAAGAATAAGAGAAAAAAATAATGACAACTCAACCTCGTAAAATTTTTAGTCACTTGTGCATTACCTTATGCAAATGGCGCCATTCATTTAGGCCACATGTTAGAGCATATTCAAGCGGATATTTGGGTGCGTTTCCAACGTATGCGTGGCAATAAAATTCATTTTGTTTGTGCTGATGACGCGCACGGCACACCAATCATGCTTAATGCCGATAAATTAGGTATTACACCAGAAGAATTAATCGCAAAAAGCAAAAAGCCGATCACGTACGTGATTTTGCAGGTTTTAATATCAGTTTTGATAACTATCACTCTACTCACAGTGAAGAAAATAAACAAATCACCGCTGACATTTACAATAAATTAAAAAGAAAAGGCTTCATTAAAACGAAAGTGATTTCTCAGTTATTCGATCCTGAAAAAGAATATGTTCTTACCGGATCGTTTCGTCAAAGGGACTTGCCCAAAATGTAAAAGCAGAAGATCAATACGGCGATAACTGTGAAGTTTGTGCCTCTACTTATAGCCCAATGGATTTGATTAATCCACGTTCTGCAGTGTCAGGTGCAACACCAATCGTCAAAGAGTCTGAACACTTCTTCTTTGACTTGCCTGCTTTTGAAGACATGTTAAAAGAATGGACTCGCTCTGGCTCGCTTCAACCTGAAATTGCAAACAAAATGCAAGAATGGTTTGAAAGTGGCTTACAACAATGGGATATCTCTCGTGATGCACCTTATTTTGGTTTTGAAATTCCAGGTAGCTAAAGATAAATTCTTCTATGTTTGGTTGGATGCGCCAATTGGCTACATAGCTTCTTTTAAAAATCTCTGCGATCGTGAAGGCATTGATTTTAATGAATTCTGGGGAGAAAACAGCGATGCAGAACTTTATCACTTTATCGGTAAAGATATCGTGTATTTCCACAGCCTATTCTGGCCAGCAATGTTAGAAGGGAGCGAATACCGCAAACCAACCAATGTGTTTGCTCACGGTTATGTCACCGTAGATGGCGCAAAAATGTCAAAATCACGCGGTACATTTATCCAAGCCAGCACCTATTTAAATCACATTGATCCGGAATGTTTACGTTATTACTACGCAGCAAAATTAAACGATCGTATCGAAGATCTTGATTTCAATTTGGAAGATTTCGTTCAACGTGTCAATACGGATATCGTTAATAAATTAGTCAATTTAGCTTCTCGTAATGCAGGCTTTTATCGCAAAACGCTTTTGAGGGCAAATTAGCAGATAAATTAGAAGACGAAGCACTTTTTCGCTGAATTTCACTGCACAAGCTGAACAAATCGCTGCTTATTATGAAAGCCGTGAATACAACAAAGCCATTCGTGAAATCATGGCATTAACCGATAAAAGCCAATAAATATATTGATGAAAAAAAGCGCCTTGGGTCATTGCGAAAAGAAGAAGGTAAAGAGGCTGAATTACAAGCGGTTTGCTCAATGGGTATCGAGCTTTTTCCGTGTATTGATGTCTTACTTAAAAACCGGTTCTTCCAAAAACTGGCTGAACGTGCAGAAGCGTTCTTACAAACAGAACTAACATGGGATAATATTGCACAACCACTATTAGGGTCATCAACTTGCTCCATTTAAAAGCGCTTTTCTCTCGTTTAGAGAAAAAAACAAATTGATGCTGTTGTAGAAGAAACTAAAGCACTTTTTCGCTGAAGCAAACAAAGCGACAGAAAAAAACAGCGGCAAAAAGCGACCGCTCTTTCAAATGTCGAACCTATTGCTGACACCATTACCATTGATGATTTTGCTAAAAATCGATATGCGTGTGGCAAAAAGTACTGAAATGCGAAGCGGTACCAGAATCAAACAAACTCTTACGTTTTGAATTAGATTTAGGGTGACCATACTCGCCAAGTGTTCTCTGGCATTAAAGCAGCTTACAACAAACCTGAAGAATTAGAAGGTCGTTTTGTTATTGTGGTTGCAAACCTGGCACCGCGTAAAATGAAATTCGGTGTATCGGAAGGGATGATTCTTTCTGCTGGTACTGGCGGAAGTGATTTATTCTTACTTTCAGCTGATAGCGGTGTCACTGCGGGTATGCAAGTAAAAATAATTTAATATTTAGGCGACTTCGGTCGCCTTTTTTTATTGCCAAATAGAATCAAATACCCTACCATATCAATCAGCTATTTATCATGCAAATTAAAAAGGAATTCATTATGACAAACGAACTTATCTGCTATAAACAAATGCCGGTTTGGACAAAAGATAAATTACCTAAAATGTTTCCAAGAAAAAACACAATACTAAAGTGGGAACTTGGGGCAAACTTACCGTGCTAAAAGGTAAACTTAAGTTTTATGAGCTAACCGAAGATGGCGATGTCATTGCTGAACATATTTTCACCCCAGAAAGTAACATTCCGTTTGTCGAGCCACAAGCCTGGCACCGAGTTGAAGCCCTTTCTGATGACTTAGAATGTACGCTTGGTTTCTATTGCACAAAAGAAGACTACTTCAGCAAAAAATATAATATGACCGCAACGCACGGTGATGTAGTTGATGCCGCTAAAATTATCAAACCTTGTAAAGTGCTAGATTTAGGCTGCGGACAAGGTCGTAATTCGCTTTATTTAAGTTTAAAAGGCTATGATGTAACCTCTTGGGATCACAACGAAAACTAGCATCGCCTTCTTGAACGAAACTAAAGATAAAGAAAACTTGAATATTAAGACCGCTGTTTATGATATTAACACCGCCAATATTCAAGAAAAACTACGACTTCATTTTTATCTACCGTGGTATTTATGTTCTTAAATCGTGAGCGAATTCCAGCCATTATTAAGAATATGCAAGAACACACCAACCCAGGTGGTTATAACTTAATTGTAGCAGCCATGTCCACGCCTGAAGTGCCTTGTCCATTAGCGTTCTCATTTACGTTCTCTGAAGGTGAATTAAAAGAATACTACAAAGATTGGGAATTCTTAGAATACAACGAAAATATGGGCGAATTACATAAAACTGATGAAAACGGCAATCGCATTAAATTAAAATTTGCGACAATGTTAGCAAGAAAAAAATAATTCGCTAATTTAAAAAAGAAAATGACCGCACTTTGTCATATAAAGTGCGGTCATTTTTTTATAGTATTTTAATTACTCTTCAATAGAACGTAATAATTCGTTGATACCTACTTTACCTAAAGTTTTTGCATCAACTTTTTTCACGATCACTGCACAGTATAAGCTGTATTTACCACATTTTGATGGAAGACTACCTGAAACCACTACAGAGCCAGCTGGTACACGACCATAGAATACTTCACCTGTTTCACGATCGTAGATCTTCGTTGATTGACCAATGAATACGCCCATAGAGATCACACAACCATCTTCCACAATCACGCCTTCAACGACTTCAGAACGTGCACCGATAAAACAGTTATCACCGATAATGGTTGGGTTTGCTTGTAATGGCTCTAGTACGCCACCGATACCTACGCCACCAGATAAGTGAACGTTTTTACCAATTTGCGCACATGAACCAACAGTTGCCCATGTATCAACCATGGTACCTTCACCCACATATGCACCGATATTTACATAAGATGGCATTAATACACAGTTTTTAGAAATGTATGCGCCTTTACGTACTGTTGCAGAAGGTACGACACGGAAACCTTCTTGAGCAAAACGCTCTTCTGTATAGTCAGCAAACTTTAATGCCACTTTGTCGTAGTATTTGGTTTCTGCGCCATCAATGATTTGGTTATCATTGATACGGAAAGATAATAATACTGCTTTTTTCAACCATTGGTGAGTAACCCATTCACTATCAATTTTTTCTGCAACACGGTATTTACCGCTATCTAGTCCTTCGATCACTTCTTCGATTGCTGCACGAGTTTGTGCATCAACTGTTTTAGGCGTGATTTCTGCACGTTTTTTTCAAATGCAGCTTCAATAATTTGTTGTAAATTTGACATTTTGCTTCCTATTGTCGATGTGAAAATAACGATTGATAGTTTTATCATATTTTTTTGACTTTCAAGCAAAAAAACAACCGCACTTTCTTTTTGATTTTAAGCATAAAAAAAGCGAACCCTAATGGCTCGCTTTTTTTCTATTTTTCGTTTAGTTAGTTAATAACAGAAACATTTAATGATGAACCGCCAACGATTCTTACGCGACGACCCTGCTTGGAAGCTTGGATCTGCTTTTTGAACCACAACGATTTCTTCTCTGTTATCTTTTTCTGATAACAATCTCTGCACCATTAACCTGGCTCATTTTTTTCTTCAATTTTGCTACCTACAATGGCACCACCAATCGCACCAACAACAGTTGCAATAGCTTGACCTGTACCACCGCCAATTGTGCCACCAGCAATACCACCTAAAAGCACCGCCACCAACAGAACCAATTACACCATTGTTATCTGCTTGGATTTTTAACTGGGCGAACAGACACGATTGTACCGTAGCTAATTGAACGAGCCTCTTTCGCTTGATCTGCTGAGTAAACATCACCGCTAAAAACATCGGTATTTGCACAACCAGTCAAACCAATAGACATCATAAGAGCTAATGCTACTGTTACTTTTTTCATAAAACTAACCTTCTAAAAATAAATTAGATTGGGTTTCTTGGAGACCAAGTAGAAACGTTTTTCGCGCCTTGACCGTTGTCAGATACTTTCACACAAGCACCAGTTACTAAAGTTGAATCGTATTTGTGAACGATCACTTCAGTTTCACCTTCTTGTTTGTATGAACAGTCGTTTTTACGAACGGTTAATTTTACATCATCACCTTGTAATTCGGTGAAAATAACTTGACCTTTATAAGCGCTTTCATCTTTTTGTGATTGAGATGAACAAGCTGATAAACCTAAACTTAATAAGACAGTTAATGCTAAGGTAATTTTTTTCATTACACTAAACCTCGAGTATTTTCTTTATTGTATAAGGATGAACCTTTATGCAAACATGATTTTCTGTTTTATCAACAAAACTCACTGCAATTGATGGATTGGGCAATTGCTCCCCTTCCACCTTAGGTTCGCTCACCTTCATGGTTAATTGAGTTAGTTCCTTCCATAAAAAAACGTATTGCAAATCCGATTAACCCAATCCTCAACAGATTCATGAGATAAAAACGGCATTACAATTTCAATATGTTCCCAAGTTTCTTGGGGATATTGTTTATTTTTAGGAAACGGTAATTCAATAACATCGACAGGCTGACCAATGAAATCAACTGGCTCATCTAATTCAATCAAATAGATAGGGACGCCCATTGACGATATTATCGCTTAAAAATTCTACCGCACTTTAATAACTCTGTCAGCCAATTTTTTTGCTTTTTTTCTTCACTATTTGCTCTTAAAAGCTAAAATGATCGATTTGGATAATCATTCAAATTCACTTTCATAACGGCAGCTAATTGCTGAATTTTTTTCCTGAAATAAAGGCAATTCTTGATAAAGTGCGGTCGATTTTTTTCCATTAAATTTGACATTTTCTCCTGCTCTTACTTTTGAGAAATCTATAAACAACGGTATCATAGCCGATTATTTTTCATTATTCAATTTCAAGATTAGGAAAAAAACCGTGAATATTCAATCTATTTTTATCCGATAAAAATTAAACAGGCGATGATTGCAGCTGGTGCAGATGAACAGTGCGATGCGCTTATTCGTCAATCTGGTAAACCGCAATTTGGTGACTACCAAGCAAACGGCATCATGGCTGCGGCTAAAAAACTAGGTTTAAATCCACGTGAATTTGCACAAAAAGTATTAGATCATGCTGATCTTTCTGATGTCGCTGAAAAAAACTGAAATTGCAGGTCCGGGTTTTTATCAACATTTTCTTAAATCCTAACTTGGTTAGCGAATAATGTTTCTGCTGCATTAAAAGATCAAAATCTTGGTGTAAGCGCAAATGAAAAACAAACTATCGTGATTGATTATTCTTCACCAAACGTTGCGAAAGAAATGCACGTAGGTCACTTACGTTCTACCATTATCGGTGATGCCGTTGTTCGTACCCTTGAATTTTTTTAGGTCACAACGTTATTCGTGCAAACCACGTGGGTGACTGGGGTACGCAATTTGGTATGCTCATTGCTTATCTTGAAAAAAATGGAAAATGAACATGCGAGCGAAATGGAACTTCAAGATCTTGAAGCGTTTCTATCGCGAAGCGAAAAAACACTATGATGAAGATGAAGCGTTCGCTGAAAAAAAGCCCGTAACTATGTGGTGAAATTGCAAAGGTGGAGATGAATATTGCCGCACCATGTGGAAAAAAATTAGTCGATATCACCATGCAACAAAAACCAACGTAACTACGATCGTTTGAAATGTCACATTGACCGAAAAAAAGATGTGATGGGTGAAAGTCTTTATAACCCGATGTTACCTGCTATCGTTGAAGATCTGAAAAAACAAGGTTTAGCCGTTGAAGATGAAGGCGCATTAGTGGTTTATCTTGATGAATTCAAGAATAAAGAAGGCGAAGCAATGGGCGTTATCGTTCAGAAGAAAGATGGCGGTTTCCTTTATACTACTACTGACATCGCTGCTGCTAAATATCGTTATGAAACCTTAAAAGCAGATCGTGCATTAGTATTCTCTGATACTCGTCAAAGCCAACACATGCAACAAGCTTGGTTAATTACGCGTAAAGCAGGTTATGTGCCAGATAGCTTCTCACTTGAACATAAAAAAACTTTCGGTATGATGTTGGGTAAAGATGGTAAACCATTCAAAAACTCGTACTGGCGGCACCGTAAAAATTAGCAGATTTATTAGATGAAGCGATTGAGCGTGCAACGGTATTAATCAACGAGAAAAAAATACCAATTTATCTGATGATGAAAAAAACAGCGGTTATTGAAGCGGTAGGTATTGGCTCGGTGAAATATGCGGATCTTTCTAAAAAAACCGCACGACTGACTATGTATTCGATTGGGACAATATGCTCAGCTTTTGAAGGTAATACCGCGCCTTATATGCAATATGCTTACACGCGTATTCGTTCTATCTTCAATAAAGCAGATGTGAAATCCAACCGCACTTGCAGAAGCTAAGATTCAGCTTTCTGATGAAAAAAAGAACGTGCATTAGCGATCAAATTGCTTCAATTTGAAGAAGCCGTTCAAACGGTGGGCAAAGAAGGGTACACCGCATGTGCTCTGTGCTTATTTATATGAGTTGGCGGGTGTATTCTCCTCATTCTATGAACACTGCCCAATCTTAAATGCAGAAGATGAAAACGTAAAATTAAGCCGTTTAAAACTCGCTTCTCTTACAGAGAAAACCTTAAAACAAGGTCTAGAGTTATTAGGCATTAAGACAATCGAAAAAATGTAAAAAAGTGCGGTCAATTTCGACCGCACTTTTTCTTTATACATCCACTAAAATAAGTATCGCCGCTTCTCCGCCCCATTCTTTTGGTGCTTGGTGTAACGCTCGGACTTTAGGGTGCTGAACTAACCAACGTGGAATTTGTTTTTTCAACGTAAACGTGCCGTAGCCAGTCATGATGCTCGCGCAATAAACATGCTCATCTTCACAAGCTAACAGCAGTGCTGCCAATTCCATTTTGGCTTGCTCACGGGTTAAACCATGTAAATCCAAAAAAATAATTCGGGTGAAAAAAATCGCCACGACGAAGTTGTTTCAATAAATGGCTATCTTCCCCTTCGCGTAAATATTTGATGACACCATCATGTTCATTTAGCAAGGGTTCATATTCATCGGAAAAATAGAAAAGCGTATCTTCTTTTTTTCTCGAATATCACGTAAATGGGATTTTTTTTGACCGCTCTTTTGACGAGGGCGCCACAAAGGTATCTTGCTTGATGGGATTGATCCCTTTTGTTTCCGCCCGAAAAAAAGATCGAAAATCATCTGGTTCTGTCATTATTTTTTTCTCAATTTGTTATTTTGCTTAATGATAGCACATCTATTCTATGGTATAACTAGCCAAAATTTTTATTGAGGCATAAAATGGAAACCTTACACAATCAAGAACTTGTTGCGACAATTTTAGAAGATAATGTGGCAAGTGAATTAACAACCATTCAAGATTTTTTACGCTGGACATACAGCACATTTAACCGTTCTGATATTTATTACGGACAAGGCCATGACAATGCGTGGGATGAAAGTCTTCAATTAGTGCTTGCAGGGCTTCAATTACCGCTCGATTTACCGCAAGATTTATTTAGCAGTAAACTTACTCCTTCAGAAAAAGAAACTTTAGCACAGTTAGTCTTAAGCCGAATTGAACAACGTATCCCTGTCGCTTATTTAACGAATAGTGCGTGGTTCTGCGGATTAGAATTTTATGTGGATGAGCGTACGATTATTCCTCGCTCACCAATCAGTGCATTAATCCAAGATAAATTTGCTCCGCTTTTAAAATCTGAGCCAAAACGCATTTTGGATCTTTGTACTGGCAGTGGTTGTATCGCAATCGCGACGGCTGAAGCCTTTCCTGAAGCTGAAGTGGATGCAGTCGATCTTTCTGTAGATGCATTAAATGTGGCAGAAATCAATATTGCACGTCACCAATTAGAACACCGTGTTTTCCCGATTCAATCAGATTTATTCCAAAATCTATTCGGTCAACAATATGATTTAATCGTCACCAATCCGCCTTATGTGGATGAAGAAGATTTGGCAGATATGCCGGAAGAATTCCATTATGAACCTGAATTAGCTTTAGGTTCCGGTGTTGATGGGTTAGAAATTACAAAACAAATTTTAAAACAAGCGCCGGATTATTTAACACCAAATGGCATGCTCTGTTTGTGAAGTGGGCAACAGCATGGTGAGCCTTATCGAGCAATATCCAAATGTGCCATTTGAATGGGTTGAACTAAAAAATGGCGGCCTAGGTGTATTTGCCATTAGCCGCGAAGATTTAGTGAAATATCACGATTCTTTTTAATCTCAAGTGCGGTTAAAAATCGTCGTGAATTTTGACCGCACTTAACCAATTACTGGCGCGCGTTCTTAACGCGTGCTTTTCTTTTTAATAAACACAATGAATTTACAAAAAATTTTACTGACTCGTCGTTTCTTTTCTACCCTTGCATTCTTTTCCATGCAAACGGTATTTTTCATCTATTTACAAGGAAAAGGCTTAAGTAACAGTGAAATTGCCTTTTCACTCTCGTTGCTTTTCTTCTGCAACCAAGCATTAGCTATTTTAGCCGGTATCTGGGGCGATCGTTTTGGACTGGCCAAAATGATGTTGCTTGGATGCTTTTTAGATGTGATCGCCTACATTTTCTTTCTCTCTGCAGACAATTACATTCTGCTTTTAATTGCCACCACCTGTTTTGGCTTAGGCAGTTGTTTGTTTGGTACCAATGCGAAAGCCTGCCTACTTGTACTCGCAGGCGAAGAATACAAAGAGAAAACTCGATTACAGGGAAAATATTTAAAAGTCACCTCCATGTCGTCTATGTTTGCGCCTTTGTTGGTGATTCCATTTATCAAATACAATCACATTGAATCGTTGATTTGGGTCTGCTTTGCGATGGAAGCGGTTCTCTTTGCCTTAATGGTAAAACCGTTTTATCAAATCCAAACCTTACAAACCTTAGTGAAAATTTCGCTTTGCTCAAATTAAAGAAATCATCACCAAAGAATTTTTATTGGTGCATTTGATGTTGTTTATTCCTCTTTCCATTGCAACCTCATTCTTTGTGATCTTCCCGTTTCTTTTTGATAACAAATTAGGGCATGCCGGAACACTCCCCCATTGCACTTTTTTTGTAAATGGTTTTGTTGACAGTGTCATTACAAAGTTATTTTTTTCTCGAAAAAAATTAATTTAACGATTAAACAAACCTTATGGGTGGCGCCAATCTTGGCTGTTGGTATTATCTTTGCCTTGGTTTATTACGTTGAAATATATTTCTGTGGTTTCTGCTTATATTTACTTAGTCATCTTCACGGTGATTGAAGTCTATGCCTTAACGGCAATGGCAAATTTATTAGTAAAATTTGATAATGGTACCAACCGAGGTTTTATCTTTGGCTCATCACGATTATTGCTTTCCATTGCGACAGTTATCGTCATGAATTTAGTGCCGCATTTATTTTTTTATTGTAAAAAGAACGGTCAGAATTCGCATTAAATTCTGACCGCCCTTTTTATTTTTTTGCTATTTTACTTCACATCTAATTCGACATTATCAAACAATTTCTTCACGGCATTGTTATCACGCAATCTCTCGGCTTTTTCAACCATTGGACGCGTTAAGTGCGGTGAGAAAAATTCGATAAAATCATACATATAGTTGCGTAAAAAAGTGCTGTGTTTAAACGCAATTTGCGTCATACTTGCACGGAACAAATGCCCTGCATCAATCGCCACTAAATCCGTATCGGCTGGCGTATGCGCCATAGATGCCATAATGCCCACGCCTAATCCTAAACGCACGTAGGTTTTTATCACGTCAGCATCCGTTGCAGTAAACACAATATTCGGCAAAATACCCGCGCGATTAAACGCATAATCTAAATCAGATACACCGGTAAAACCGAAGGTATAAGTGACTAACGGATATTTACCTAATTCTTCAACGGTAAGCTCTTTCACTTTTGCTAAAGGATGATCGGGTTTAACAATCACCGAACGATTCCATAAATAGCAAGGCAGTTGGATTAAATCATCAAAAAGATACGGCGCCTCTGTCGTAATCGCTAAATCTACTTCACCAGAAATCAACGCATCATGAATTTGAGTGGGTGAACCTTGATGAATATGCAAACTTACATCTGGATATTGTTTAGAGAAACGTTCCACCACACCTGGCAGCATATAACGCGCTTGTGTATTGGTTGTCGCAATGCGTAACACGCCATGATTCGGACAGGTATATTCATTCGCAACCGATTTAATGCTTTGTGCTTTCACCAAAAGCTCACGGGCAATAGCTACAATCTTTTTACCCGCTGGTGTAATAGATTTAATGTGTTTACCATTACGTTCAAAAATCTCTAAACCCAATTCATCTTCTAACAAGCGAACCTGTTTACTGATACCAGGTTGAGAGGTATAAAGTGCGTTAGCCGCTTCTGTCACGTTTAAATTTTGGTTTACAATCTCAACAATATAGCGAAGTTGCTGCATTTTCATCGCTAATACCACCTATTATTTTTTATAGCGTTTACTTAACTCAGTATAACGTTTTACTGCTTTACGAATTTGACCTGATTTTGGTCGACGACGAGGTTTGGTTACATCTAATTTGGTTTCGGTTTCTGGTGGTAAGCCCACTAACTCACGTAGATAGTTGACGTTTTCCAGATCCATTTCTTCCCAGCCACCACGCGGTAAGCCTTTCATTAGCTTAATGTTGCCGTAACGAATGCGAATTAAGCGACTCACCTGAATACCTTGTGATTCCCATAGACGACGCACTTCACGATTACGACCTTCCATTAGAGTCACGTCGTACCATTGGTTAATCCCAACACCGCCCGCAAATTTGATTTCTTTGAAATTGGCTGGACCATCTTCCAACTGCACACCTTTACGTAAACGCGCTAACATGGCATCGTCCACTTGACCAAATACACGCACGGAATATTCACGTTCAACTTCACGGCTTGGGATGCATTAAACGGTTAGCTAATTCACCATCTGTCGTGAAAAGTAATAAGCCCGAAGTATTAATATCTAAACGACCGACTGCAATCCATCTTGCGCCATTTAAGCGTGGTAAACGATCAAATACAGTTGCACGACCTTCAGGATCGCTGCGGGTACAAAGTTCGCCTTCTGGTTTGTAATACATTAATACACGGCATACTTCTTTTTGTGCTTGTTGAAGGTTGATGATTCGACCATCAATACGCACTTTTACACCAGAATGTACATCAATACGATCGCCAAGAGTCGCCATTTTGCCATCGACACTCACACGGTTTTCAGCAATCATCGCTTCAATTTCACGACGAGAGCCTTGCCCTGCACGCGCAAGCACTTTCTGTAATTTTTTTCACCTTCTACAGTAGATTGACGAGATGGTCTAGCTACCTTAGCTTTAGGGGTTGATTTGATGTCAGAATTAACCGCACTTTTACGTTCTTTACGCTCAAAGTGCGGTTGCTTTTCCCGCTTGTTTTTCACGTTCTTGTCTGACTGGTTTTTGAATAGGTTTCATCTGTTTTCCTTTGTCGCTTTCCCAAGCGTCTAAAATAAGTTAAATGAAAGGATTAGTACTACCACTTCCTTCACGTAAAATCACTGGCGATTCTTCCGTTAAATCTACCACCGTTGTTGGCTCTTGACCTAAATAGCCACCATGAATAATTAAATCCACTTGACGTTCTAAACATTCACGAATCTCTTCTGGATCGGAATAAGTCATATGTTCATTATCAGGCAACATCAGTGAGCAAGATAGAATCGGCTCACCTAATGCATTCAATAAATCCAAAGCGATTTGGTTATCCGGCACACGCAATCCAATGGTCTTTGCGTTTTGAGGTCATTAATCGGCGTGGAAGTTCTTTCGTTGCCGTCAAAATAAAAGTATAACGCCCCGGCGTATTGTTTTTAATTAAACGATAAGCCGAATTGCTCACCGTTGCGTAGGTTGAAAGCTCGGATAAATCGCTACATACCAACGTAAAATTATGCCCTTCTGGCAATTTACGAATCGCCACAATACGATCCATCGCATGTTTATCGCCGATCATACAGCCTAAGGCATAGCCCGAATCTGTCGGGTACACAATGACACCACCTTTACGCAAGATTTCTACCGCTTGATTAATCAAACGCGCTTGCGGATTTTCAGGGTGGATATAGAAAAATTGGCTCATAATTTTGTCCTTAAAAAAACTGACGAGATTATACACCGATTTAGATGTAGTTATAAGAATTTGTTATAAAAAACGACCGCACTTTGAAAACGAATCCAAAGTGCGGTCCATTTTTTAAGTATTTTATTTCAACAATTCACGGAGGGCTGAACCGATTTCAGCAAGACTTCTCACTGTTTTCACGCCAGCCGCTTCAAGTGCAGCAATTTTATCTTCTGCCGTTCCTTTTCCACCGCTGATAATCGCTCCTGCGTGTCCCATACGCTTACCTTTTGGCGCCGTCACGCCTGCGATATAAGCCACCACAGGTTTTGTCACATGAGATTTAATAAACGCTGCCGCTTCTTCTTCTGCTGAGCCACCGATTTCACCAATCATCACGATAGCTTCAGTTTCAGGATCTTCTTGGAAAACGTTTGAGAATATCAATGAAGTTGGATCCTGGGATAGGATCGCCGCCGATCCCTACGCAAGTAGATTGACCAAAACCTTCATCTGTTGTCTGTTGTACCGCTTCATAGGTTAAAGTACCTGAGCGAGAAACAATCCCTACTCTGCCTTTTTTATGGATATTGCCCGGCATAATCCCAATCTTACATTCATCTGGTGTAATCACGCCTGGGCAATTCGGCCCGATCATCACGACACCCGTTTCATTTAATTTTTGTTTTACCAACAACATATCCAATGTTGGAATGCCTTCTGTAATACAGACTACCAACTGAATACCTGCATCAATGGCTTCAAAAATTGCATCTTTACAAAATGGCGCAGGTACATAAATCATGGTTGCCGTAGCGCCCGTCGCTTTTACTGCTTCACGCACTGTATTAAATACCGGCAAACCTAAGTGCGTTGTTCCACCTTTATTCGGTGAAATCCCACCGACTAACTTTGTACCATAAGCCAATGCTTGCTCACAGTGAAATGTCCCTTGCGCACCGGTGAAACCTTGGCAAATTACTTTTTGTGTCTTTATTAATTAAAATCGCCATGATTATTCTCCTTTTGCTGCTTTCACTGCCGCTTGTGCAGCTTCCTGTAAAGTATGCGCTGCAATTAAATTTACACCACTTTCTGCTAAAATTGCTCTGCCTTGCGGAGCATTGGTTCCTTCTAATCGAACCACAACAGGGCACTTTTACACCGATTTCTTGAATCGCCGCAACGACCCCTTCAGCAATAAGATCGCAACGTACGATTCCACCAAAAAAATATTCACTAAAGACAGATTTCACATTTTTATCCGTGAGAATAATTTTAGAAGGCTTCAGCTACACGCTCTTTCGTTGCACCGCCACCAACATCAAGGAAGTTTGCTGGATTACCGCCATATAATTTCACGATATCCATGGTTCCCATGGCTAGTCCGGCGCCATTAACCATACAGCCGATATCACCTTCCAAGGCGACATAGTTGAGCTGATATTTTTCTGCTTCTGCTTCACGAGAATCACTTTGACTTAAATCGCGTAAAGCTAACAAATCAGGATGACGATAAAGTGAGTTATCATCAATGCCTACTTTCGCATCGAGACAAATTAAGTGACCTTCTTTTGTCACCACGAGTGGATTCACTTCAACTAAAGAAAAATCTTTTTCGACAAAAAGCTGCGACAATTTCACAAAAATAGCAGCAAATTGCTTATTTTGCTCGCCACTTAAAGCCAAGTTTAAAGGCTAATTCACGACCTTGATATGACATTCCACCAACCAACGGATCAATGGCGACTTTATGGATTAGCTCAGGCGTTTCTCTTGCCACATCTTCAATATTCATGCCTCCAGCTGAAGACGCCATAAAAACAACTTTTCTGTGAAGCACGATCAATCACCGCCCCTAAGTAGAGTTCTTTATCAATCTGGCAGGTTTCTTCAATATAAATGCTATTAACGGGTTGGCCTTTTTTATCGGTTTGGAAGGTCACTAAATGTCTGTCCAAGCCATTTATCCGCAAAAGCACGCGCTTCTTCGGTATTATGAACAAGCTTCACACCACCGGCTTTTCCACGTCCACCTGCGTGAACTTGACATTTCGCTATCCAAACATCGCCATTCAGCTGAAAGAGCGCCATTTCAGCTTCGTCTGCTGTTTGACATACGACACCTTCACTCACAGGCAGATCATATTGCTTAAAAAGCTGCTTGGCTTGGTACTCATGTAAATTCATATTTCCTTCCTATTTTGATGTTGTTTAGCGAAACAAACAAAAATTTGACCGCACTTTGTTTTATTTTAAATTCTGGGCTTGCTCTTTACATATTGAGTTATATACTGAGCCAGAATAACCACAATCCATGTTAAGGATAACAACATGCAAACAAAAAAATCAAGCAATCTTGCGATTGCGCTCATTTGGTTTACTGCTGCTATTTCAATGGCAGAAATTCTCACTGGTACTTGGTTTGCTCCTCTAGGGTGGCAACAAGGTTTAATTGCCATCGTCGTTGGGCACTTTATTGGTGGTTCGATGTTTTTCTGTGCAGGTTACATCGGTGCAAAAACCCAAAAAAGTGCCATGCAAACGGTACAAATATCATTTGGTGAAAAAGGTTCTGCCCTTTTCTCTTTACTCAATGCCATGCAACTGATGGGATGGACTGCTGTCATGATTTATATGGGGGCTGAAGTCATTTCTATCTTAAATCAAACAGCTGATGCTTCCATCTTTCCATTCCTTACACTTGGCTTAGGCATACTCATCATACTTTGGCTACTACTCGGCTTCACTAAATTAGGTATCTTCAAAAAGCCTCTCACTTGTCACCATGTTTTTACTGATGCTGTGGCTAAGTATTCAAGTAGCCAATAAGCCATTTATTGCCATGGACGCTGCACAAAATATTAAATTTGGTACTGCTGTAGAAATTGCTGCCGTCATGCCACTTTCTTGGTTGCCAGTAGTATCTGACCACACGAAGAACAGCGAAACACCATTTAAAAACGACCGCACTTTCAACGCTAACTTATACCGCGACCAGCTGCTGGATGTATGCTCTCGGCTTAGGTGCAGCATTAGTGACCGGTAAATCTGAAATCTCACAAATTCTTTCTCTTGCTGGTGTAAGTGTTATTGGTGTATTAATTGTCATCGCCTCTACCATGATTAACACTGCACTTCCCGCCTATTCCACCGGTATGAGTTTAAACAATATCTTCCCTCAATTAAAAGTCACGCCAATCTCCGTACTTACCGTGATTGTGGGCATTATATTAGCCTCAACCTTACCTGTGACAGAATACGAACATTTCTTGTTCTTTATTGGTTCAGTATTCGCGCCAATGATCGCTGTGCTTATCGCTGATTTCTTTGTGCTTAAACAGCATGATGTTAAAAAAATCAGTTGATAGTGTTGGACTCGGCGTTTGGTTTGTCGGCTTCGTACTCTATCGTTTTCTTATGGCAAAAGGGTTGGGAAACCGATTTAGGGTCTGACTTTCCCCTGTTATCATCATTACCTTTATCTTAGCAATCTTAGTACGCAAAATAGCTAAATAAAGATTGGATTTTAACTATAGAAAGGCGGGCATTATTCCCGCCCTTTTATTCACATCAATGTAAAAAAAGGCTTTTTCCCCTCAAAAGAGAAAAGCCTATGTGCTTAGATTTCTAATAATAAACGAGTTGGATCTTCTAATAAGTCTTTAATCGCCACTAAGAAACCAACTGATTCACGACCATCAATTAAGCGGTGGTCATAAGATAAGGCCAAATACATCATCGGACGAATCACCACTTGACCATCTACCGCAACCGGGCGCTCTTTGATGGCGTGCATGCCTAAAATCGCACTTTGCGGAGGGTTGATAATTGGTGTGGACATTAAAGAACCAAATACACCGCCATTAGTAATGGTGAAGTTACCACCTGTTAAATCTTCAACGGTTAATTTACCATCACGGCCTTTTTCTGCTAGTGCTTTAATTTGTTTCTCAATATCCGCCATGCTCAGTTTATCGCAGTTGCGTAATACAGGTGTTACCAAACCTCGCGGCGTTGAAACGGCAATGCTAATATCAAAATAGTTGTGATACACAATATCATCACCGTCAATTGAGGCATTCACTTCTGGATAACGTTTTAACGCCTCAACTACAGCCTTGATGTAGAAAGACATAAAGCCTAAACGTACACCATGCTGTTTCTCAAATTTCTCGCCGTATGTTTTACGTAATTTCATAATCGGCTGCATATCCACTTCATTGAATGTAGTGAGCATTGCGGTGGTATTTTTCGCTTCCAATAAACGTTCCGCAATACGTTTACGTAAACGGGTCATTGGTACGCGTTTTTCTGAACGAGAGCTATATGCCACGGTGCTAATGGTATTCTGCTCTGTTGCCACATCTTGTTTTGCTTTTTGAGCATCACGTTTTGCTACTTCGCGAGCAATATCTTCACGGGTAATACGGCCTCCCACACCAGAGCCTTGAATTTTCTCTGCATCTAAATCGTGTTCAGCTAATAAACGACGAATAGCTGGACCTTGATCAGCTGAATTATTGTGACTATTTTCAATGGCTGCTCTTTGACGATCGGCTGGTGTTGGCTCATTGTCTTTCACTGTTTCAGTTGAAATATCGCCCGCTTGTTGAGTAGAAAGTTTACCTAAAAAGCTGTTTACTTACTACGGTTGCACCTTCTTCTTGAAGAATTTCAGTCACTACGCCATCGCTTAAGGCTGGTACTTCAAGTACCACTTTATCTGTTTCAATTTCTACTAATACTTCGTCACGTTTTTACCGTCTCACCAACTTTTTTTATGCCATGTTGCAACAGTTGCATCCGCAACGGATTCCGGTAAATCTGGAACAAGAATTTCAATTGTCATTTTATTTTCCTTTAAATTATTCTTTCTTTAAAAAAATTACTGAAATTTTCGACCGCACTTTTTACAGTGTCAGCGCGTCTTCTACCAATTGTTTTTGCTGTTTGGTGTGTAAAGACATATAACCTACCGCTGGTGAAGCTGATGCTGGACGACCTGCATATTTTAACTTCACATGCTCTGGAAGCGAGCTGTCAAAGTTATGCTTACTACAATACCAAGCGCCTTGGTTTAATGGCTCTTCTTGACACCATACATAATCCGTCACATGCGCATAAGGCTCTAACGCTTTCTTCACATCTTCATGTGGATACGGATAAAGCTGTTCAATACGAATAATCGCCACATTGGTTTGGTTATTCGCACGACGTTGTTCCAAGAGATCGTAATACACTTTACCTGAACATAGGACGACTCGTTTAACTTGTTTTGGATCGATGTTATCAATTTCACCAATGACTGTTTGGAATGTGCCATTTACTAATTCATCTAAACTTGACACGGCAAGTGGATGACGTAATAAAGATTTTGGTGAAATACCAATTAATGGACGACGCATTTTACGGATCGATTGACGACGTAACATGTGGTAAACCTGTGCTGGTGTAGATGGGATACACACTTGCATATTCTGTTCTGCACAAAGTTGTAAATAACGTTCTAAACGAGCTGATGAGTGCTCTGGACCTTGGCCTTCATAACCGTGTGGTAATAACATCACCAAGCCACACATTCTGCCCCATTTTTGTTCGCCTGAACTAATAAATTGGTCAATCACGATTTGTGCGCCGTTTGCGAAGTCACCAAATTGTGCTTCCCAAATGGTTAATGTTTTTGGATCTGTTGTCGCATAGCCATATTCAAAAGCCAATACGGCTTCTTCGGATAATACTGAATCCCACACCTCAAAACGACCTTGGTTGGCATGTAAATGTGTTAATGGCACATAACCTGTACCATCATTTTGGTTATGCACAACCGCATGACGATGGAAGAACGTACCACGTCCCGCATCTTCACCCGATAAACGAACATTAGCACCTTCATCTAATAAGGTTGCGTATGCCATAGTTTCCGCCATACCCCAATCGAACAATTTCTCGCCTTTTTGCCATTTCACGGCGATCAGCATAAATTTTTTTTCTACACGAGGATGTGCACGCAAGGTTTCTGGGATATTCACTGACACGCTCCGCTAAAGTTTGAAAACGTTCTTGTGGGAATTTACTTTCGTAAGGGGATGTCCAGTCATAGTTGAGATATTGCAACCAGTCCATTTTGGGCGATATCCATTTCTCGCCATTCTTTCACTACGCGATCACCGTTATCTAAGGCATCACGATAAAGATTCATCATCTCGATGGCTTCTTCTTCGGTGATTACCCCTTCAGCAATTAAACGATCTGCATAGACTTTACGTGGCGTTGGATGTTTTTTTGATGATGCTATACATCATAGGTTGAGTGGCTAATGGTTCATCTGCCTCATTATGACCATGACGACGATAAGAAATCAGATCAATGAAAGATATCGCGTTTGAATAAATTACGATATTCCACCGCCATTCTCGCCGCAAAAAGCAACCGCTTCAGGATCATCACCATTCACATGAATAATCGGTGCCTGAATCATTTTCGCGATATCTGTACAGTATTCTGTTGAACGGGTGTCATTTGGGTTAGAGGTGGTAAAACCAATTTGGTTATTAATCACAATACGGATTGTTCCACCAACGGTATAACCACGAGCATTAGACATATTCAAGGTTTCTTGTACAACACCTTGTCCCGCTACCGCGGAATCCCCATGAACAGTAACCGCTAATACTTGATTACGCTCTGTATCGTTCTTTTTCGTTTGACGAGAACGTACCGCACCAATCACTACTGGGCTAACAATTTCTAAATGGGATGGGTTAAATGCAAGGGTTAAATGCACGCGACGATCATCGACAGCGAAAGTCAGAAGAGAAACCTTGGTGGTATTTCACGTCACCTGTACGCTCGCCTGAATGTTTACCCGCAAACTCGTCGAAAAGATCTTCTGGTTTCTTACCGAGCACGTTTACTAACATGTTTAAACGACCACGGTGTGCCATACCAAACATCACATCTTGTACACCTTGTTTGCTCGCATGACGAATAATTTCTTTCATCAATGGAATAAAGGCATCACTTCCCTCTAAAGAGAAACGTTTTGCCCCCGGGAATTTTGCACCGAGATAGCGTTCTAAGCCATCTGCAGCGGTCAATTCACTTAATAAATTAATTTTTTCTTCTTTGGTAAAGAGCGGTTTATTTAATTGGCTTTCTAATTTGCTTTGTAGCCAACTTTTTTGCTCCATATCCTGAACATGCATAAACTCAAGACCAATTGAGCCGCAATAGGTCTCTTTCAGCATTTCAGCTAAATCACCTAATTTAATGTTATCGCGATGATAGACGTAGTGATTAATATTGAAGGTTTCATTGAGATCCTGTTCGGTAAAACCGTGATAACGGTAATCCAATTCAGGTACGGTGGATACTTTCCAGCGATAATAATTGATTGGGTCAAGTTTCGCTTCTAAATGACCGCGGAAGCGATAAGCATTGATAAATTGGAGGACTTTAACTAATTTGGCACTGGCTTCTGGATCGATAACCGTCACAGCTTCTGTTGTATTTTCTCTCGCTAAAGCGACGGAAATAATCACGGACTGGTGAATGTGGTTGCTCTACTGCGGTTGTTTTCGGCAATGCATCAAACGTAGCACGCCAGCTTTCATCGACTGAAGATGGGTCTTCTAAATAACGTTCGTATAATTCCTCAATATACGATTGATTAGAACCACCCAAAGCGGTTGAAGCCAACCATTCATCAAAGGCATTGTAATGCTGCATATCTACCCCTTGTATTACATGATGTTGTCTGCCCATTATACATAGGATAAAAAAAGAAATAATCCTCAAATCACACTTTGTTACAATTTTGTGATCTACTTCAACAAAAAAACCGCACATAAAGTGCGGTCTGTTTTATCTGAGTTTTCTTAGAAACTTAAGAATGGCGTGATTTTTTCAATTGTAGCTTCACCGATACCATCAATATTAGAAAGCTCGGCAGCACTTTTGATTTTGCCCACTTTGTTACGGTAATCAATAATCGCTTGTGCTTTTTTCTCACCGATACCAGAAAGTTTTTGTAATGTTTCAGCATCCGCTTTATTGATGTTTACTTTTGCAGAAGAAGCCACTTTTCTCTTTTGCTGACTCTTTTGTTGAAGTCGCTTTTTCTTTCACTTCTTTTACTTTATCTGCGGCTTTTGTTTTTGCTTCAGATGCTTTTTCTTTCGCATTATCTTTAACTGAATTGAATTTTTCAGTGGCTTTGTCTTTAATTGACGGTTGATTATTCTCAGTCGCTTTTTCTTTTAAAGCAGATGCTTTCTCTTTTACCGCATCTTTTGCAGAAGTTGCTTTATCTTTCACTGCATCTTTCGCGGAAGTTGCTTTTTCTTTAGCGGCATTAACTTTATCTAATGCGCTTGATTTCGTTGAGCTCGCACTATCACTCATTGATTTAAGCTTATCATTTGCCGCATTTTTCACGTCAGCTTTTGTACTTTCAACCATTGATTTTGAATTAGTTACGACTGATTCTTTTGTTGGTAATACAGATGTATTCGTTGCCAATGCAGAACCAGATACGGCTAATGCAAGTGATGTTAATGTTAAAAGTGATTTTAAAGATTTCATAAAAACTCCTGTTTTGTTATTAATGGGCTCGACAAGCGAACCTGTATGCTAAGACTTATCTTAAGAAAATTAGTTCAAAACAAAAAAACGCCCCTAATAAGGAGCGTCTTTAAATTTAATGCTGACTAATCATCGCTTGAGAAGATAGAAAGTAATCTTAATAAGCTAATGAATAAGTTGTAAATTGACACATAAATACTCACTGTTGCACGAATGTAGTTTGTTTCGCCACCGTGAATAATATTGCTGGTTTCATAGAGGATTGTCATTGTTGAGAATACCACAAACAATGCACTGATCCCTACCGCTAGTGCTGGAATTTGGAAGAAGAAGCTTGCCACAATCCCTAACAATAACACGATAAATAATGAGAAAATCGCGGTAGAAAGGAAAGACATATCTTTCTTCGTTGTTAGCACGTAAGCTGAACAAGCAAAGAAGACGATGGCTGTACCAGCGAAGGCAAGCATAATCAAATCTTCCATTCCTCTCGCCACATACATATTTAAAATTGGCCCAATGGTATAGCCCATAAACCCAGTGAACGCGAATGCAGCCAAGATTCCCCACGCACTATTTGCTAAACGGTTTGTCACAAAAAGTAAACCGTAAAAGCCTACGAGCAATACGATAAGATTTGGATAAGGCAAGTTTAAGCTCATAGAGATATAAGCAACAACCGCCGAAAATGCCATCGTTAATCCCAATAAGAAATAGGTATTACGTAGCACTTTATGTGTGCTAAGTAGTGATTCTTCCTGTGAATTAACAACAATGCGAGATTGCATAAAAGCTCCTTATTTTTATAAAGAATAAAGTTGATGAAACATCAATCCGTAAAAGTAAGGGCTATAGGTCAAAAAAAGTCAATGGTAAATCA
>BNJT01001523.1_pt1 | contig 27532 bp, 37 predicted proteins | sample 8540491 | NCBI WGS metagenome assembly BNJT01 (sample SAMD00202455, study PRJDB9452) | human saliva metagenome | host: Homo sapiens | reverse complement strand
TAAAAGATTAATAAAAGCAATGAGAATGAAATAAATTTTTAGAACAGCAGAAGCTGTTCTTTTTGTTATAGTTCTATATTTTAAAAATATATCTGGAAAATAAATACATGACAGATTTTTAAGCAGAAAATAATAAAGTTAAAAATGTAGAAAAATAAGGTTATTAAGATAAAAATTGATTGATATAATTAAATTTGGAGAGGGTAGATACACTTGTTTTTAAAATTTTTCAAGGTATACTTATAATAAGAATAAATTTTCATTTTTGAAAATTTAAATGAAAAATATAGGGAAGGAAAAAGAATGAACAAAAAGGAACAGGCAATACTATCTATTGCAAGGGAAATTGTATTTTCAGAAACTGGAGAAAGAATTCTTCCATAATTGAGTATTCTCAAAAGTATAATATTTCTGTGGGTCTGATTCAGAAGGCATTTATGTCATTACAGGAAGAGGGAGCTGTTGAAATTGAAAGAAGGGGAGTACTAGGATCATATATAAAAATTGATAATAAGTTACTTATGGAAAAAGTGCTTTCGGTTCTCTTGTAGGAGTGATGCCACTGCCCTATTCAAAAAGGTATGAGGGACTTGCAACAGGAATAAAAGAATAATTTTAAAAATTATAAAGTAAACTTCTATTTTGCATATATGAGCGGTTCAGAAGTAAGATTAAATCTTTTAAGAAAAGGAATTTATGATTTTGCAATAGTTTCAAGACTCGCGTATGAAATTGAAAAAGGAAAGAGTACGATGATATTGACGTAGTATTTGGATTTGGAGAGAAAAAGTTATGTTTCAAGGCATGTTTTATTGAAGGCATCAGGAATAAATCAGAAAAAATAGGAGTAGATAAAAATTCTGAAGATCAGAAGTACATGACAAAAATGTATCACATCAAAAGAGTGCGAATATATTGAGATTAATTATAATGAAACGCTGAAACTGTTAAAAAAATAATATAGTGGATGCGATTATATGGAATTATGATGAAATTGAAGAAAAAGCAGATAAAAAGTAGACTATGAAGAATTACCAAATAAAGAAGTTTTAAATAGAGGCGAATGAAGCAGTTCTTGTAATACAGAATAAAAATGTTAAAAAAATTAACAGAAAAATTATAAATGTGAAATATATTGAAGAAATCCAGAAACAAGTACTGGAAAATATGATGTTACCAGCTTATTAATGAAATATTTTATTGAAATGAATAATTTTATTTTAAATATTCATTTTTGAAAAATTTAAAAGAAAAAGTATAGGAGGTTGTAAATTTGGATAAAGAAAATCTAGCTTTCAGGTTAGGGAATTCTAAAGGGAAGCAGGGGTAATAAACAACGAGATTTATGAAAAATTGACATTACTAATAAAATATTTAGGGTGAAAAATGGGAAATTCATCTGACAGAAAGTAATGGAGGAATGCTTATAACTCATTTATCTATGGCACTGAAGAGAGATTGAAGAAAATGAAAATGTCAGCAATATCGATGAAGGAGTTTTTCAGGAAGTGCTAAAAATCTGAAAAATTTGAAGAAATTCAGGAAATTTATAATGATATTGAAAAAATGTATTTATTGAAAAGTTGCCTGAAGAAGAAAAAGTATATTTTAGTAAATTTATTATTAATAAAGGAAAAATAAATAAAAAGGAAAGGAGAAGGAAATGAAGATAGTGGTAGGAGGACAGATAGACAAGGAAAAATGTTGCAGAAATAATAAAAGACATATTCCTGAAGCTGAAATAACTATAAAAAGTGATATCGATGCAGCGATGGATGTAAAAATGGGAAATGTTGATTATTATTTTTGGAGCATGTAATACAGGTGGTGGTGGAGCACTTGCAATGGCTATTGCTATAGCGGGAGCTGATAAGTGTCATGACACTCGCGATGCCAGGAAATATTCTGGATGAAGAAAAAATAAAGGATGAAGTGAATGCAGGAAAAGTGGCATTTGGATTTACACCACAGTCTGCAGAACAGGTTATAAAAATAGTGGCTCAGTATATAAAGTAAAAAGACACTAGTTTTATCTTATTATTCAGTTATTATAAATTAAGTTTGAAATACAATAATATTGAGGAGGAGCAGTATGGAAAAAATTTTTAGTTAGTGCATTATTAAGTGGATTTGCTTCAATATTGGCAAATCTTGGAGTTGCAGTGTTTAATGATGGATTGAGACCAATGGTGCCTGAATATTTAGAAGGAAGAATGGATAGAAAGTCTCTTGCGGCAACAAGTTTTGCATTATCATTTGGACTTGTAATAGGTTTTGGAATTCCATTTTCCATAGGGTCAACTATTATATTGATACACAGTATTTTACTTGGAACAGATATTATTGGGATATCTACTCCAAGAAATAATAAAGGACTTGTACTTGCAGGAGTAATAGGAGCTTTGTATGGTATGGGACTTGTTTTTGGTCTTGAAAAAGATAGTAGAAGTATTTAGTAAAAATGCCAATTGATTTTCTACCTAGCCTTGCAAAAAGTAGGGTTCTCCAATAATTGTAGGATTTTCAGTATTTCCTCAGTTAGTTGCAGGTTATCAGTATGGAACAAAAAGGTGCATTGACACTGGTGGTTACACTGCTTGTAAGACAGATTGTAGCGGTGTTTTGGTAAAATACCTATTGCTGAAAAATGTAAAAATCACTTTGAATCCTGATGGTATGGCTCTTCTTGTGGCAGTAATTGTAATGTTATTCTTTGCAATAACTGATAAAAACTGAAAAACTAATTCTAATGAGATGCTTGTAGGAATATCTTTTTCGCAAGGGTTAGCCAGAGTTAAGAAAAAATATAATTCCCCTTTCTATTATGGTGGGCTTATTGCTGCTGCATGTAGTTTGAGACTTGTGCAGGAGATCCGATTTCTTTTTGAAATTATTAGCTTCAGCGCTAAAAGATACAACAGGTGGAGATTCAAAAACTTTTGAAGCAGGACTTGTAGCTCTTGCAAGAAGTATAGGATTTGTTCCGTTAGTTGCGACAACTGCAATAACAACAGGAGTATACGGACCTGCAGGAATGACATTAGTATTTGTAGTAGAATATTTATAAAAATCCAATTATTGCATTTGTACTAGGAGCAGGAATTTTAGCGATTGAAATATTATTGCTTGAATTAATAGCTAAAAAGCCTTGATAGATTCCGGGGTTAAAGCGTGTGGAGATCAACATAGAACAGCTATGACAAAAAGTTCTTGAAGTTTCCTTCTCGTAGGTGGAATGATAGCTGCAAATGAAATGGCAGGGTCAACAGGGCTAGGATTCTTATTTGTAGGTGGATTCTATCTTTTAAATAAAACTTCTAAAAAACCTTTGGTTGACATGGCTGATAGGACCAGTGGCAACAATTGCTTTTTGGAATTATACTGAATATACTGTTTATTCTTCATTTGTATGTTCCAGTAGCTGCAAAGTAATGTGATCTGAAGCTGTCTCAAAATATCAAAAAAATATAAATGCAATATATATAAACTATATTTATTCATTTACTAAAAATTTTACTCATATAAAACAGTCATTCATTAAGGAAAAGTCAAAAACTCGCCTAAAGGATCGAGACAGATGACTTTTCCTAAATTCATTTCGATTTTTACATTGTAAAATTTTAAATAATTCAAAAAATATAGTTTTTACATTAATTTTAAAGTTTTATTTTTGAGACAGAGTCATTTCCATTAGTTATGCCTGAAAGGAGAAAATAATGTTAACAAATGGATATACACTGATGCATGAGCATATTTTTATAGATTTATCAGGGAGTGAAAAAAACTTGATGACTGCAGACTTGATTGTAAAAATGAAACAATTGAGGGAATTTAAAGAACTTTACAAAATGGAGTAAGGAAATGTAACAGAAGTAACTAATATAGGTATGGGCAGAGATATCAACTATATAAAGGAAGTTTCTGAAAAATCAGGAATAAATGTTATATGCTACAGGTTTTTATAAAGAACCTTTTTATCCTGAATTTGTTTATATGAAAAAGAACTTTCAGAAATAATGAAGAAAGAAATTCTGGAAGAATAGATGAAACAGGTGTTAAGGCAGGAATAATAGGAGAAATTGGTTCGAGTAAGGATAAAATAACAGAAACTGAGCTGAAGGTGTTTAAATCTCCTATGATTGCACATCTTGAAACAGGAATTCCGATAACTACTCACACATCCTTAGGGAACAATGGGACACGAGCAGGTGAGGTTATTTAAGGAGTACAAAGTCAATCTGGACAAGATTGTTATAGGACATGTGGATTTAAGTGGAAATACAGAGTATATACTAAAATGCTTTTATGATGGTGTATATGTTGAATTTGATACTATTGGAAAAAAATAATTATCTTTAGATGATATACGAGTGGAAATACTGAAGGAAATAGAAAAAAAGGAATTGATTGACAGAGTATTTTTATCAATGGACATTACTAGAAAGTCAAATATGAAATATAAGGGTGGAATAGAGTTATAATTACATATTTGAAGTTTTTATTCCTAAACTGAGGGAAGCGGGAATAAGAGAAAGTTCGATTGAAAAATGCTGGAAAACAAATCCTGAAAATTTTTTTATAAATAAAGGAGAAGTGGAAAAATGAAGACATATCCTTTAAATTCGCTTTCAATTATAAAAGCACAGGAAAAGCAGTTTAAACTGGTAGATATTATAACGAAAAACATGTCAGGAAGTGAATTTCTGGATACAGGAGGATTTAGGAGTTAGAAAAGGAATTAATAGGCCGTTAAAAACAGAAATAATAGAGAGAATTATAGCTGAATTTTTGATGCTGAAGATTGTCATGCTGACAAGAGGAGCAGGAACTCAGGCAATAAGGTGGGGGGTTTCTTGCAGCAATTCAACCAGGAGAAAATTTCTTGTTCACGATGCTCCTGTATATCCTACAACAGAAGTAAATATAAAAGTATGAATTTACAAACTGTAAAGTATGATTTTAATGATTTAAGCAGAATTTTCGATATACTGAAGGATGAAGATCTCAAGTTCTGTCTTTTGCAGCATACAAGACAGAAACCAGATGACAGTTATAATTTAGAAGAAGTAATAAGAGAAATATAAAGAAAAGACATTGTAATACTGATAGATGATAATTATGCAGTCATGAAAGTTGAAAAATAGGAGTAGAACTTGAGGAGAGCTTTCAGCATTTTCAACATTTAAGTTATTAGGACCAGTAGGAATAGGATGTCTTGTCGGAAAAAAGAATATGTTGAAAAGGTAAGAAAAATGAACTATTCAGGTGGAGGACAAGTTCAGGGATATGAAGCTATGGAAGTTCTGAGAGGGCTTTGTTTATGCCCCTGTAAGTTTGGCAATGATATAAGGCACAGGAAAAATGAAAAAGCTTGTAGAAAAATTGAGTAACAAAGAAAAATACCCATACATAAAGGATGTATTTTTGGCAAATGCACAGTCAAAAGTTCTACTTGTGGAATTTGAAGAAAATATAGCTGAAAGGATAATAGAGATTTCGAGAGTTTAGGAACATTGCCTAATCCAGTAGGAGCTGAGTCAAAATATGAAATACCTCCATTATTTTATAAAGTTTCGGGAACATTTTTAAAAAGTGATTCTACACTGAAAAATAGAATGATACGGATAAATCCCAATAGAAGTGGTTCAGAAACAATAATAAGAATACTCGAAGAAGCATATAAAAAGTTTCAGAAGAGTTGTCAAAGAGGTGATATATCTTGTTTATGGAAACATTGAAAAATAGAAACTGTAAACTTATAAATACTGCATTTCAGCTTCATCAGGAAGGGTTGTATAATGCACTGACAGCTATATAATAGATGTGGATATATTTCTGGAAAATGCAAAAATATTAGAAGAAGCAAAAAGTATGGAATTAAACTCTATTATATGACAAAACAGATAGGAAGAAATCCTTATCTTGGCAAAAACTTCAGGAAATGGGATATTCAGGAGTTGTGGCAGTTGATTTTTAGAGAAGCTGAGATTTTTATAAATAATAATCTGAAAATAGGGAATATCGGACATCTGGTGCAGATACCGAAAAATATGCTTAGAAAAAATTATTAAAAGTAATCCTGAAATTATAACTGTTTATTCATATGAAAAGGCAGAAGAAATTTCAGAAATTGCACTGGAGCTTGGAAAAGTTCAGGATATAATGCTGAAGGTGGTAGATGAAAATTCATCAATTTATCCTGGTCAGGAGTCAGGATTTGAAATCAAAGGCGTTGAAGAAGAAATAAGAAAACTCACTGAAGGAATAACTATAAACGGACTGACTTCATTTCCGTGTTTTCTGTATAATAAAGAAAAACGTATAGAGCCTACTGAAAATATAAAAAGCAGTAATGGAAGCAAAAGAAAATTCTTAAAGATAAATTTAGTAAGGAAATAGAACAGATCAACCTGCCTTCTGCTACATCGATGGAAAATATGAAAAATACTTTCTGAATCAGGGGGAACCCATGAGAGCCGGACATTCACTGACAGGGACAACACCTATGGCAGAAGATGTGGAAATAGCTGAGCTACCTGCTTATATATATGTTTCAGAGGTTTCACATAATTTCAGGGGAAAGGGTATTTTTATGGTGGTGGATATTATAGAAGGTCAAATATAAGAAAAGTTATAACAGGAGATTTTGAAAAAAACTATGAAATAGGTGTAAATGAAATGGAACCAAGTAATATTGATTATTATCTAGAAATGCAAAAAGGAAGGAAAAGTAGGAGATACGGTTTTAGGCTGTTTCAGGACACAGATATTTGTAACAAGGTCAGAAGTAGTTTTAGTTGAAGGAATACAAAAGTGGAACACCTAAAATTATAGGCAAGTACACTTCTCTAGGAGAAAAATAGAAAAATAGAAAATTATTTTGGAAGCAGTATTTAAAGAGAAAAAGAGGTAATGAAAATGGAACAGGGAAAGATTTATAGTTATTGTACTTGACAGTTATGGTGTAGGATATATGGATGATGTTCTAGAAGTAAGACCAAGAGACTTTGGAGCAAATACATGTAAACATATAATAGACAAAGTTCCTGACCTGAATCTTGAAAAATTTAGAAAAATTGGGATTGATGAATGCTCTGGGAGAAAAATTACGGAGAAAATGAAAATGAATCCTGAAGTAGTGTTTGGAAAAAGCAAAGCTTATGCATCATGGCGAGAGTACATTTCTGGGACATCAGGAAATAATGGGAACACGTCCTGTAAAACCGCTCATAGCACCTTTCAGCCATTATATAGATAAAGTTTATGATGAACTTATAAAAAGAAGGGTACAAAGTGGATAGGAGATAATATCCATTATTTATGGGTGAATGACTGTGTTGCAGTAGCAGATAATCTTGAAACTGATTTGGGACAGGTGTACAACGACAACTACTTTTCAGAAAATTTCATTTGAAGAAGAACTGAAAAATTGGAGAAATTGTCAGAAAAAGTTGTGGAAGTCGGAAAGAGTAATAGTATTTGGAGGACTGAAAGCAACGATAGAAAGTATAAAGACTGCAAAGGAAGAAAAAGGAAGGAAAGTACGTAGGGATAAATGCTCCAAAATCAAAAAGTATACGAAAAGGGTATATGGTGAGACATCTGGGATATGGGATAAATCCTGAAACACAGGTTCCTACAATATTAGGTAAAAATAATATACCTGTAGTACTGGTGGGAAAAGTGGCAGACATAGTGTTTAGTGACAAGGGAAAAAGCTTTCTGAATCTTGTGGACACTTCCAGAATATTTGATATTACTCTTGAGGAAATGGACAGGCTTGAAAAAGGGTTTATAGCTGTAAATATTCAGGAAACAGATCTTAGCTGGACATGCGGAAAATCCTGAAAGATATGCACAGGTAGCTGAAGCTGAGTGACGGATACATTGGGAAAATAATGGAAAAATGAATGAAATGACATTCTTGTAGTTACTGCCGACCATGGAAATGACTCCAACGATAGGACATTCCCAACATACAAGGGAAAATGTGCCAATATTGATTTATAGGAAAAGGTTTAAAAGCTGTTAATATCGGTCACAAGGAAACAATGTCAGATATTGGTCTAGCAGTCGAGATTATTTTCCAAAAGTGGAAATGCCTGAAAATGGAAAAAGTTTTTAGGAAAGATGGAATAAATTCAGGAATGTTTTAGTATACGAATACTAAAAATCAAAAAGGGATCGTCTCAAAATAGAAAAATATAAATGTAATATATGAAAACTATATTTATTCATTTACTAAAATTTTACTTATATAAAACAGACATTCATTAAGGAAAAAGTCAAAACTTGCCTAAAGGTTCGAACAAATGACTTTTCCCTAAATTCATCTCCTGTTTTACATTGTAAAATTTAAAATAATTCAAAAATATAGTTTTTACATTAATTTTAAGTTTTTGAGACAGCCCCTTTTATATAATTAAAATGCTTAGTATCAACTTATATATCAGTTATTCCTCCTCAACCTTCTTATCCATCCAGTCCTTTCCTTCTATCATTCTTGTAACGACCATTGAAGCAACAGCATCTCCTGTAGAGTTCAGCCATGTGGCAGGAGGGTCTACCAGAAATCCTATAGTTGCTATAATAGGAAAAAGCTTCCATTGGGAAACCGAACAGATTTATAATGAGCATTTCGATAAGTCCTCCTCCAGGTACTCCTGACATTACGACACCCCCAATACTGAAACGACAATGGCTATCAGATAAGTCCCTATTCCTGAGAAGTCTTTTTCCAAATATACCAAAACAGAAAAGGAAAATCTTCAGTATGGAAGAAAGGCAGGTTCCATCCATATGCATTGTGGCACCGATGAGCGTGATAATTTCCCTTATGTCCTTAGGGTACTCCCATTTTTGAGTTGCTTCCAAGTTTACAGGCAGGGTTGCAATAGAGCTCTGAGTAGCTAAAGATGTAATGGAAGGGGTTTAAAATATTTCCAAAGAAAGTGCTGATACCTCTTTTCCCGCCCGCATAAAGGAATAGGCTGCAACACGCCACGAAAAAGTAGAATATACATATCGGATAGTAAATAACCATGGCTTTTGCATACGAACCAAGCAATTGAGGACCAAATTCCCCTATAAGTGAGGCAAAGTAGGCACCAAGTCCGCATAGGCATAATACATAATAATTTCAATAAATTTCATCGCAATTTTTGAAAGTTTTTCATACGCAGCTATGGATTTGTTTTCATCATCCACTAAACTTTACACATGTTCCGAACAGCACTGAAAAAGACTATTAATGGCAGCATATTTGATTTTTGAAAATAAACCGGAAAAGTCAGAAACGGTAATAGCTTTTTACAAATTGTTCTCCAAGGCTGACGGCTTCCTACAGATTCAGGGCAGAAATGGCTATATTTACTTCTGCGGCAGGCGGGAATATCTTAACAATAAAAATTATTATGACTGGAGTGCAATGGCTCCAGTAACAACAAAATGTTAGAAGCATGTAACCTAAAATCATACCGAGCCTTTTCATACATTAATCCATGCTTCCAACCGCGCTTGAAATAGTTACAAATACAAGTGGAACTACTGCGGTAAACATAAGATTAATGAAATGTCTCCAAAAAGGCTTTTAAAATAGTAGCTTTTTCATAAGAATGACTCAATCACACTTCCTACAGCTATTCCTGATAATAAAAAAGAATAGGAAAGGAATAGTTTTCCCAGAAAGTGTCTGTTTTCAGTTTTTCCCATAAAACACGCCTCCTATATTCTAATTTTGAATTTAATCATTTTTGTCATATTTCTTAGTAAAAAGTATAGCATGATTTTATAAATTCGACAAATATATAATTGAGAATTTTATCATTTACAGCATGAATACACATTTTATATGGAAATAACATGTAAATTAAATCATCCTAAGAAATGATATGCTTTCTATCATGTCAGATTTCTTTATTGATTTTATTAGTTAAATTTTATATAACTATAAGAAATAAAGGGTAAATTGAAGGAAGGAAAATAAAAATGGATTTTTAAAGATACATTCAAAGTTTCCAGTCTACGGTGACCAGCCACAGGCAACAGATAAAATAGTTGAAAATATTGAAAATGGTATTACAGACCAAATTCTTCTAGGAGTTACAGGATCAGGAGAAACATTTACAGTGGCAAATGTAATTGAAAGAATAAATAGGCCGGCATTGATAATGGCTCTAATAAGACACTGGCAGCCCAGTTATATAATGAATATAAGCAGTTTTTCCCTGAAAATGCAGTGGAATATTTTGTTTCCTATTATGATTATTACCAGCCTGGAAGCATATATAAATGCAGACAGATACATATATAGAAAAGACTCTTCAATAAATGATGAAATAGATAAATTAAGACATGCAGCAACTGCAGCTCTGTTAAATCGGCGTGATGTAATAATAGTCGCTTCTGTTTCAGCAATATATGGATTGGGATCGCCTGGAAAGCGTATAAAAACGTTCAATACCAATTGATGTGGCAACAGGTTTTGACAGAAATGAGCTAATCAGAAGACTATATCCCTTAGATATGAAAGGAAATGATATTGCCTTCGAGAGGGAAAAATTCAGGGTAAGGGGATGTGCTTGATTTACATCCGGTTATCAGGATACAGGATATAGATTTGAATTTTTGGAGATGATCTTGAAAGCATTGCAGAGATTAATACTCTTACAGGGCAGAAAATAAGGGATATACAGAGACTTACAATAATGCCTGCAACCCACTATCTTTCAACTGAAGATTCTGAAAAATGTTTGAAAGCATAAAGGCAGAACTTCATGACAGGATAGATTTTTTTGAGAGACAGAATAAGCTTCTGGAAGCACAGAGAATCAAACAGAGAACAGAATATGACCTTGAAATGATAGCTGAAATAGGCTATTGTAAAGGAGTAGAAAACTATTCAAGATATCTTACGGGAAAGAAGGAAGGGGAGGCACCTGATACACTTCTAGATTATTTTCCTGATGATATGGTAGTTTTTCTTGATGAGTCGCATATATCAGTTCCTCAGATAAATGGAATGGACAAAGGAGACAGGGCAAGAAAGGGAATCCCTGTAACAACGGATTCAGGCTGCAAGTGCTTTGACAACAGACCTCTTAAATTTGAAGAGTTTTTGCAAAAGTTCCTCAGGTAGTGTATATATCTGCAACTCCAAGTGATTATGAGCTGGAACAGTCAAAGGAAGAAATAATTGAGCAGCTTGTAAGACCTACAGGAATTGTTGAACCTGGAATTGAAATAAGACCTACAAAAATCAGATTGATGATTTGATGGATGAAATAAAGACAAGAACTGCAAAGAAAGAAAGAGTTCTTGTTACAACACTTACGAAGAAAATGGCTGAAGAGCTGACAGACTATTATCTGGAATACGGGATAAAGGTAAAATATATGCACTCGGATATTGACACGTTTGAAAGAACTGAGATAATAAGAGGACTTAGAAAAGGTGAGTTTGATGTTCTTGTGGGAAATAAACCTTTTAAGGGAAGGACTGGATATTCCTGAAGTTTCACTTGTGGCAATACTTGAAGCAGACAAGGAAGGATACCTGCGTTCAAGACGTTCATTAATTGCAGACGATGGGAAGGGCGGCAAGAAACGTGAACGGGCAGGTTATCCTGTATGCAGATACTGTTACAGGCTCCATGAAGGAAGCCATAGATGAAGTAGATCGTCGTAGAAAGATTCAGGAACAATATAATATTGATAACATTAATCCTAAATCAATTGAAAGGGAAATTGCTGAATCAATTGTAGATTATGAAATTGTAAAAGAAGACAGCATAGACAAGATTAAGAAAATTATAAGAGTCAGGCGGAAATTGAGAAGGAAATTAAACATCTTGATAAGCAGATTAAGAAATGGCTGAAGAACTTAATTTTGAAGAAGCAATAAAACTTCGTGATAAAATGAATGAACTGATACTGCTGGAATTGTAAATGACAGACAGGGGAAATAGCTAGAAGATAAGAATGTTAAGTATTTATGGAGTATTCTATATTTTAGAAATTTTTAGCAATTTGAATAAAAATAAAAATCAAGGAGAAAAAGAAATGAGAATATATTATTATCCGGCATGTGGAACTTGTAAGAAAGCATTGAAAATGGCTTTGATGAAAATAAAATTGGTTATGACATATTGTGGAAGCAAAATCTTACTGTAAAAGGAAGTTGAAGATATTTACAAAAAGCGGACTTCCTATTCAGAAAAATGTTCAATACAAGCGGGAGAGTCCTATAAAGAACTGAATCTGAAGGAAAAACTGAAGGATATGACTGAAAAGGAAAAATTGGAACTGCTTGCTTCTGATGGAATGCTATTAAAAAGACCTATACTTGTAAACAGAACATTTGCATTGATTGGATTTAAGGAAGATGAATATAAGGAGAAAAACTATTGTAAAAATAAAAATATGACAGAGTGAAAACATCAGTAATTTAGAAAAATAAAATATAAGTTTAAGGATAAAATGGAACAGACTGTATTTTCAGTTAGTGAAGTAAACAGGGCGGTAAAACAATATTTGGAAGGAACTCCAACTTTCAGGAATATGTATATTCAGGGGGAACTTTCAAATATAACATACTATCGTTCAGGACATTTTGTATTTTACATCTAAAGGATGATAAATCAAGTGTAAAATGTGCGATATTCAAATATATTTATAAAAATATTCCTACTGATTTGAAGGAAGGCGACCATGTAAAAATAATAGGTAGTGCCACAGTGTATGAAGCAAACGGATCATTTCAGATAATTGCTGAGACACTTGAAAAACTAATAAGTTAGGATCCCTGTTTGAGAAAACTTGAAATGCTGAAAAATGTATCTTGAAAAGGGATAGCTTTGATGATTCAAATAAAAAGCTATTGCCTCAGCTGCCTGTAAATGTGGGAGTAGTAACGGCAGAAACAGGTGCAGCAATAAGGGATATAATAAATACAACACATAAGAGATTCAGAAATGTAAATATTTATCTATATCCAGCAAAAGTTCAGGGGGAAGGCTCTGCAGTTGAAGTGGCTTCAGGAATAGAGTTTTTCAACAGGATGAAAAGTGAAGGGCAGCTTGATACAGATGTACTTATTGTTGGCCGTGGTGGAGGAAGTATTGAGGATTTATGGTCTTTTAATGAAGAGCCTGTAATAGAAGCGATTTTTAAATCAGAAATACCTGTTATTTCAGCGGTAGGACATGAAATCGACAATCTTCTTTCTGACCTTGTTGCAGACAGGAGAGCGGCAACTCCTACTCAGGCTGCAGAAATACTTATTCCTGTGAAGGAAGAACTTGTAAATGCTCTTATACTTAGAAAAAATACTGTAAATAAGCTGCTTTTAAACAAAGTGGCCTTTATGAAAAAGGAACTGGAACAGAGAAAAAATAACTACTATATTAAGAATTTTGAGGAACTCTCAATGAGAAAAAATTTCAGCTGATGGATAAAGAGCAGAGAATAACGAGGGAATTAAAAAGAATTGTGGAAAACCAGAGAACAGTTTGAGTACAGAAAGAAAAGATTTGATAGTTGAGTTTGAGATTGATTATAAACGAGAAAAGACAACACATCTGGAAACACTTGAAAAGGAGCTAAATACTGAAATAAAGGAAAAATTGAAGGAACTGTAGGAAAAGAGCTTTCCAGCTGAAAGCGGCAAAGCTTTCAAAAATATTCAGTAGATGATATACTAAAACAGGGTTATACAATAACAAGATGGAAAAATGTAAAACGTGGAATAGGAATTAAGTAAATCAGATGTTATTGAAAACAATGTTTGCTGATATGAAGGTAAAAAGATCGGTTAAATAGAATATGAAAGCGAGGTATAATAAATGTCAAAAAGAGCAGATTATTTATCATGGGATGAATATTTTATGGGTATAGCATTTTTATCTGGAATGAGAAGCAAGGATCCTTCTCACAAGTAGGGGCATGTATCATAGATGAGGATAAGAAAATCGTAGGAATCGGATATACTGGCTTTCCAATGGGAAGTTCTGACGACAATATGCCATGGATAAAAGAAGGTGAATTTCTGAAACAAAGTATCCATATGTTGTAGCACGCTGAATTAAATGCCATTCTTAACAGTATAAAATCTTTAAAAATTGTACTATCTATGTAACTCATTTTCCATGCAATGAATGTGCAAAAGCAATTGTACAGTCAGGAATAAAGAAAGTAATATATTTTTCTGACAAGCATAAATCTTTGGATTCAACAAAGGCTTCAAGAAGAATTTTTGAAAAATGCAGAGATTGAAACAGAACATCTTAAAATGGAAAAAGAAAAATAAATATAATTTTTAAAGATTGAGATCAATATTAGTATATAATAAAAAGTAATAAAAATTTATAAGAGGTGATATAAATGGAAGCAAATTCAATTAAAAAGTAGTAGCAATGGGTATAGGAGCGGCAGTTTATATTGTAGTTGTCAAGATTTGCAGCAATCCCAACTCCAATTCCAAATACCACATTGCAGGTAACTTATGCCTTTTTTAGATTAATGGCATTTATTATGTCCGGTAGTTGGACTGGGAGTAGGATTTATAGGACATACACTTAATGATGTTCTATCTTATGGAAGTGTGTGGTTCAGCTGGGTTATAGCCACAGCATTTTTCGGAGTGTATGGGACTTTAGGAAAATGATTAAGCCTGAAAATTTTTGAGCAAGGCAAAAGCTGTAAAATTTATTGAGGAGATATAATTATAAGTTTACTGACATGGGTAGCTATAGCACCTACTCTGGATATTATAATATAGCAAAGAGCCTCAGGGAAAAGTATTTATACAGGGATTTGCTGCGGCATTGAGTAACGCTTTTGTTGTTGCAGTTTTAGGAACAATTCTGATATTTGCTTTCTCAAAAACAATTGTAAGTAAAGGAAGCCTGAAGAAAGAATAGTTTTAAATAACCCGCATTTTCTAGTTAGTAGTAATGCTGACAGATTAGGCGGGTATTTTAAATAACAGGGAGGAAAAATTCTTGGAAGAAATTAGAGAAAACAAAGATGTTAGAAAAGTTGCTATAAGCTTTGAAAATTTTACATTCCAGTATGAAAGTCAGTCAGAGCCGACATTATATGACATAAATCTTAAAATATATGAAGGAGAAAAAGTTGTCATAGTAGGGCCTTCAGGTTCAGGGAAAAGTACGATGGGACATTGTATAAATGGACTGGCACCATATTTTTATAAGGGAAGTAAAACAGGAAAAATTGAAATTTATGGTAAGCAGCTAAATGAAATATTTGAACATTCCAAGTACGTAGGAACAGTTCTTCAGGATTCAGATGCCCAGTTTGTAGGACTGAGGTTGTAGAAGACATAGCCTTTTGTACTGGAAAATGATGAAGTTGAAACTGAGGTTATGAAGAAAAAAGTTAAGGAAATCGCAGAATTTGTAAAAGTTGAAAAACTACTGGATTTAAAGCCACATGATTTATCAGGTGGACAGAAACAGAAGGTTTCCCTTGCCGGAATAATGGTTGATGATACGAAGATATTCCTTTATGATGAACCTCTGGCAAATCTTGGACCATTATGGAAAATATGCCATTGAACTGATAGATGAACTCCTCATGGAAAAGGAGGAATTACTACAGTAATTATAGAGCATAGGGCTGGAAGATGTGCACAGAAAAGTTGACAGAATTATTGTTGTGGATAAAGGAGCGATAGTAGCAGATGATACACCTGACAATATCCTGAAGGAAATATACTTACAGAAATGAATATATGAGCCATTGTATATTTCAGCATTAAAAATATAGCAATGTTGATCTTGGGAAAAATATAAAGAAATTTCTAATATTGAAAAATTAGCTTTCCGAAGGAAGGAAAATATACTGAAATGGATAGAACACAATCAGGTGGAAGAGCAGAAAAAGATTCAGAAACAATACTTAGCTTGAAAATATTTCTTTTCATAGATGAAAAAGAAAATATTGAAAAATGTAAGCATAGATATAAAAAGGAGAAATGATAAGTACTTTAGGGATCTAATGGAGCAGGAAAATCAACACTTTCAAAAGTTATTACAGGATTTGAGAAAACAGAATGAAGGAAAAATCTATTATAAGAATAGTGATATAAGTAATGAGTATAACGAAAAGGGCAGAAAAATAGGATTTTGTACTGCAAAATCCAAAATGCTATGATTTTCAAGGTAAACTGGTTTTGATGAGGTGGCACTTGGGACTCAAACTAGAGGTGTTTCACCAGATGAAATAGATAAAAGAGTGCTTGAAATCTTGGAAATATGTAAAACTTAAGCCCTTCAGAACTCGTCTATAAAAGTACTCAGCTACGGGCAGAAGAAAAAGGGTAACAATAGTTTGTACTTATACCCAGCCGGAAATAATAATAGTCGATGAGCCGACTGCAGGACAGGATCTCTTTCATTACAGGGAACAATGGAATTTTTAAAACAGCTGAATGAATATGAAATTACAATACTTTTTAAGTAACACATGATATGCATCTGACGCTGAATATACTGATAGCTTATAGCTCAATGATGGTCAGTTATACGAAGGAAACCTGCAGAAATTCTGGCTGACGGAAAAATTCTCAGAAGCCAACTTAAGGAAAACTTCACTTCATTATATGGCTGAAAAGCCTGGAATAAATTCAGAAGAACTTATAAGAACTTTTGTTAACTTTGAAAAACATCATCAGAAGGCAGGTGATTAGATGGCAAGTACATTTTTACTGGAGATATAGAAAAGATTCAATAATACATAGGGCTGAATGGAGCAGCGAAACTGAGTTATGTTTTTGTTATGGACAATAGCAATTATGTTACTTATGATACAAGATTGTTAGTATTTTTAACAGTTTTAGGTTTATACTGTTTAAAGTTTCAAAAATAAAATTAAGGAAATAAAAATAGTGTTTTATTTAATTTCTATTTTTCTGATACTTAATCTGCTAATGATATTTTTCATTTTCCCTGAAGGACAATATATGGAACACAGCATGATATTTTTAAAATTTTTGGAAATTATATAGTAACTCAGAGCAGTTTGTTTTATGAATTTAATATATTTAGAAATATTTTTCGTTATTCCTGTTGGTCTGCTATTTGTACAACAACTATCCATGAATTTGCATCTTCACTGAACAGGATAGGAGTACTATATAAATTTTCCTATGCAGTCTTCAATTGCATGAGATATATACCAACAGTTCAAGAAGATTTTATTACAATTAGTAAGGCACAGCAGCATGAAGGGGATAGATATTTCAAAAATGTAAACTGACAACGAGAATACATATCCTACACGTTGCTTCCACTAATATTTTCAAGTCTTGATAAATAGATGTTATAAGCAATGCAATGGTTTTAAGAGGATTTGGAAAACAAAGAATAAGCGTACTATGGTATCAGTCAAGAAAAATGAAAAACATCTGATATAGTGGCAAATTTCTTGTAACAGCAGTATTTGTTGTTAGCTGCACTGTATATATAAAGGAATAACGGAAGATTTTACAACATATTTGTGAAAATAACAGCTATTATAAAAATTAGGAGGAAATCAAAATGGAAATAATAGAAGTGGAATGCTTGTTCTACAGACGGATTTTTGATTACAGGACGAGCCGTGGCGAATGTATGGAGTTTCGCTTGAGTGAATCCGACGAAAATACATAATCTTACATGAAATAGAAACACATACAATATATGGGATGCATCTTATAGATTAGTACAGACATTTACAGTACTGGCCTGAAGGAACAGCTTTTTGTATCTGTTGTAGATCCTGGAGTGGGAAGTAACAGAAAAGTATTGCAAAGACAAAAGGATGGGAAAAATATGTTGTAACCCTGATAATGGAACTTTGACACATATACATTCGAACATAGGAATAGAAGAGATAAGAGAAATTGATGAAACTAGAAATAGATTGCCATATTCGTAGAATCCTACACTTTTCATGAAGGGATATATGCATTTACAGGAGCAAGATCTAAGCGGTGTAATTTCACTATGAAGAAGTTGGAGAAAAACTTGAGGTTGAAAATGGAACTGCTGCAGACAACAGAAGTTAAAACTTGATGATGAAGTACTTCTGAACGATAGACATACTTGATATAAGATTTGGAAATTTATGGACAAATATAGATAGAAGTTATTTTGAAAAATTGGAATAAACTATGGAGATACTTTTGAACCTATAATAAAACACAATATGAGAGAAATGTTACAAATAGTACGGTAAAGTTTGTAAAACGTCATTGAAGTTCACATAGGGAAGAACTCTTTGTTTTATGTAAATCACCTGATAAAATTGGAGTAGCAATAAATCAAGGTTCATTTTCATCAGCACATCAGGTGAACTGGTGATACCAGTGGACAGTGGAGCTGAAGAAAGATGAGAAATAGACTTAGGAAAAGAGGACAGAAAGTTATGGTAACATAGGAAATGACTGATGAGATTTTAAAAGGAGAATTTGAAAAGGAATATTATCAGAATATGAGAAAATTTCTGTAAGGAATATAAGACAAAAACTATATATCCTAAGCCGGAAGAAATATTTTCAGCATTTAAACTGACAAGCTATAAGGACTGTAAAATAGTTCTGCTGGGACAGGATCCCATCACCAAATCAGGCACATGGACTTGCTTCTGTAAAGGAAGGAGTAAAACTTCCACCTTCATTGCAAAATATTTATAAGGAAATAAGTAACGAGTACGGTTACAGCATGAGCAAAATGGATACCTTGTTTCATGGGCAAAACAGGGAGTGCTTTTTAAATACAGCATTGACAGTTGTTGCAGAAAATGCAAATTCACATCAGAAAATTGGCTGGGAAATATCACAGATAACGTCATAGAATATCTTAATGAAAGGGAAGAACTGTTGATATTTATACTTTGGGGAAATAATGCGAGAAGTAAGAAAAGACTTATAAAACACAGAAAAACATTATATTCTGGAATCAGCACACCTCCAAGTCCACTTTCTGCAAGCAGAGGTTTTTGATGTACTACTTTTGAAAAAGCAAATGGTATCTTAAAGGAATTAGGTAGAAATAGACTGGAAAAATGTAAAAATAAAACAAAAATAGAAAGTGTGATTATAAAGTTTCAAGATAGATTACGTTAGAACTTTTAATAAAAAGTTGAAAAAGTTTTTCGCTTTATATAGTTGTAAAATGAAACATTTAACTGCCACACTTTTATAATTAGTTAAAAAGTCTATGAAAAAGAATGTTTAGGAAAGTCGACTTGACCTAATCGATCATAATAGTACTGAAAAAGATAAAGTTTTGTATTCACATATGAAAAAGGATATGGACGAAAAAGTAGAAAGAGAGTTGTTGAAAAATGCTGATGAAGTATTTACAGAAAAATTGGTAAATCACTTATGTTGCCGATTGCAGTAATGCCAGCAGCATGATACTTTTAGGAATTGGTTATGACTTGATCCGTTGATGGGGAGCAAATAGTCCAGCAGCGCCATATCCTAATAAAATCAGGAGCTCTATACGGATAATATACCCATATTAGTTTGCAGTAGAAATATCAGTTGGAAATGTCTAAAAGAGAAGGACGGTTCTGCGGCACTGCAGGATTAGTAGGTTTCTTTAGTACAACTACATTATTATCAAAAAGAATCAGTCTGCACTATTGACAAAAGTGATGCTACAACTGTTCCGTTAGCTTTTGCGAAAAATAAATAACGCATTTATAGGAATAGTATCAGGAATAATTGCATCTGAAATATTTAATAGATTCCATAAGCACAGTTACCGATGGCTTTTTGCATTCTTCAGTGGTGAAGAGATTAGTGTCCACTATTGACAGCAGCTACAATGCTTATGTTGTCACCTGTATTCTTCTTTGTATGGCCTATGTTTGGACATTAGTCAGGATCTGGAGAATCTTTCTTAAAATTAGACCCATTTAGAGCAGGAATATTTGATTTCTTTAGATTATTAATTCTCTAGATTACACCATGCATTAAACGCAGCTTTTTGGCTCGATATAGCAGGAATAAATGATATCGAAATTTCCTGAGGAACAGGAGCAAAAGGAATAACAGGAATGTATCAGGCAGGATTCTTCCCTATTATGATGTTTGGATTACCAGCACCGCATACGCTATGTATCAGGTAGTAAACCTTCAAAAGAACAATTGCATCATTGACGTTGGTTGAGCTGTAACTCATTTGTAACAGGAGTAACAGACCTCTTGAATTTGTATTTATGTTTGTGGCACCCTTTATTATATGGAGTTCATGCATTCACCAGAGCAAAGCTTGTTTTATAGCATACATTCCATTGGACAGCAGGATTTGATTTAGTGCAGGACCTTATTGACTTTACAATTACTCAGAATGCCAATGGCTAATAATCCATTTATGCTGTTAGTTTTAGGACTTGGACTTTGGAGTAGTCATTATCTTCTATTTAAAAGTGTTACTAAAAATGTTTAAATTTGAAAACACCTGGAAGAGAAGACGATGATAACGAAGAAGAATTAAAAATAGAAGTTTCAAATACAAAGCCATGCAGAATTGCAGTTATATATGAAATTAGTGGAAAAGATAATGTGAAGTTTCTATAGATAATCAGTGCTACAAGATTAAGACTGAAGTAAAAAGATTCAACTATAATTGATGACATAAAAAGTTGCAGCAGGAGTAATAAACCTTCAAAAACAGATGTACAGGTAATTATTTGGTCCATTAGTGGAATGAGCAATGAAAATGAAAAGATTATAAAATCAATATAATTATAATAACTGTCTCATAAATAAATAAACTGCACTTAAAATCTTTAATAAGGTTGAAAGTGCAGTTTTAAATTTTACTTATCCCTTATAATGTGAGCCACATTGCCATATTTCCATGCATTATCAGAAATTTTGGAAAACGATGTGATTTGTTTTATCGATTCTGACGCTCCAATATCCGGAAAGATCAGATAATGTCCAGTGTTTTCCTATGCAATGATATCCATTTCGGTCGATATCCTTGATTAAAATTGTTTATTTTTATGATATCTTGAGTCTGCCAACAGATATTCTTCCCATGCTCATCAGACCATACTTTTCTCACTATTCCTCCTCAATTAACCGTGTTCTTTAAGCGTAGTTTTCCTCTTTACATTTTTGATTGACTGATTTAGACGTTCCACTATTTTGAACACTATAGAAAAAGGATCTGCAGTTATTTCAAATGGAATACGTCTTCAGAGCCTATAACAGATAGTTAGTGGCTGCTGATAATGAAAAGTCCCATATCAGGAAACATGCCTGTTCAAAGATTTTTCTTGATAGTATCATCAATTCGCAAATTAATTTGTGCCTAAAATCATCTCCTTCAGATATAATATACTACAATTATTATTATCGTAAAGTATATTTATACAATATGCTATACAAATATATAAAATTAATAAGACTGTCTCAAAAATAGTAAAACTATAAATATAATATATAAAAACTTTATTTTATTCATTTACTAAAATTTTCTTTGAAACAACCACAACTTATTTTCTTTATATATTCTTTGTTTATAATTTCTTCGACTATATTTATCCATATCAGATAGTTTCAAGGTCAATGTCTCCATCTGTTCCTAATTAAATTTTTATCTCGAATTTATTTTCAACTCATCATTTAAATTTTCAAATGCAGTTTCTAAATGTCTGAAAATATTGAAAACTCTGTATTCCATAAAGCATATTTTTTCTTAAACTGTGGAGAGGTTTCATATTTTCCAGGATATGCAAACAGCATATTCCGGCAGTCCATTTTTCCTTTTTATACGATACTTCAGAGAAAACATCTTCCACATAAATGCCATATGCCCAACGTAACATTCCTTCATTTTAAATAAATATGTATATAGCCCTGTAAGTCTTGATTCTATAAGAGGACTTATAAATACATTGAATGTTTTTGGGAAACAGCATGAATACCATGTCACTTATTAGAATCTTTCTCCAATTTTTATAAGCAGGATTTTCCTTCTGGTAATAATCTCCCAAAAGTAATGTGATTTATTGAAAAACTTTCTAAGTCATCGCTGTATTCTTCATCCAGGAGAATGAATGGGCAGTACTTATATTGTAGTTTTTCAGTTGTGCAGGAATTTAAAGAAAACTAGAATTTTTGAATACTCACCGAACTTGGTCTATCTCCATTATTCGTTATAGAAAGATATCCTTATTATTTAAATGCTGGAATAAAAGCCTCATCGAATTCTGCAAGTTCAGATTTATTTCGATATAATCGTTAATTTTTGTATCTCATCATAAACGCTTATTCTTATTGATCCGATAATCCTCAAGAGGCATCCAAAATCACGTCCATGCCAGTTTCCTATAAGGCCAAATAAATTAATTCTCGTCAATTCCTGCTTTGTAACAAAGTTCAACATATCTGTCAAGATGAGAAAATCAAGAACAAGATTACCATTTTTCTTGAAACCTTTATATATTATATTCGTATAAACGGGAAGCATTTTTCTTCCTTACATCGAAACATTTTCTGCCAGCCCATGGAAAAATCTGAAACTACAAGGTTTATAACCTTTTGACCAAGCTCATTTCTTTTAGATAATCATTACATAAAAATGTTCATCTGAAAATATTCTAAATCATATGTTCTTGCCCATGAACAGGATGCTGCACACAAATCGCGAAAAACTGTTTTCAGCAGTACATAATCAATTACGTCTACATTTTAAAGTCTTCTATAAGTCCTTTTCGTAACTATTATTTTCAACACTTTCACATTTATTGAAACTTTTCCCTGAAAAATCCTGAGGAATAATTGAATGACAGGGATTTTCCTGCTGGATAAACTTTTACTTTTCTGGGAAAGAATTATATCAGCAATTTCATTTCCATAATCATCTTTTGAATAATCTACAAGACTTGATACAATAGTTTCAAGGTCAGAAGTTACCCTCAAGACGGTATCTTCTGCTTAATCCCCACCACGGTAAGTCCAGAGATTATTATGTTAAGGACATGATTCTGCAGGAAAATCCACTGTGACACCGAATTCTTCATTTTTATTACTTCTAAATTTGAAAATGTAGTATTATTAAATCAAATTTTCCATTTCACAATTTCTGTAAAAATTATGCACACTGCTGTAAAACTTCATGCTTGCCTCCTAAAATAAATTTAAAATAAGTATTTATCCCCCATACTATAATATACAGTAGATAAATGTCAATTGATATTATGAATAGTGAATAATTTGAAAAACAAAGAAAAGTCCTTTATATTTTAGTAGTTTTCTATTTTTGATATTTGTTTTGAATATAGCATTTGTTTTGTTTTATATTATAGAAGCTTGAATTATAGTTTTTTATGGCATAATTATTATACGGAATAGTAATGAAAGAAGGAGAAATATGAATATTTATACATAAAAATAGAGGATAGTACATGAAAAATATTCTATTTAAAAATATCAATACTTTGCTTGTACTTGATTTTCAAGTTCTAAAAAGAGCAGGTTGTTCTTTATGCAGAATTTTTGATAAGATTTTTAAATTGACTCTTTTGCAGAGCTAACATTTTAAATTCAAATTATTAAAAGGAAACATACATTTTCTTATCTAAAAATTCATTTATCATATAAAGATAAATTTTTTAACAAAATATAACTGATTAAACCTATTTTAAATAATTATTTGTATTTCCATATGAGGTTTATTCTGAATAAAACTTATAAGGAGAGTGCAGTAATGTTTACTTTTCATAGTGGTTCCAAAGCTCAAAAATAGCTCTATGCTTTAAGCTTAGGATTAGTTTTTATTGACAGCATGTCAGAGTAGAAGCAAAGAAACTGAAAAAGAAAAAAGGAGGTGGAAATTACAGTAATGCTTCCTGATTACGGCCTTCCACCTGAAGATATGCTAAAGGAATTTAAAAGAAGAAACAGGAATAACTGTAAAACTTACCTACATCATGGGAGTGATATAAAAAGTAAAGTTTCAATTGCCGCAGCAGAAAAAGGCTGCTGCTGATATTATGAAGCTTGACTGGTCGCTGGATTGAGAATTCCAGTGCAGGATGGCTGGAACCTCTAAATAAATGAAGATACGCAAAAGACATTTTATCTCTCGATTATTTTAAAGTTGATGGTAAATATTATGCAATGCCACATTTTAATGATTTAAGAGTTGCGTATATAAACAAAGAGATGCTAAAAAGCCGGAGTTGAAACTCTTCCTTCAAAATGATGAGCTTGAAAGTGTAATGAATCAGTTGCAGCTCAAAGGTGCTTACAAAAGTCCATGTTATACCTCAGTGCTGAAGAAAATGCAACTACTTCATTTATAACTTTAGTTTTATACAAGAAGTGGAGAAGTATTTAATAAAGGACAATACTTTAAATAAAGCAAATGCACTGGAAGGATCACAGATGATAAAAATATCTGGATAAGTGGATATATAAACCCTGAAACTGTTTCTGCAGATGGTGAACCGTATATAAGTGATAATAAATGGAAATGGAGCATTCCTTTATTGGCCCAACTTTCATATTACAAGTGCAAATGATCCAAAAAGAATCAAAAGTCGTAGGTCAAATTCTCAACTTTACTAGTCTCCAGGTAGAAGGACCTGCAACTGTACCACAGTTGCATTTACTGGAAGCAATGGAGGCTCAAATCAGCTACCCAGAAAATAAGGAAAGTCGCTAAGAAAGTTTATTGAATGCTCGGGCACCTGAAGTTCAATTTAAGTTGGGCGCGGCAATAAACCTGCACTCTACTAGAACAACAAGTGTAATTCAGAAAATGACTGATGAGGAACAATCTAGAGGACCAGGTCTCACTTATAGAGCAGCTAAAATAGTAGGAAGTCCTTCTCACTGAAAATGCTACCAAACATTAGCACCAAATGAGTACAGAAATATTTAACATCATTAACAGATGGCACAGTGAAAAACTTACCTCCTGAATACAGGCTACAAGACCAGATGGAACAAGAGTAAATGAATTCGCAAAAGCTAATAGTTAAATATAATACAGTTGTAATAATGAGTCTGTTTGTACGAGCAGGCTCATTGATAGCTTATCAAAATATAGGAGAAAGATAGTACTTTTATGAAGAGAGATACAAAAGGAACGCGTTATTATTGCCATGCTGGTTATTGTCATGTCACTGTAATTTTACCGCGTAGTTTTAACTTTCGTTATAGCTTGAAGTACTACAATTTAACAGACAAAAATGAAAAATTTATATGGTGAGAATTACGTAAAAGATTCAAAGATCCGCACACAGCTGCTTTATATATGACAGGTACCAATTTTAGTAATGGTTATGATTATAGGATTAATAGTAGTGAATTACAGGTCTTGTTTGTAAAATGTAAAAGTCCAAGATTAATCCTGTGTTGGACAGCTTTGCATTAATTCCACACAGGCCACTCTACTAAAACGGAATTATGTGGATCAGAGTATATATTCCTGGATACGGATTTATGAACAAGATTTAATGAATCTGCATTTAATAAAAAGATCCAATTTCTGCGACAGACAATGATATTGCTTTCTACTGTTGGCTCACAGTTGTCACGTGAGGATTATTCCTTTTCTTTCGCTTGTAATATTAGCAAACCTTTCAGAATACATACCTGAAAAGCTACCATGATGCTGTAAAGGTTTTTGAGGGAATAAATTTCAGGAATTTTATTATGTGACATTACCTATGTTATTACCGTCGACAGGTCGTCCTTATAAATTTTAGCCAACAACGGCACTCTAGCATTTTTGATGAGGTTATAGCAATACTCGTGTTATCAGGTTTGAACCAGACTTCACGGTTCATTATACTATTCGACAACGTTTAATTTTCTGGATTTTGGATATGAAGCCAAATATCCTATGTTGTAATGATTTCTATCAGATGTCGATATATTTTTATGTAAGAAATATGGCTTTATGGAAAAGGAGAAAGAATCACCTACAGAAGGAAACAGGAAAGCATAAACTGATTTATTATGGTCACCGTATTTTATAGTTATTTTTAGTGTAGCTCCTATTTTCTGGTGTCTCCGTAAGTATAACTCCGAAGGGGATTTCGCAGGCCAAATGACCTAGTATTTTTCCTGAGGTAGTTACTTTTACGAATTGCAAAATTTTCTAACTTTGGGACGCAGCGAAAGATGATACCTGGCGGGTTCGGACTTTCAAATAGTATGTATCTCGCAGTAATTACAGCGCTGATAGAATGCCACCGTACTGTTGCTAAGCAGGATATGCCTCGCATCGTTATAAGATTTAGTTTAAAAATTTAATCACCACGTTTTATTCTGAGGACACAGAGCATCACCTGTACGTATCACTACTATCTCGATTTATTCCTTTTATGGACATTCAACGTTTGTTTCTGATAGTAATGTTAAGGACACTCAGTAATATTTATATCAGCATTTAGTCCGCTGAATATATGGATAATGCGAATTCTATTTCGCGGAATCCTCCTGAAGACGTTTATGGGAAGCGGCGCGATAGAGGGAGTTAATGAGAGACAGCTGTTCTTTCCAGATAGATTGCCATTGGCAAAGCCGATAGTTCTGACTTCTTCACTTGTAATATTTTAATGTCATGGAAACAGTATATTATTCCTATGTCGCTGTTAACCTCACAATAATAACAGTACTAACTCTTATTATGTCAGAATTTACGACAGCGATGCACTAATACAGTGTTATAGCAATGCTCAGGGAATCATTGCAATAATACCTCCGCTATTGGCAAGTATAAATATTCAGATTTGAGTTTTGCAGGCTGGACAGCAGGCTCAGCAAAGGAATAACACGTAATCAAGGAGAAACACTTTTATGAACATATATTTAGAAGAAATTGCTAAAGCGATAGTAGATATGGATGAAGACAATATCATACCATTAATAGACAAGGCTTTAGACGCAAAAGTACTCTGAAGAAATCTATAATGACGGTTTAAGTAAAGGCGTGCTTGATGTGACACGCTCTGAAATATGAGATTTTGTAATGAAGCATAGTGTGTGCAGATACATTAAATGTTGAGCAAATTATCTGAGAAACAAGCTTTCGCAAAAGCAGGATGCAAAATACTAGTTATTATAGGAGCTGCTGAAGGAGATGCATGACAGTGTGGAAAATATAGTAAAAATAATGTTTGAAGCTCGCTGGATTTAAAGTTACTGATATGGGAATCAAAGTAGCAGGAGACATACTCAGAAAACTGGAAGACTGAAAACCTGATATAATCTGCCTTTTCAACGATGATGACTACCACTAGGAAAATGAAGGATGAAGTGGATCTTGTCAACAGTGGAGCCTTTTAAGAACAGCAGACCTATAAAGTGATCATTGGCGGAGGAAGCGTCAGTGCAAAATGCGAAAGTGCGATAGGGAGCAGACGATATTCTGCAAAATGCGGTTGGAAGCAGTTTTGCTGTGAAAAAGCTCTTGGAGGATTTAAATGACTTAGAAAATGACGTTATTAGAGCATAATAAATAAAGAAAATAGATTTTTCTTTCACCCTGATATGG
>BNJT01002701.1_pt1 | contig 27571 bp, 54 predicted proteins | sample 8540491 | NCBI WGS metagenome assembly BNJT01 (sample SAMD00202455, study PRJDB9452) | human saliva metagenome | host: Homo sapiens | reverse complement strand
GTTATCTCTTTTTCTTCTTGAGCTCTTTCTCTAACAATTCTTTGTCGACCACAAATGGAGAATTCACTTTATGATAGACATATTCACCAACATAGTAATGGATACTACTTTTGATTCGTCCACCACTTCTTGAGTAAGCTTTCCACAAGACCAATTTTCCATTTCGTCGTTGTTCGACTTTTTCATTCGGTTCGAGGATATAATCATTCATGATTTCTTGAGGTTCTGATTTATCCAAATGTTCTTTGGTAATGGTGACTGATTTGATTTGACCGTTTTGAATGTAGTATAGTACATCTCCAGGTGCAAACGTAAATGCTGTGATTGTATGTTTTCTCATTTTAAATCTCTCTTTCGGTTCCAAGAAAATAGCTTACGAAATAGAAAAAAATCTGTAAGAAATTTCCTACAGATTTATCTATGTTGCCTTATTTCTTACAAACCAGGTGCTTGTCCAAGTTCTGCTGCAAGCATCCAGATTGTTTTATCCGTTTCCGTTTTGGCGTCTGAGAAGATGCCGTTTGTCACATCGTCACCTTCTTCATCGGTAACATCCAAACCTTTTTGGAAAAGTTCTGACAAGTAACGGTAGATAGCAAGGACACGCTCCAAGCTTTCTTCAACATTGCGATACTCACCAACTTCTTCTTCGATTTCACTGTTTTGAAGAAATTCTGTCAGTGTAGAGAATGGACTTCCACCAAGTGTAATCAAACGTTCACTGATTTCATCCAATTGACCATCAAGAGCTTCCATATACTCATCCATTTTTGGATGCCATACAAGGAAACCACGACCACGCATATACCAGTGCACTTGGTGCAAAGCAACGTGAGCTACGTATAAATCAGCAACAGCTTGGTTTAAGACTACCTTTGTTTTTGCTAATGCTGTTACATTTTTTACTGTTTCTTTTTTCAATTCTACCATTGTTTTTACCTCATTCATTCTTTGTAACCACTTCTTAGTGATTACTACCTTAGTATATGTTATAAATTAAATAGCCAAATCAAATTTCAATTGTGGCTTCACTGGGTCGTAGTCAACCAACTCAAAATCCTCTGCTTTAATATCAAAGAAGTTGGTACCTTCGGGTACATTCAAGACCAAACGTGGTTGGCAATCTGACGGTTCACGACGTAGTAGTTCTTGAGCTTGTTCAAATTGATTATCATAGATGTGTAGGTTATTGATAAAGTAGAAGAATTTTCCAACCTTCCAACCAAAGTGTTTGGCAATCATCATTTGAAGAGCCACATACTGCATAGCATTAATGTGGTGAGCTACTAACATATCATTTGAACGCTGGGTCAAGGTTGCATCCAGATAGATTTCTCCATCTACACGGCGGACATCAAACATGGTTTGAAAGGCACATGGCAAAAGACCATCTGTTTCTTCAAAGGCTTGGTAATCCCAGAGTGAAATGATGTTTCGTCGATTCCATGGATTTTCTTCCAATTGTTTCAGAATCTTATTGATGATGTCGTGCTTTTTGACAACGGCTCCGTAACGCTCACCAATTGTTCCAGTATCTCCAACTTCCCAGTCATTCCAGTAGTGAACATTGTACTTGTCATTGAGCACCGCTAAGCTATTAGACTGGTCTTGGTAAATCCATAGCAGTTCTTTGATAGCTGATTTGATAGGGATTGGTCTCAATGTCGTGATTGGGAATTCACCCTTAGATAAATCATACTCTGCAAACGCTCCCGTTACATACTTAGAGTTGGCCACGGTTCCGTCCTTATACTTAGGACGAGCTTGTTCTGAAAAGACACCTTCTTCTAGAATGCGCGTGATATTGTTTTTAAAAATGTCATCTGCTTTGGTCATATTGTTCTCCTTTTTCTTTATATTATTATTGTCTCATATTTTCGGTCGTAAAGCAATAGATTAAATCACAAACGAAAAATACGTAAGGGTAAAAAAAAAAGGGCCTGAGGCCCTTTTTTCGACCCCGATGGATGAGGCTAGGGTTGCAATCAACTACCACCCACCGAAGTGAGTGATTTGTCCCTAATTTGAAGGTGGTCTAACAGACGAAACTTCCTCCCACGTTCTTCACTCTTTTGAGTAAAACATTTGAGACTTCTTTTTAGAAAGTTCTTTCTAAATCCGTAGGTTGATGAACTACGGCACTGACATACGTGTACGCATGCCTATACCCAATAGAGGAGTCGAACCTCTCTACGTCATCATGTCTTTTGACCCGGATGAATTGGGTGGGTAGTCTAAAATCTTAAATAACCCTTATAATAGGACATCGTAAGATTGAGACCGCCCATAATGAGATAAACTAGAATTTGAGCCAGCGGCATTGATTGTTGGAAAAATCCAACAACGGCACCCACAATGAGTGATATCGAACAGAAATTAATAATGTATATCCTTTACGCACTAATTCGTATACGACGTCTTTCTGGTCTTCTCGTGCCCATTGTTGATAATATTGCTTTGCATATCCATTTTCGACAAGTGCGGCCTGTACACGTTGTTCTCCCATTTGAGCCAATTCTTCAACACATACACCAAGTTTGGCCATTTCTACACGATACCAAATTTGTCGATTTTCGACGGCTAGATACTTTGAAAAATCGGTAATTTCACCATTTTTTATTTGTTTGATAAAAGTTTCTCTCTTCATTATATCTCCATCTTTGAAATCTTAATAATATGTATACAGATACTCTGTGTCCAATTCGACACCTGTAACTACTTCCGTAAATGTGTATCCACCATAACCGTCAGATACACCATCTCCATCCTCAGTGTTCACTGTTAGTGAATTCACTAATGTGATGAATAAGATTGTAAGTCCAGTTTCTTTTCTTGCATTTTCGATTTGTTCAATTGTGACACCATCGGGTAGTTCGTATTCAACTTTGAATGCTTCAATTCCTGCAATTTCAATCTTATGACCTAGTTGCACACGTGTAGGTTGCAGTAGTAATTTTTTCCACTGTTTGTGTTGTTCTTCATTGTCATGGACAATGTCAAAGCTGTGGGTTCGGTTTCAAGAGCTTTGATTTTGAGGTCAAAGATATTTGGCTCATCGCTTTTGGCTTCTTTTTTGTGATGCTCACTTATCGCTTTGAGAATTTCAATGTTTGGTGTTTCTTGTTTATAAGCCACGCCGACAACATATGAATCTGTAAATGGTTGTCTAAGTAAGATATGAACATATTGTGGGTGTTTTTGTAAGACGGCGACTCGCACAATTGGTTCTTCATCATCAACGAATTGTTCAGGCCAATATCCAGCCTTTGCAAGTGCTTGTCTGATTTTCTTATGATATGAATGTCTCCATTCTTCATATTTTCAACCTGTTCACCATTTTTAATAGCTTCGCAAATTTCTGTAATTATTGGACTTTCTGAAATTGCTTGTGTAGACATATGATTTCTCCCTTCCATTGTGATGAACAACCAAATCAGGAGTTACATCCCTTTTGTTGTGGCGTCCAACATTTGTAGTTGTTGGCACAAATACTCTGCGCCACTATATCCTGGTAATTCAATTGGTTCGATATGGTCGTCATCGAAACCAAAAATACGAGTTACATATTTCTCTTTGATTTCTTTTAGTGCCTGAATTTCATCAAGTTCAATCGCTGGTTTTGCTAATGGATGCATATCAAATCGTGATTTGCGAATTTCTCCGTCCGCGGTTATCCACGCATAACCTTCGTAAGTCATACTGTGAATTGGTTTCAAGTCAAGTACTTTATAAGCTTTATCAAGATAGTTGAACGGGAGTGTGTCTGGAATGGCCACATACCCATTGTTTTGATAACCAGATTCTGATTCAGCAAACGTTGTCCATACTGGAAGTGGTTGTCCACCTTCTTTTTTAATAAGTTCTAGGATGTCTACGTATTTCATATGTTTTTTCTCACTTTCTGTTCGTGCAATGGCTCTTGTAGGGTTCGAACCCACAACATCAGACTTAGAAGGTCTGTGCTCTATCCTGTTGAGCTAAAGAGCCAAGTATTGTCAAATACTTTCGAATAATGATATGATGCTAACTTTATGATTGCGCCATATTAATGGCGTCATCGATACTATAACCACATGAGCGAAGTTCGCGGAACTTGCTTGCGAATGAACGACACAACCACCAGTCGAGTTGATATCGGTAAATCAAGGTGTCCATCATTGCTGATGATTCAGGGCTATCGTCTTCGACACCCGCGACACAAAATAGAACACGTACGGTCTCAATATCTTTTGCTGACAAACCCTTTGCCCAAGCGACATAACCAGCCTTGTGCAATTGCCCGCACGTCATGGTTCTTGCAATCGTTGGAACTTCTTCAAGCAATGCATCCAATTTCATATGCAAGTTTTTTAATTGCTCTTTTCCGACCTCAGAAACCGTTGATGGTGTTTTGATGTTCAAAAAGCGCGTGAGTAGTGCAATGTCAGGATGTTTGTCCCTAAAAAGCAATCTATAGTAGGCTCTCCAAACATATGCAGACATGTCATCTGTTAGCAATATGTGGCGAAGTTGTGGGTGGTGTTCAACAATCGTGGCACGAACTGATGCTCGTTTGTCAGTCACAAATTCTTCAAGAAAGAGACCTTCTTTTACGAGTTCTATGGCGACATTCGCATACTTACGTGCTTTTTGACGTTTTTGTTCCAATTCTGATGTCATAGTGGTTACCTTTCTTATTTGTGCAATTGAATTTCAAATTGAAATTAGGGTTTGGGGTGTTAACCCCATTCTTTCCATGCTACGTATGTAGCTTGGATGCAAATGTATGTTATTTTGTGGTATAATGATATTAGAGAGTAGAAAACATCTAACACACGTAGATGAACCTCAACAAACATTGACAGGAGACAAAAATGACATATAAAACTGAAATTGAAAAAGCCATTGTTGACCATTTCATGAGTCAAGAAATGGTTGACTTTTATGATATCATTAAATATAGTCGTATGCCAAATATGTGGATGGGTTATTTGGATGATGCTGACCATGTTGATATGGCAGTGGGTGTAGCGAATAATCAACTGCACATTTTGGCTAGTGAAACGGTTAGTGAAAAAAAACCTATCGCTCCAGTATTTCCCCTCAATCGTTTCGAGCGAACGGTCACCAAAGAAATGGATGCTGATGAAGATGCCATTCGAGTTGATTTTTCAGGCGATGTGCCCGTCGTGACGGTACGAGATGACATCGCTCTTAATAGTGTAAAAACTGCTGAATTGTTAGATGCAACCCACAAACTGTTGGGGCAAAAGTGGTATGCAGGTGCTGAAAAACCTAAAGGTTCTTTCGACTACATAAAGGACTTGTCGAGTGATGTTATCTTGTCACTTGACGATTTCGATTTGAATACGGCGGTTGAATTGGAACAATAAGTGCGTCCCCAGGCAGCACTAAATAAATAGGAAAAAAAACTCGGCTATAGCCGAGTTTTATAGTGTACTAAATAAGAGTCTTTCTTGATTAATAGCGTGTTAGACCAACTTCTTTTGCGATTTGGTTATAATCATCCCAATCACTTGCACGGTGAAGTTTTCCAAAAGCTGATTTGAACAGTTCCATTTGGTTGTTCTTTTCTGCTAATTTATGACCATCAAGAATTTTGCTCACGACATCGCTTGGTACACCATTGACCCATAGAGGGTTGTGTGTTATAAACAAATCGTATGGTGACATGGTAGTCTCGAGAAGTGTTGCCTTTTTTGCAAGCGAATCATATCTGAGTTGGATTGGTTTTACGTCGTAGCCGTTTACGTCTTTCCGACTTTCTCTTGTTTCTAAAAAGAGCTTCAAAATTTCAATTGGCATGTCCAGGTTGTTCTCTATTAAATGGAGTGCGCCATACCATTCAGACTCTGTTCGATTGAGAATTTGAGGGATATATTCGTGGTATGCTACTGCCACCGAACATCGAACATCCGGTTTTTTGTCTTGAATAAAGAAGTCAGGCCAATAACCTTGGCGAGCTAGTGCACCGCGTACACGAGCATCCGAATGTTTTTTCCATTTGTGGTAGTGCTCGGTCGCATAACCATTGGAGATTAAAATACTGATAACCGATGGTTCACCTTTAGCGATTAAGGCGTCTACTTCGATTCCGAGTTCAGCCATAACTTCTCGAAATGATGTTGGGCTGTTTTCCAGATAGGTTGTAAAATCTGTGATTGTTTTGTCGTCCAAGGCTTTGATAAAGTTGTCGAGTTTACTCATAATGCTTTTTCCCCCTATTTGTCATTTCAGATAGAAATTGGGTTTAGGGCGAAGCCCTATTAAGGACCAAAACGTTAGCTTTTGGCCCAAAACTTTACGTCAGAATGGTATATCTTTTGAGGCCGTATTGGTCGGCAATTCGGTTATAGTCGCCCCAATATGTTGCTTGACATAGTGCGCTAAAGGCTGATTTGAATAGGTCTATTTGGTTGTGAGTTTCAGCTAATTTATAACCATTGAGAATCTCGCTCACAACGTCAGTTTGTACACCTTTGACCCATAGTGGATTCCCCATGACAAACAAGTCATATGGTGACATAGTGGACTCTAGTAGTGTTACTTCTTTTGCAAGAGCGTCGTAACGAAGTTGAATTGGTTTCACATACGATTGATTCCGTTCACGTTTGCTTTCTTTGGTGTCCAAAAAGAGCTTCAAAAAGTCTAATGGTTTTAATGACATAATCTTTCCCTTCTATTGCGATTCACTTTCTTAATTTTGTAGTAAACTTTGGTTTTATTAGTTCTGACTGATACACGGTTATTCCTTCTATATTAGAGTAGTATGGAATTGTCTTCAATCAGGATTTCAGCGAAGTTAGCGGAATAGTAACTTCCGTCATTTTGCCTGACTTCGATGTCATAATTCTCATAGCCGTTTTCCTTCGCCCAAATATGAAGTTCTTCAATTGTCATGTTTGTTCCCTCGTTTCTTTAGTCAATTCATATAGAATCTTTGATATGATTTATATGAATAATGGTATGATGAAGAATAGTGGTGCTACCATGAACATTGTTATCATGACAATGTTTCGTTTATGTCAAGTCTATTTCAATTCACTTTTCTTGATTTCGTAGAGTTCTTTATCTTTGATATAGATGTACTCATCATTTTCACTATGAATAGTGAACTCTTTTGATTGCAACCATGGTGTGTTGCTTTTAACTTTCAATTCATTATCAACACGTTTAACCTCAAAATTTTTGTTTTTGAGATTACCTTGTTGTTGAGATGCGCCATAGAAGACGAAACCAACAAAGATAACGATGACGGCAAGGATAACTCCACGAATAATGTTTGATTTCGTGTCTTTACCCATAAGGTAGTTCATTGGTATACCGATTAGCATAGTAATGATGGCAATCAGTGTTAGAATTCCCATCCATGATGGTGATGATACATAGTTGGACATTAATTCTACCATTTTAAATCCTCCATTTACTAATTAATAGTTGTCTTCGAATTGAACTGAATACAATGCTGATGCAAGAAATAGCAATCCCATACCAATAATTTCCATTAGAATTGACTTAACAAGGCTCATTGTGCCAGCGTCAAGTGACCCGACTCCGGCGATTACAAGAAAGGCACCAAGCCAACCTGAAATGTTCATTACGATTTTTCCACGTTTGTTCAATTTTTTCATCTTGTTACCTCTTTTCTAAATTGCTTAGACTTTGAAATGTCTGTTATTCTGTTAAAAATTCGATTTTGACCGTTCGTAGCACTTGTGTTTGTGCAGATGTTTGTTTGATAACCTCATATTCGAGGCAGTCACCAGTGAATAGTCGTTGAAGATAATAATACTCATCGATGTGATACCAATTCAAATCTTCTGTCCACTCTTCATATGTATCTTCCATGAGCTCGAAGATGTTTTCGATATGGTCGTAAATGAAACGATTGGAAACCCAGTTTTCAAATAATTCAATTACTTGTGCTTGAGAAATACCTGTAAGTTTTTTTCTCACATCAATCAGTGTATAAATGTTATGTTTTTCAATTTCTGCGTTGAGTTGTTCGAAATCGTTAGGGAAATTGTCTTTGACAAAGCTTTAAGTATTGTGTCTGCCATATACAACCTCTTAGTATCTTGTTGGATGTTTTTCTTTACGTTTGTAAACTTTACCACTAGGTACAACACTTGCACCTTTATTCTTCATATGAAGAAATGAATCCATTTCTTCACGAGTTGTGATTCGATGTTTTTGCTCTGGTTTAAAAACAACGGTTACTTTCTTTGGTCTTTTTCTCTTCGCCATGTATGTACCTCTTTCTTCTTGGTTCACGCACAGCGTGCATGTTCATTTCAAATATAATTTGGGGTTTGGGGTGAAACCCCATTATTGAGATTTTGCGTATGCAAAAACTCTAGAAAATAGTAAAATCAAAAAAAAGGGGTTTGCACCCCTAGAAGTTGCACGAAAATGCAATCTTTTTGCCACACCCAATAGAGGAATCGAACCTCTCAATGTCATCATGTCCGTAGACCCAGATGAATTGGGTTAATTTTGTGTGCAAACTGATGGTACCCGAATTAAATTTCAGTCAAATATTCTTTGAATAATTGAGCGATTTTACCACCTTGTTTACCTAATAATTTTCCATTGCTTACGTCAATATCGGGTTCTTCACGTTCAATCTCTTCTTTGATGTCATTGAGCATCTCTTTGATGACATTACCAGTGTTTTTAAGGTCAAGTTGAATATCACCATGGCTAAGAACGTTTAATAATCGTTGCTTTGTCACACGAGACTCTATTGCTTCGATTAGTTTGAGTTCGTTAGCTGAATAAGTCATGTCATGTTTCACCTTGATTTTTTGAGTCTCTAACCATGCGTCATATTTATGCTTGACAACTGGATAGTGGATATTACCGTAATCATCAGGTTTAAAGAAGTAATCATTCTTTGGTTTATAAACTTGACCTTCTGCACCACAATCACCAAGTTTTGATTGCAATTCAGTGGCGTCGAGGATGAGGTCACTTAGTTTACCTTGGCGAAGAACTGGTACTGTGTAGTCTTCACCTAAGATTGAAGTCATATTATCTTGTGATAAAGCGAGACGTTGTTCGTCTTCAAAGATGATGTGAATGTCAAAGAAACGAATGCTTCGTACTTTATCAATTGCTTCTTGATATTGCATTTTTTGAACAGAAGAGCCGTACAATTCCCCATAGAAGACGATTTGTTTAATAGTTCCATATTTATTTGCCAAATTACGTACAGAATCTGTCCATGAAACAATAAGTTCTTTTTGTTCTGTTGCAAATTGCGCAAGAGTATTCCAAGGGCGTTGAATACGTTCTTCTTCAGTGAGGAAAGACGTTCGTTTAGCAATTTCGATGTTGTTTTCATTGTCAACAATAATTGATACATTGGAACCGTGAATTTTTTCTGTTGACACATAGTCATCGTCAAAATTGATGAAGCTTTGTTTGCGTGCGATATAGTGGTTCGTCAGTGACGGATATTTAATAAATTGCATAGTGAAAACCTCTAACTTTCATATTTTTTAATTATGCCGTTTCATGCTCCGTTTGGGCTTCCGACGCAATAACCACTGCTACATCAGCAATTCCACCTGTAACCATGGTCGCAATATATCTATGAGTTTGGTTGAACACAAAGTGTCTGAGTTCTTTTTGCATATGTTCGTGCTATCTGATTCATTTCATCTCTTAGTGCGCCAGTTCGTGGAAACTCATAGTCATATATGTTAGTAACCGGAATATAGGCCCGGGCTTGGTCGGGTGATGTGGTCAAATAAAATTCATTATCACTGTTCAATGCCAAATACAAAACTTGATATCGAGTCTGTGGCCCATAAATATTATTAAAACCTTCTAATAATTCATCACTATAAAGGGATGCGTTAACTTCTAGTGGCTCAGTAAGGGCATTGAGAGCGATACCCAACGTGGTCAGATTATGACCATGTTCTCGTACACGTTTAGTAAACATGAAACTATATAATTTCTCAATTATTCCCATAATTCTCCCTTCTTACTATTACTTCAAATGATGTCTTTTTGTTTTAGTTTGTCACGCACTTCCATCAGTGCTTTCCCCAGAAGGTTTTGGCCCTTCCAGTTACCTGCGTATAGGTCATCGTCATTTTCGCTGAGACCAACACCCCAAATCTTATCATATGGTGATGCCTCAACAATGATTCGGTCACCTGTTGCAAGTAAGATTTCACGTAGTTCTGGGTCTGCAAATTTAGCTTCAAGTGCTTGTACCATGGCGTGGTAGCGCTTGGCTGACCAAATACGGTCATTATAGTTGCGGATTTCACGTCCAATAGATTTGGCGTCTTGTGGATGCTTAACCGATGCAATAAGGTCGACTTTACTTGGGTCGAATTGCAATGCTTTTTCAATCATAAAGGCCTGTTCTGAGAACAATAGTTTGTGTCCTTTATAAAGAAATGGTTTACGATAGAAGTTAGAAAATGGTGTGTTGTTGCGCCAAAAATAGACATGAGTGTCTGTCATTGTCATGTTATGAAATTTTTTCATTTTTTCACCTCGGTTTCTCAGTTTGTTTCAAATTGAGAGAGTACTTCTGTGCAAAATTTTTCTTCTGAGCTGAGCCAATCATTACATTTACGACGTTCGTCAAAGTAATTATATACTGCCTCAATATTGATATCGGTCGTAGTAATATCCTGTTTTAATAATTCTGATACATAATATCCTAATTTTTTTACCATTTTTTTGATATCATTGACTGAACAATGGTCTGGGTTTACATTTTGAATATAACAAGCTAACATAAATTCATCTCGGTTGTTGATGTAATTATATTTACCTGCATTTGGTAGTCCAAAAACATCTGATAATTTTCGATATCCCTCTTCTTCGAAAAATTTCCAACGTAGTTTGGCTCTTGTTTGTAATGCATGGTCTTTTTGGTTACGTATAAAAAGTGGATATGTGGCCATTGTTTTTCTCCTTCAGTATAGTTACCGATACACCTCACTTACACCACCCAAACTTTGTTTGGATGGTGTCTGCGTGCGGCATTAATCTTTAGGCAGTTTTATCCGCCAATTTACTCATACGTGACATAAAGTCAACGAAGAGTTTAGATTCTTTACGATTTTCATCGTAGAATTTGCTTGCAATGGAATCTTTATCGATTTCACCATTCTTGATTTTCAAGAAATCACGAGTGATTTGGTGTGCAATTTTCACTTTGGAGTCATCAGACTTGAGGATATTCCAGTATTGTGAAATGTTCTCAACGTCTTGGTATGTGAACGTTTTAGGGTTGATTTCTTTGAGTGCTTCCATCCAACCATTGATTGTCAACATTTGTTTAGTCAAATCGAATGAGTCAAAACGGCGAACTAATTCTTCGTTGTGTGGTTTACCAAGGATATCATTCAATTGAATAGTCTCCATTTTCTCCCACATCATTTTTGCAAAGAGCGGTCCAGCGTCTTCACCAATTTGGTCACTGATGATACCTGCAGTAAATGCACGGTCGTTGAACAATCCTTGTTCTTCCAAGTCTTTCAACATGTCAGAAAGGTGTTCCCAACCTTTTGGTGTACGCATACGTACATCATTTTGGGCTTGACCATAGAAGAAGTTGATGTTCTTGTTGTCTGATAAGAAATCAATTACGTAATGGTGAATGTCGCTTGAAGCGGCCCATTCCAACCAGTCATTACGGTCAGGTGCCATGTAGATGAAGTTGAAACGAGTCAAGTGAGCAGGGTCCATTTCGGTTGCAACATACTCAGTGTTTTCATAACCCTTCATGCTTGTTGATGGGTTCATAGCAGCCACAAAGCGTACGTTGTCGCCCAATTTATGGCCTTGAATTTGGCGTTCAGTAAGGACAGTCATCCACTCGGAGATAACCCCTAGTCGTCCACGTGCGATTTCATCACACATTACAATATACTTTTTGTCTGGATTGTCAATAATTTCTTGGAATTTGTGGTTCAATGCGTATTGAACGTTTGTCAAGAAATCATTTTGGAATGGTACTGGTAGCGCATTGTCACCTTCATTTTGTTGTGACATATTGAAGTAAACGATTTCAGCTCCCAAGTCGCGAGCCACTTTGTTTACAATTGTTGTTTTACCGATACCCGTTTCACCTACCAAACATGGTACAACTTGTTTGTTGCGACCAGTAAGGTGGAATTTGAGTTTACGAATTGCTGTTGTATTGTTATCCATGTTTGATACCTCTTCTAATTATAATTTTCAAATTTTCAAGTAAAAATTGGGGTTTGGGGCTTAGCCCCATTCCTTGGCCTTTGTGTATACAAAGGCTTGTTGTCTTATTTCATGTATACGAAAATGATGCAATCATCATCAGCTGTCGTATCCGCTTCAAAATATACAATTTCGTTGTCAAGATAGGCATCTTCTTCTAACTTTTCAACAATCTTATAAGTTTCGTTTGTACGAAGTGCGTAGACATCATAGTCGGTGTCATCTGTTGGAGTATAAACCTCATATGAGTTGTTTACAAGTTCTTTGAATTCTTTAAGTGTCATGTTGATACCTCACTTTATGATTTTTCAAATAAAAATTGGGGTTTGGGGCTGAGCCCAATTCCTTGGCCTTTGTGTATACAAAGGCTTATTTTTGCATATAATTCATTGTCATAAATGACATAATCATTACCATCGTATTCGACAATGTTGATGTCCTCAACTTGCCGTTTAATTGGTAATGTCTTTTCTTCGATGAAAAATACTCTTACTATGAATAGTAATATGATTACTATCTTTTGTGACAACTGCATAGTTTTGAGCATTGTAGCGCACATATTGTCCACGAATACCTGTAATGGTAACTGTTAAAAAGTGCGATACTTAGTATACCCGCTAAAAGGCATTACATAAGGATTGTGCCTATATGGATGTGTTTTTTTCGTGTCGGCTGATTAGATATCCAAATAAAACAATCATTAAAAATAATGAATATCAAAAAATAAAGGATATATGTTGGTACGGTTGTCATTTCACTTAGTAGTTTATGCATAATTTAACCTTTCTTACTTATAATGTAGATTTGCAAATGAATCGCGTGCTTGTTGCAATTTGGTCAACATATCATCTGCAGTAAGGAAGATAATGTTTGCTGTGATGTTAATAGTATTTCCAAACTCACTTTCAAAAGAAACAAATGGTGACTTATCGATAACAAGTTGTTTGTGATAGTTGATTTGGATATTGTGTCCAGCAGCATTCATATCAAAGTTGTTCTCTGTAATTTTGAATAGATAATCAACACCGTTTGCATCGTTGAATGTTACAACTCCATAACCTCCCTCATAATCGAGGTACATCAAGTCTTCATTATCGGGCTCTAACCCAATGGTAGCCAATAGTTCGATTAAAGTTGTTAGTTCCATATTTCACCTCCGTGTGTGATATTAATCAAATAGAAATTGGGGTTTGGGGCTTTGCCCCATTTTTGGGCCTTTGTGTATACAAAGGCTCTATTAATACAAGACAAAATTGTTCTGACCTATGAGTTCTTCGCGATAGGGCTCTAATATTTTCAATACTCTTTCTACTTCATTGTACAAAGCATATTTTGTATTTTTAGCTTCTGTTTTTCGTTTATCGAAATAATCAAAAATAGCTTTCCAATCGATTTCATGATTATATCTATTTTTTTCAATTTCGACTTTTAATGCTGAATTGATATTCTCCGTCCATTCGTTTTTGTTTTTTAAATAATAATAGAGTGTGTAAACTTCTTTCTTGTCGTGATATTCATAAACGCTTAAAATTTTTGATAGTTTTCGATAGTTATCGTTTTCGAAGTATGTCCATCGTGTTCGTGCACGTTTGATGAAATCTTCGTCGTGTTCACAATGTCTAATGATTTGTTCGTATACTGTGGCCATTATGTCCCCTTTCTATATCTAATACAAGACAAAATTATTTCCCGTTAGTTGGTCACGATATGGCTCTATGATTTCCAAGGCGTCCATAACTTCTTCAACTAAATTGCAACCTAGTGTAGTGGCTTCTTGTTTTCGCTCATCAAAATATTGATAAATCGCATTCCAGTCTATCTCAGGATTATCGATGTTATCTTCAATTGACTTGATTAGTGCTGGAGTTATAGCATACGGTGATATTGTTTCTTTTGTCAAATAATAATAGAGTGCGTATTTTTCTACTTTATCCGCATAATCGGCTACGGATAATATGTCGGATAATTTTCGGTAACCTTCTCGCTCGAAATATTTCAACCTCGTTTGTGCTCTCTTTTGGAATTCTTCATCATCTGCATAGTAGGCCATTATTTGGTCATACGTTGACATAGTTTTCCCCTTTCTGTTTCTAATACAAGACAAATGAATCTGGTATTGTGTGAGCTCTTCTCGATACGGTTCTAAAACTCGCATTACTTCTACTACTTCGTGTCTATAGGCTGTTTTCGTGTTATTTCGTTCATCAAAATAATCAAAGATATTTTTCCAATTGATATCAGGATTGTTTTTGTTTTCTTCGATTTCTTTTCTTAATGTTGCTATCAAATTATTTCCGCAAGGGCCTTTGCTGTTTTTCAAATAATGTATAAGCATATAGATTTCAGTCCAACACGAATACTCATATGGACCCAGAACTTTTGATAATTTTCGATATTCGTCTGGTTCAAAGTACTTCCAGCGTTGTTTGGCTCGACTTTGTCCGTCTTTGTCAGTCTTTGTCAGTCCAGTAGGCTAGCATGTCTTCATAAAACGCCATTTTTTTCTTATCCTTTCTAATACAACACGAAACCACTATATTCGTTCGGCATTTGGTCTTTATATTTGTTTAATATTGTGATAATGTCTTTAAGGGTGTAACAATATCCCCAGTCTTTTTCCGTTTGCAATCTATCTTCTAAATAGTTAAATATAGCAGACCAATTAATTTCTGGATTGCTAATATTTTCTTCTATAAATGGTTGTAGTGTTGTCATATCACTTTTTCCCGGCTCATTACTCAAATAGGTATTCAATACGTATACGTCTCCACCATATGTATAGTCACGAGCATTTAGGATATCTGACAATTTTCGCCAACCGTCCGTTTCGAAATGTTTGAAACGTAGAAGAGTACGAGTTCGTATCGATTCATATGTTTTAGACATTACGTCATTGTAAAACGTTGTATTTTCTACCATATTTCTCCCTTCTAGTATAAACAAAATGTATCTGTACGGTTTAACAATTCATCTTTCATTGGTATTATGAGGTTATATAGCCGTTCAATACCGTCGTATTCAGTATCTTGTTCATCAGTTGCTTCTTTGTGTTCTGCAATATAATTGATTATGCTTTCCCAATGGATATCTTCTAATTCGTTATTGCGAATATAATCACTGACAAATGCATAGATATCCTCAATGTCTGCAATGTCATCCTCATCATATGGGTCGGGGATTATACCTGTGATATAATGTGCCAACATATAAACATCGATATAGGTTGAATAGTCCTCTATCGGTAAGATGTCTGATAATTTTCGATATTCATTTGACTCAAAATATTTCCATCGTAGGTTTCCTTGATGGATATAACGGTCATTTATACAGGCCAATCCTTGTGAATATTCCATCATTTCTTCATAATAAAATGCATTACTCATGTCTATCCTTTCTAATACAGACAAAACGTGTCATTTTTTGTGTTTGCGGTTATCTCGTCTCTATATGTGGCAAGGACTACTAATACTTCGAGTACGTCATCAAGTCTTCTTTTCTGAAGGTCGTTATCACCGTGTGGGTGTGTGTCTATATATTCTAATCGTTCGTGATAATACTTATCGATTGCGTCCCAATCGATTGTTTTATCTTGCAATTTTTCTTGTACTAATTTATCGAGAAGATTAGCCAGTTCTTCTTCCTCTACCATAGTACTTGACCCACCTAACATATCTATTAGGAAATAATTATCCCGTCTTTCTTTGAAATTAAAAGCTGTTAGTTTTGATAAATGTTTATGGGTTTTGTGTCCAAAATATTTCTCACGACGTTGAACACGAATTTCAGTAAAACCTTCCATTTTTCACCTCTTTCTAATACAAACACGTTCGTCTAGGTAATTGTATATTGCATCAAAATTAATATCAGTTTTGGTAATATCTTGGTCTAATAATTGTGATACATAATATTCTAAATTTTCACCATTTACTGAACCATGTTCTGGATTTACATTTTGAATATAATAAGCTAACATATATGCATCTATTTTTTTGATGTAATTATCTTTACCTGTGGTTGTTAATCCAAAAACATCGGACAATTTGCGATAGCCTTCTTCTTCAAAAAACTTCCAACGGAGTTCAGCTCTTTTTCGTAATGCACGGTCTCTTTGGTTATGTACAAACGTTGGATATTGGGTCATCGTTTTCCCCTTTCTAATATAAACAAAATGTATCTTGATTGTTTAGTTCATCTTTAAATTGTTCAAAGACATTATGCATTTTTCTGTCTTCTGTGTTTTCGATATAATCATAAATGGCTGACCAGTTGAGTTCAGTATTATTTTTATTATCTGAAATTGCTTCGGCTAATCTATTATCATGGGCATCAATGGCATTAAAGTCATGTTGCCCATTTGTGATATACATAAGCAAAATGTAGAAGTCAGGGTAATACATAAATGTTTCTTCGGTTGTATTGTGTGGATTACGTTTTGTGTTGTTCAATATACATATCAACGAACGATAGCCTTCTTGTTCAAAGCAATCCCATCGTCGTTTACCTCGTTCACGAAAGTAATTTTCCAATTCGTTCTCAATAAAGTCTGGATAGGTTGTCATTTTGCCCCTTTCTAGTACAAACAAAATGTATCTGGGTTTCTTAATTCATCTTCAAACTCTTTAAACACCTGATAACATAATTGGTCATATTTGTTTGCCCTTGGATATTTCGGATTTTTTCGTTCATCGATGTATTCGTAGATTGCTAACCAGTTAATTTCGCTATTACTTTTGTTCTCCAGTATTGCATTCTTTAGCATGTCACCGAATTCGTTCAGTTGTAATTTCGTTGTATCATATTGACCATTGGTAATGTAATTGAGTAAAATATAGATATCAATATAACATAAGTATTGTTCATCCGCATCCTCATGGTTGTGGTTGTTTGATAACACATCATACAGGGAACGATAACCTTTCTGTTCAAAGTATTTCCATCGTGATTTGCCAAGTTCACGACATTCATCATCCCTCTCATGTGTAATAAAGTCTGGATAGGTTGTCATCGGTTTTAGCTTTCTAATACAAACAAAACGCCTCTTGTGTTCTCAATTCATCTTCAAACTGTTTGAAGACTCTATTTACTACTTCTTGCCCTGTTTTGAGATATGGTTGTTTTTGGCGTTCATCAAGATATGCATAGATGGCTGACCAATTAATTTCGCTATTATTTTTGTTTGCTGTAATAGCTTCGGTCAAGAGGTCTTCGTGTTCACAACGTTGTGTACGGTGTGAGTTATATTTACCATTCGTGATATAATTTATCAAGATATACAGGTCTGTATAATACAAGAATATTTCTTCTTGTGATTTAAAGGGTGTATCAGATATGTTGGACAATACGCCCATGAGAGAACGATAGCCTTCTTGTTCAAAACAATCCCATCGTAATTTACCTCTCTCACAAAATTCACTGTCCACTTCGTTCTCAATAAAGCTTGGATATGTTGTCATTGGTTTCCCCTTTCTAATACAAACAAAAAGAGCCTTTATTTCTCAGTTCATCTTCAAATGGTTTCAAAATTCTATCACATCTCTCTTGGTCACCTGATATCCAGTTATCGTATGTTCTACGCTCATCAAGATAATCATAAATAGCATCCCAATTGATGTCTGTGTCTTCTTTATGTCTATCTATTTATTCTGTGTATAGGTCTCCCGTACTTTCACGACCCGTAATGTATCGAGCCAACATGTAGTTATCTCGATTATTTACATATGGGTAGTCGGGTAATACATCTGATAATTTACGATAGCCTTCTTTTTCAAAATATTTTGCACGTAAAACGGCTCGTTCTTGTAGGGAATCATTTGATGTGATGTCATAAATTTTTCTGGTATCGAATGTCATCTTTTACCTTCTTTCTATTTGTTAATACAAACAAAATGTGTTTTTGTTACGTAATTCATGCTCAAAAGTAGCTAATATGTTATCACAATATTCTTGGTCACACTGGAGCCAATTATCAGCTTTTCTGCGCTCATCCATGTAATCATAGATAGCTTCCCAATCAATATCTGGGTCGTTTTTGTGCTCACGAATCATACGTCCGTCTAACAAATCGGCATTAGGTTTATTGGTGATATAATCTGCTAATATGTATCCGTCACGTTTTTCTACGTATGAATAATCGGATAGTAGGTCTGATAATTTGCGATATCCTTCTCTGTCGAAATATTCGTAACGTAATCGAGCTCGTTCTTGCAAAGGTATATCGTCAGATATTGCCATTAAGTTTGCTAATTTAACTTTAGTCATAATATTCTCCTTTCATTTTTTTTACGGCATTTGTGGTATAATATATATAAGAAATATTTAGGATGGTATAATATGTTATCAAAAACTCAACGAATTCATGATATTAACAAATTGTTTGACGAATCTCATCTACCTATTCATCTTGTCGATGATGATGGTGTAAAAGCTATTATTAATAATGAACGGGAATGTACTTTTCAGTTTACACCATGGACGACTCCTGATTCTATGAAGCATATCGTTGCTCTAGCTACTGATTTATATAATATCAATCCTGATTATGTGTCATTAATTAAACATTTGAGTGCTGATAAGTTGCTAACGTTTGACCGAATAGATGATACGATGGTACCTATGTCCTTTACTATTCTTTCGGATAAGAATGTTTCATTTTGAGTGCATCCAAATCAATCCAATTTTGAATCCAATTTTGTCCAATTCAATCCAAAAATCGGAAAAAGCTAAAAATTTGCATAATGTAACCGTTTACACTACGAATTGATACGTAAACGGCTATTTATGCAAACTTATGGGTTTTTATTAATTTAAGTCTAGTATTTCGTTACCATCCTCAAGGCAAAGTTTTTCAACGATTTCTCGTAAACTTGCGTTTTTGAGCCAGAATGGATGCTTCAGTTGATACAATTGGTCTTGGCTCATGGTTTTGACAACTATTTGTTTGTCATCTTCTATCCATCGTGCTTGTAGTTTCAGTTTGATGGCTTGTTCGTAGATTTCTCCATATTTTGGGTGAGCTATATTGTATTGGTCGAGTAACTTTAGTAACTCACTTTTATCGGGATTTGTTTTGTCTTTAATATCCTCATACATCTGTCTAAAAGTTGCTATAGTCATCTGTTGTGCGTGTTGACGATGTAACTTTGTCAAGTGGGGTGATACACTATACGTTGGCAAATTGACCTCCTAAAAGAGATGTCCTAAGACATCTCTTAATTCGATTTGATATTGATAATTTTCTTACGGTTGTCACGTACTGATAGCGGATTATTATCAGTAAGTAACCATGTGTAATCATTGTATCCACGTGTGTTGATAGTTGACTCACCACCACCATCTGTGAAGATGAAAACTTGTGTTTCGCGAGGAAACTTGTTATCAGACATATAGTCGAAGACTGATTGGAATGTTGTACCACCACATCCCATACGTCCAATTTCCAATTTCTTAGCAGTAGTACCATCGATAGTTTGAGTAAACACTACATCACTATCAAATTGGATTTGAGTAACAGGGTGATGTGTCTTTTTGACCATCTGTACGATTTCATTGAAGAAAATTTCCATTTCTTCACGACTGACAGACCCTGATACGTCGAATGCAAAGACAATAGGCATTACTGCGTCACTCAATTGACCTTTCTTATGAAGAGCATAAGGGTCACGACGATACAAGCGGTTAGGTGATGGACGGCGACCAGTAACCTGGCGTCCCATTTCTTGCGAATTTCTTGTTGCCAAGAAACTTGTGCAGGCTTGTTGATGTTGGCAACAGCTTCTTCGATACCCGCAGAGACTGTTCCGCGTTGTTTTGCTTCGTTCAAAGCTTGCTTCATAACAGCTTCAACTGTCACATTAGCTGGGATATAGTTGTCATTTGTTCCAACTTGAGCATCACCCCAGTGTTTGCTTGAACATTGGTGAGGGTTAACTTGACCATTGCCTGCACCTGGTTGACCGTCACCTGCACCTGGTTGACAGTGGCTCATTTGCTCCAACAATTCTTTCAGTTGTGGATTATCTGAGTTTGATAGCGCCTCATAATAGGTGATTGAACCTGCATGAGCTGGTAGCTTTTGTTCTGCAAGCATTTCAATATATGGAAGACTAATCCAATTGTCTGCAGGGTTCTTTAGTTTTTGGTTGATTTCGCAATCTCCAGCAAGGTTTGATAGGCGATTATCCAAATTTTTGTGCACTTCCAAGTGGTTAAACAAAAGATGGTAACCTTCGTGTCTCAATCCTTCAAGCATTGTGATAACATCGTAATTCTTGCTGATGTATTTTGGGTTAAACAAGAGTGTCAATTGGTTTTTGCGATATGTAACAGCGTACATTGCGTCCAATTCCAAATCAACTTCTTTTGCTACATAGTTGACTACATATCCCCAGAAATGGTCGTCAGGTTGTGAAGGAATTGTGTTGTTAGCTCCGATAGCGGCTGATTGGCGTGTCAAAATGTTGACAAGGTGTTCAACAAATTGTCGTGCATTGTCATAATGACCATTTTTCAAGATTTCTAATTCATCATTAATTTGTGACATAACTCGTCCTCATTTCGTTTTATTTCAAATATAGATTGGGGTTTGGGGTGAAACCCCATTGGTTAGAAAACGCGTATGCGTTTTAAAGAAAACAGACTTTGCGGGTTATTGACCATGGTTTATCATAAACAGGGACTGGGGCTAAATGCCACGTTGTAATCCCTTTTAATATGTAAGTACGAAGTTTTTTTTCTTACCACGGCGGATAACAGTGAGTTCGTTCTCTAACTTATCTGCGTCACTCAAGACATAGTCAAGGTCTTGGATACGGTCGCCGTTGATGTAGATGGCACCGTTTGAACGTCTTCTCGGGCTTGGCGTTTTGAGTTAACCACGCCAGATGATACAAGAAGTTCTACGATGTTGTGGTTTTCGTCTGCATGTACTTGGTAGTTTGGCACGCCACGAAGTCCTTGTTTGTGTGATAACGGTTTCTCTGGTTTCAGCTAACAAATTGATGGTTTGAATCGTTTCTTCTACGTTTGTTGTCAATTCTGTATCCTTTTGGTCATATTTGTCAATAATACGACCCATATTCTGAAACAGATTTTTATCCTTTTCTGATAATTCATGATAGTTTTTCGATTTATCAATTAATGAATATAATTGACTAATATTGTATTTTGATACCGGGCAATCATATTTTAGTTCAGGGTATTTACCTAAAATTTGTTCTTGAATGGAGTATATCCTTGTTTTTAATAATAATTTATCAATCATATTCAGCCTCCTTCTAGTGATTCTTGCGAATCACTGATATCTTGTCTTCTTTCAAAAATTGATATTTAGTCTGTTTAAAGCACTTCTAAAATATTGAGTGTGCATTTTTCTATTCCACGCAAGTGTTATTTTTATCCCTTCCGTGGTCGTGTTCAATGGCATCAAAAATAGTTTCAATGTGGATATTTCCCGATAATAATGCACAAGCTTTTCTTGTGAGAGATATGCTCAAATCATGAGCCCAGAGGGGGCTATCGGCCATATATAACTGCACTCGACTCATTGTCTTTTCTAATTCTGTTGGGGTATAGTTCATGAGTTTTAGTTTCAGTTCCAATGTTTTCGTAATGTTTTCATCAATATCTCGCCAATGAGAGAGTTGAGACATGAGTACTTTCACATCTAACTTGCTCAGTTGTTGTATAGCTGCATACACATCCTCAGGGTCTTCATACTCATATCGTTGCTTGATATAGTTTGGTCGATTATACATGACAAGTCGTCGGATAGCCGCGTTTGGGTCGTGGATTAATGTATCTAATTCATAGCCATAGTAAGCGAGGTCTGCACGGATATCTGTTCTGGCTGTCATCGCCCATTCGTGGTACAGCTCTTGATGTTCTCCGTTTTTAATCATTTCTTTTTGGTTTTGTATTTGTGTGTCATATTGTATTTCGTTTTGAGTCATTGTTTTCTCCTTTTCGTGATTCGTGTGAATCACTTATATAGTTTATAGTCTTGGGATATTTGACACATTTCCCATTTGTCGATGTTCGGTTGGAAGGCCTTTTCTAGCAATTCCAGGGGTGCATTAGGGTCAAGTTTTCGTAATACGCCAATTTCAGAAAGCGAAAATGGATATAGCGCGCACTATATGATGTCTCACTATTTTTAAGTAACTGCTTATAATATGGCATACAGTCGACATCTTCACCGTTGGCAAGGGCTTGTTTAACTTCGTTTAATGTCATCATTGCTGTTTTATCCTTTCGTGTAAATTTAAACAATAAATAGTTTACAAATGATATTCTTTATGATATAATAAATGTAGAAAGAAATGAGGTGACAAATATGGATACTATTATTTGTTAAGTGATGACGCGGTCGTCCAATTGCTAAATTATGTAGATTTAGGTAAGATTTCGGTCAAAACTGGTATTTCAGAATCTACATTAAAGAACTATCGATACGGTCGTACGGCCATATCGGATATGCCTGTATCAACGAGAAGTAAGCTTTCAAATGCTTTCTTGTATAATGAAGTTCCTGATTATCCTGTGCATGTTTCTCTTGACGAAAACTCATGGGATGCTGTTATTGAACGTCGTAAAGAACAAAGTGGTTTTGTTGATTTACAGCTTGAATCACTATCAGCTTGGTATAATGTTATGCATGCGGATATAAGTAATTTCGGTGCAAGTAACCCTCGTTATTATCTAATTGATGCTTCGGAAGGTATCGTTGATATTGGAACCCTTCTTAGCATTAGCTTGGGTATGGGTGTGCTGTGTGTCGTTCGTGAATCAACTTGTCCTGAGGAATGGATACAAATGTTGTATCCAGCATCTACAACACAAGGGGTTGAACGTGCTTGGATGAATGTTGAGCGTATTAAATTGTTTGATTATCCTGAGGCTAATAGTACGATTGGTATTCGAAACCATTTTGCCAAAAAGATTGATGACATTATGGTATTAGATGTCATTCGATACTTAGATGAGCATAATATTAATACGATTGCTGATTTATTCCGTTTGGTCTCAACAGATATGGATGATTTATCACTTAGATTAGTGAAAAATGAACTATTAGTTCAGGCGTTGAAGACTTTCTTACGTCGTGAGACACAAGAATGGGCAATTTCACTCGAAGAATAGAAAAAGGACCATTTGGTCCTTTTTATTATGCATCTTTTTCGTTCAGATATTCATCAATCGTGATTTCGTCATTATCAATGCGATATAGATAATCATGTAATCTATAGAGATATTCATGTTTGGCCCACAAGTATGTCACATGGCTTCATATTTGAGTTTATAATCTTTGAAAATAGAATCCCTTGTGATACGATTTGACTATTTGATTTTATTACGTTAACTATGAAATGAGCTTGTACTTTTTGAACAATGTTAAAGCGTAGAGATTTGACATTGTTGATACCTCAAATAGCAGTTGTCCCTCACAAGTTACCTACTATGGATAATCCATTTATGTAGCATTGCTTCTGTGAGTAGAGAACACTATTTTAGTATCTTAGGATACAACCCGGGCAATCCCTGTGGTTAGCGCACCCCTACGTTCGTGTCTAAATTGCACGCCGTGTTTTAACGTCTTTTCTTTGACGTGTATGACCTCATAACTTTTTACAGTTGTGATACCTACTCTTGAGATGATTACGTTTATTGGTTTCTTTTCTATATGGAATCGAGATTCCCAAACGCTCTTAAGAGCTTTAATCCTATTTCTGGTATATCACTAGTATATCACATTTTGTTGCTGATGTCAATCATAAAAACTAAAAATGGAAACCTAGACTAATACCCACGATAAGACCTGAAGTATAAAAGAAACTGCTTTTTTCTTCGAACTTTAATAAACTGTTTAGTAATTGCATTTTTATCCTTCTTTCAATAAATCTTATGCATCTTTTTCGTTTAAATATTCATCAATTGTGATTTCTCCATTGTCAATACGATATAGAAAATCATGCAATCTATAGAGAGGTTCAGGTTTGGCCCACAAGGGACTACCGATTTCATACAATTGTTTTTGAGTCATTGTTGTTTCGACAGCCGTCGGTGTATGACTCATAGCCTCATATTTTAGTTTATAAGCATTGCTACATAGGCTGAGGACCCAATTAAAATCATCTCGTTTTAATCGTCTTTTGAGAAGATACTTTGCATATTTGCGCAATATTGTAGGCTATATTCGACTACGGCTAATCCAACGTATATATCGTCATCATGGATTAATTCATCTGGATAATATCCATGTTCAGCAAATACTTGTTTAAGAGCGTTTGATGCGCCCCGGAACCATTCATCATAGTTTTCTCTTTGTTCACCCATGATAATTGCCTTGGCTTTATAGTTATCATTCATTTCTGTCATATTTCGCCTCAAATTATTTTTTTATTCGTCGTGTATGGCGCGTTAACGCTGTCATATCAATGTTTTACGCATGTTCTGTCTGTTAATATCTAGATACTTATACCTTAGTGTTTTATACACTGATTTCTCTTTACCATTGCTCCATAATATGTTAAACTTAGTTATCAATAATCATAAGGAGATAATTATGGAAATTAAACGTATCGATATGAAACGTCATATCAAACCTAAACTCATCAAAACTTTTACTAGTCTATACCTGGGTAAGCATTGTAAACATCACAACTTTTCTTTGACCTATAAAAGCTTCACCAATAGTGGTTTTTCTATCAAATTAGACCATTATTTGTTTACCGCTCAGGTCAACACATACCCAAACGGTGAAGTATCTTATATCTTTGGTTCTATGGGAAATATGGGCGAAAGAACTATCATTCTCGAATCTGAAGAGTATTATGACGAATGGGTGGTTGATGCTGCCATTGATGATTTCATCGATTTGACTAAAAAGACCATTAAACTAGCAATAGATGGTCACTATTTTCCTTAAGATAGGTTCTACCTATCTTTTGTTCTTAAATATCCTTTAATGAGTAATTGCATCATCTCTGCAACATCTTCAGGGTCCATAATTGACTTGAAATCTTCTTGTGTCAGATTAACACTTCTCAACTGATTTTCGTATTTTGAGACAATTTTGATTTGTTGAATTGTATAGTCTTTAGTCCATGCGGGGTTGTTTGCTAGGAACAATTGATACGTCGTCATTGTTGTTGAGATAGTTGAGTTTGTTCCACTCATTGCGATTTCTTTTAGTTTTGCTGGTTGATAATTGTCATGTAGTGGTGTAATGATATTTATATAGTACTGTAAGGCGTCCATGTTTGGTTGATGTTGTTTCACTAAATAGTCTTCAACTTTTGTAACAAGGTCAGGGTCCTTTAACAGTTCTAGAGTATATTCGGGGTGACAACGCAAAACATTTAAACGTACTTCAGGATTTTTGTCTTTTACAAAGATTTCTGGGAAATATCCTCGTCCTGATAGCGCTTGTCTTACCGCTACAAACGATTTTGTCCACTTTTCGTAGTACTCTGTATATTCACCACGATTGATAACATCCAGCAATAATGGATAATCTTGGTAGTTCAAGATTTCATCAACACAAATGCCTTGGCTCAAAAGGAATCGACGATATGTATAATCATTCTCAATATATGGCGTATAATCATCAATATCGCCGTTTTGAATGGCTTCTTTTAACTCTTCTAAGGTTAATAATTCCATATTTCATCCCCTAATACAATACAAAGGTATCTGGGTAATATAGTTGGTCTCTATATTGTTCGATAATGTCTTTAACCTGTCTAAAGTCACTATTATTTGGTCTAATCTTATTCATCTCATCATAGTACTTTAAATATGGTTCCCAATTGACATTGTATTTTTTTTCTTGAAATTTTTCAAATAGTATTGTGCTACCCACTCTCACATCGTCAATTGTGTCTTTACCTACCATGTAGTAATAAAAGAAATAATTTCTCGTATACTGCTATAACGAATGTCATCTAAATCAAACGCTTTAGCAAAGTCTGGTGCATCTTGGAAGAGTTGTAGTCTTAACTCGCTAATACTTGTAGTCATTGTTACCTCCAGTATATTAATAGAGAACGAAATCGTTTCGCTCTTGTATTTGCTTGCTATATTTTTCCATTACTTGAATGACAAGTAGCATATCCTTATAGTCACGAGGATTACCAAATGGTAATGTGTTCATTATTTCTTTAATTTCTTTATAATAATGAAAATAAGCTTCCCAATTGATATCGTGTCTATTGATTTGTCCTGCTACAATTTCTTCTAGCTCTGCTTTTTGTTTCAATGTAAATATTTGTGTCACCAAACAGGTAGTAATAAAGGAAATAATGTTCTCGATATGTTTGGTAAGGTGTTGTTTTTCGTTCTTGAAAATTAGCGTCTTGCATCAATTCGTGTCGTAGTTCTTTAATTTTGTCTTGTATAATTGTCATTCTCTAATCACTTTCTGAGTTTTGATATTGATTTCTTTAGCTAATCGCTTATTAAATTCACAAAAATTAACCTGTGTTTCAATTAATTGGTTTGATAATTCTACACCATCTTCAGACAAATAGAAACCATAGATGTTACGTTTGTGTTGATTTCTTGTAATTTCAAAACCTTGTCGTCCGTGTCTGTAAATTCGTCTTACTTTTTGTGCCACTAAAACCGTATTTTCAAAAAACCCTAAGGGGTTATATGTTCCACGTTTGAGTGCCAAGTATTCAGGAATGGTTGTTTCCCACTTATATCCTTTTAAAATGAGAATAGTTAATAAATCCGGTTTATGTTTTTCGTATAACTCATCTAAGTAATAACCATATAAACATAACATTTGCAATACATAACGATTTTTGTGATTTACCCATGCATGTCGTAATTCACCTTTTTGAATGGCTTCATATATAATTCGTGGCAAAATATCACAATCAGGGTATAATTCGTTATACAAATGTTCTACCTCATCATATGTCAAAATATTTTGTTGGATAGCATTAGCAAATCTTCTAGCTAATGTCGAACTGTTGCTAACTTTTTCACCAGGTTTAACACCTGATACGATATGTTTAGCTAAATCAGGAATTTTTTGTAATATTTGCTTAGTTTCATTCGAATATGTTCTTAGTTGTTTCATCATTGTCCTCCGTTCACGTGAGATTATGGGTTTGGGTGAAACCCATTTGTTTACGTTTGTGTATACAAACGTATGTTTATTCGTTTTGGTTCATAATTAAACATTATGCGTTTATTTGTCGATGAAAGCCCTTACAATTTGATATTTTTGAGAATTTACCAAATTTGGACAAAATTGGACAAATTTGGATTCAAAATTGGATTATTTTGGATGCACCCAAACCCTTGATATTACTGGATTTTTCAACAAAATGCTAATTTT
>BNJT01000343.1_pt1 | contig 27627 bp, 33 predicted proteins | sample 8540491 | NCBI WGS metagenome assembly BNJT01 (sample SAMD00202455, study PRJDB9452) | human saliva metagenome | host: Homo sapiens | reverse complement strand
ATTTCTTGACTAAGAAATTGAGTCATAAATAAAAAAGAGAGCTAGACAATCTGTACATCATTCATAGGGGTTGTCGTTATAGTCAAGACTTAAAATTCTCTGTAGTGGTTGCTATCAACCGTTGCTTTTATGAGTTAGAGAGTTAAGAATTGTGGGGAGTCAATATGCAAAATCTGGGAGAAGTTTTTAAAGAATTGAGAAAGAGTCGGAATGTATCTCTACAGGAGGCGACGGGAGGAGAGTTTACTTATTCCATGCTGAGCAAATTTGAGCGTGGAGAAGCAGACTTATCATCTATGAAATTGATTACTGCCTTAGATAACATCCACTCTGATTTGAATGAATTTATGTACTTGGTACGTGGTTTTTCTCAGAAAAAGGCTTTGGCTTTTCAAGAAAATCTCTGGGAACTATATGATAGAGAAGGGATTGATTCTCTCCATTCCTTATATGAAGAGACGACTAAAAAGTACAGATCAAGTGCTAAAAAAAGCTATCTCTTACAAATGATTCGTATCAAAAGCCTTCTCGTGTTTTTTGATTCAGAAATAAGAGCAACGGATGAAGAACTAACTTTTCTCTATGACTATTTTTTTACTATTGATATCTGGGGAAATTATGAATTGGAACTATTTTCAACGATTTCTACTTTGTTTCCTCTGCCCCTCTACTTTAAATATTCTAGGGAGATGTTACAAAAGACGGATTTATTAGGCTCTTTACCTAGTAACAAAGTCGGTATTGATACCATTTTAATTAATGGACTCTTTAAAGCGATAGAGGAAAAGGATAAATTAAAAGCAGATTATTTTATCTTTCAGATTGAAAAACGAGAATTGCCAGAGTCTGAAGCCTATCTTAAAATTATTTATATGATTGCTAAAGGGTATTATGATACTATTTTTAATGTAAAAAATAAGGGTCTTGAAAAAATCCAGAGAGGCATTACAATCTTACAAGATTTAGAGTATGTAGATGGTGCAAGATACTATGAAAACTATTTTGCAAATCAGCTCTCAAATGAAGATTTGTAATATATTCTCATTACATCGACCGACGAAAAATAAATATCCTTGTAGATGAATTTATAATTGGTAGTGTCTAGGAGCTAGAGTTTCTATTTTCAGAAAAAATATATTACAAAAAAGTGGGGAGCCCCACTTTTTTTGTTAGACTGGTTTCAATAGAATACTATTTGAAATGTGAGAAAGGCCTGTTATGAACCTATTTTTAAAACATCATTTATTTAGAATACTGACCTTATCAAGGTTTTTGAGCTCAAGTGGAGCTTATATTTATAATCTGGTATTTATCGTTTATGCTGCGAGTCTACCCTTTAAAAATATAGCTGTATTTATGGCGAATATGATTACGATTTTACCTTTCCTATTTACTTTTTATGTTGGGATTAAGGCTGATCATACTCGGAATAAAGCAGGGACAATTATCTGGGTTGGTTGTGTGCAAAGTTTGCTATTTCTTTTGATTGCTAGTGTGATTCATGATCAGAACTTCGTAACGTTTGCTTTTATCTGTATGGTTAATATCTGTTCAGATATTTTATCGGATTATACAGCAGGCCTTCGTATGCCGATTATCCAGCATAATATTTCGGAAGATAAGCTCTATGAAGCTTATTCCTTTACTCAGTTTGTTTCCTATTTATCAAATCTAGGAGGTCAAGCCTTAGGAGTGTGGTTACTCACAACAAGCCACCAAGATTTTTCTTTTGTTGCAATTGTGAATGCTGGCTTCTTTTTACTATCTTCTCTCATTTTGTTCAAAAATAGAAGAGAATTGACGCATTTGTCTGTAACGGTAGAGAATGAACCTATTAGTTTACTTCAACAAGTTAAGGCAATCTATGCGGACATGGATGATATCTTTAGACAGAGAGAAAGTAAATCATTGTTTAAAATTATTCTTGTCATTTTGGTAATGAATACTTTGGGAGGAGCTGTTGGAGGTATTTATCACTTTTACTTATTAGACCATACTATCTATCATTTCAGCTATGCTCAAGCCCTATTTTTAATTGAATGTGTTAGCTTGGGAGGAGCTATTCTTGGTAGCCTAACTCCCCATGATTATTTTGGGAAATTGTCGTTTTCAAGTTTGCTATCGCTCAATGCAAGTCTGTTTGTATTACTTGCTACTGCTAATATTTTAGATTTTTCTCCTCTAGTAGGTGTTGTTTGCTTAGCCTTTGTCATGTATTTGATGTCGAAATCAATGCCTAAATTAGATACTCTGTTACTGTCTAATTTGAGTGCGGATGTATTAGCTCGAAGTAATAATCTCTTGAGTATGATTTTTTCCCTAACATTACCTTTGGGGATGTCTGTATTTTCCTTCTTAGCTTTGCAAGATATCAGGCTTTGTTGGTGGGTCTTTTTGGTAGTGAGTATGATAGGACTCATTTTATCCCTAGAAAAAAGAAGTTTTTCGGGTAAAAAATTTTAACCTAGGAAGCTCAGGATTACTAGAAGGTCTTCCAGATTTGATTCGTGTGACAACTGTGACCTTGATTTCACTTGTTGGTGAAACAGCTATGGCCGGAGCGGTTGGAGCTGGTGGTATTGGTAACGTGGCCATCGCTTATGGATTTATACTCTTCAAAAATCTCTTCAAACCACGTCAGCGTTGCCTTGCCGTAGGTATATGTAACTGACTTCGTCAGTTTTATCTCCAACCTCAAAACAGTGTTTTGAGCAACCTGCGGCTAGCTTCCTAGTTTGCTCTTTGATTTTCATTGAGTATTAACCGCTACAATCACAATGTGACCATCTTGGCAACCATCATTATCATTTTGATTATCTTTGCAATCCAATTCTTGGGAGATTTCTTGACCAAGTCTTGAGCCATAAATAAAAAAGAGCCGCCTGGCTCTTTTTTGGTAATCAGATTTTCTGTGCAAATTTTTTACTCAAGGCTTGTCCAATCAAGGCACCCACTAGGGCTCCGATGACAACACTTGCGATAAATAAAGGATGGTTCCAGGATTTGGCGCAACCATGATACGGTCGATATATTCTTGCGATTTTCCTCTTGCCAGAAGAGTAGCCATATAGGTTTTGGGAGCAATCCACATGAGTAGAATTGGTCCAGATGTGCTAAAAGCGAAAATAACGAAAGAAAGGAAATTCTTTGTTTGGTCCTTGTATTTTCCTAAATGAGCTATTCCATCTGCTAGGAGGCCACAGATAATTCCAGGAAGGAAGGCACCAGCACCGTGTTTAGATCCCAAGAAAAAGAGGGCCATGACAAGGCCGATAGTGGTAATGGCTCCAAAGCGCGGAACTTTTGCGACTAGGATCATATAGACGCTACCGCCGACAAGGGCAGTAAAGGCAGGCGCATAAAACATATTTCCAGTTTGGTCAAAGAGATTGCCCAAAAGGACACCAATCCCCATGCAGAGGAAGTAAAGAACTGCAAAAAGCAGTGTAGTTAAGATAGATTTTTTCATGAATTGTCTCCTGATAAATTTTTCATAATTCTCATTGTACCACGGTTTGATGGGATTGTAAATGGGGAGAAAGTGTTATTATTTGCTTGTCAAACTAAATTTTTTATAGATTTGTTAATAGTAGATGGTTAGATTGTTTTACTGTAAGGCTTAGACAAATTCAATCCTCGCCTATCTACTAAACAAACAACGCATTAAGGCTGCCCAACAACTCTTGCTTTCGACTAGTGACAGTATCGAAGATATTTGTTATGCTGTTGGTTACAGTAACATTGGATATTTCTATAAAGTGTTCCGAAAATTGTGCGGAAAGTCTCCCAAAGCCTACCGAAAACAGGTAGAAACTATACTATAAGATTTGTATTCCCTTACAAAAGGTGCTATAATATAAATAATAATATCAGGAGGTTCTATCATGAAAAAGAAACCGATTTATCTATGGGTCTTGCTAATCTTGTCTGCCCTTATTTCAGTTCCGTCTCTGTTTGGGATTGTGAGTCCCTTGCCTAGTAAAGAAGCCCTTCGTGCTGCTCAGAAACAAATTGCAGGGGTCAGTGCTCAGCAATTAGAAGACCAGCTTAATTACAACTATAGAGTAGCAGAAGTATATCATTCTATTTTTAATGTTGCTTTGATTGTGCTATCTGCTATTTAGTTGTAGTAGCGATTGTGTTCCTTATTCGTAAGAATTTGCAATATGCAAACTATACTTACGTTGGCTATGTTTTGTTAGCTATTATCGGTTCGATTTATGGCTATGTTGGTTTACAGGACGCTGTGCAGTTGGTTCAAGATGAGACCATGCGTTTGACAATGAGTATTGGTTCAAAAGCTGTCAGCATTTTCTATATCGTCATCAATGTTCTCTTCTTAGCCCTTGTCTTCTATAAGATGTGGCGTCAACAGAAAGCCTTGGCTGAAGAAGAGGAAACAGAAGAACTTGCTTAAGTATTGACAAAAAAGAGCTATCAGGTTACAATCTTGGTAGTTCTTTTTCGATTAAAAATAAAATCATGGAGGTACATATGAAGACAATTTCTTTAGTTTATATTAGTCTGAGTGGGAATACTGAGAGTTTTGTGACACGCTTGAAAGACTATCTCTTGTCCCAGTACGAGGGAATTGAGGTTCAAAAGATTCATATCAAGGATTTGGTCAAGGAAGGCCAAGATTTTTATGAAATGGACCATCCCTATGTCACTTTTTTGCCGACCTACCTAGAAGGTGGAAATGGTGTGGACAACGGAGATGTTGAGATTTTGACGACCCCAGTAGGTGATTTTATTGCCTATGGAGACAATGCGAGTAAGTGCTTTGGGGTCGTAGGTTCAGGGAATCGTAACTTTAATAACCAATATTGCCTGACAGCCAAGCAATATAGTGAGCGTTTTGGTTTTCCTGTATTGGCAGACTTTGAAATGCGAGGCATGCTGGGAGATATCAAACATGTCGCAGCGATTATTGCAGATTTGTATGAGTTGGAAGAGGCTGGGACAAAAGTCTAACCTTAAATATAAAAAGCGAACAAAACGAGTTATCTGAAACTTAGAATTCTGTTTTGTTCGTTTTTTTGTCTAACCTATCGATTTTATACTCAATGAAAATCAAAGAGCAAACTAGGAAGCTAGCCGTAGGCTGTACTTGAGTACGGCAAGGCGAAGCTGACGTGGTTTGAAGAGATTTTCGAAGAGTATTAAAATTTTATAATAAAGAATTCCCAAAATCAAAACCTTTTTGTCTCAGCCTCTTTTTACTATCCTAGGCAATTCTATCAGAACTCTTACTTTCTATGCTCCAAGAGTTGATTGATATGGTCTACTTTTTTGGATGCTCTTTTATAGGAAATAGTCCAAATGATGAGGTAGACAATTGCAAACTCGATAATGAGTTGGAGATAGAAAATCCAGTGGAAAGGGAACCAACCAGCTAGGGTTGCTAGTGGGATAAAGCCTACTAGCATGAGGAAAAAATGAGTCAGAGTCGCACGGAGCAAGCTCCAGTCACGGCTGAATAATCGCTTGCCAAAGTTGAAGAGAATACCGATGGCTGCCCAGATCAGTGTGCAGTAGAGCAAGACCAGGGCACCGTGAACCTGATGTTGGGTCATCACTTGGCCGATGAGAGAGTCGGAACTTAGTGGAGCGTAGGTATTTGGTGCATAAATGAGTGAAAAGATGATAGAGAGGATGAGACCGATGAGGACACCAGCAGCAGCATCGTGAAATACTTGTTTTTTCATAGTTCTAATTTCTCCTTGATGGTTTTTAGATAACGGCGTGAAGAGTAGGTGAAGCTTTCGTTTTTTAGAAAGATTTCTACCAGACCGTTGGGGGTAAGCTTGAGATGAGAGATAGAGTCGATATTGATGATTTCAGATTGGGAAATTTGGATAAAAGTTGTTGGCAGAATTTCAAGGACCTGATAGAGTCGCAAATCAATGGTGTAGGTCTGACTCGCTGTTTCTGCTAGAACCTTCCGATTCTCGATATAGAAGCGTTGAATCTTGCCAATCTCAACGAGATAGACCTGATTATCGATTTTCCCTTTGATTTTTTCTTTTCGGTCAAGATTTTCTGCGAACTCGATGACTTTCTGGATTTTATCGGTTTCTTGAGGTGCTTGAACAATCAGCTTTTCCTCTTCGTAAGTCTCACTAATCTGTAGTTCTACTTTCATAAATTTCTCTCCTTGTTTTTCATACAAAATTGTGATCACTTCTTGTACACCTTTATTAAACACTATTTTTCAGCCCCTTGCAAGGGACTTTGTCTATGTGGAGGGATTTGACTCCTATGTGGTGGAGCTTTTCTGTTCTTTCTGAAATATGGTATAATAGCACTATCAATTTCTAGGAAAACAGATACAGAAAGGGGCTGAAAGATGTCTCATATTATTGAATTGCCAGAGGTGCTGGCAAACCAGATCGCGGCAGGAGAGGTTATCGAGCGTCCAGCTAGCGTTGTTAAGGAGCTGGTAGAAAACGCCATTGACGCTGGCTCTAGCCAGATTATCATTGAGATTGAGGAAGCTGGTCTCAAGAAAATTCAAATCACAGATAATGGTCACGGAATTGCCCACGATGAGGTGGAATTGGCCCTGCGTCGCCATGCAACTAGTAAGATAAAAAATCAGGCAGACCTTTTTCGGATTCGGACGCTTGGTTTTCGTGGTGAAGCCTTGCCTTCTATTGCGTCTGTTAGTGTCTTGACTTTGTTGACGGCGGTGGATGGTGCAAGTCACGGAACCAAGTTAGTCGCGCGTGGGGGAGAAGTTGAGGAAGTCATCCCAGCGACTAGTCCTGTGGGAACCAAGGTTTGTGTGGAGGACCTTTTCTTCAACACGCCTGCCCGTCTCAAGTATATGAAGAGCCAGCAAGCGGAGTTGTCTCATATCATTGATATTGTCAACCGTCTGGGCTTGTACCCATCCTGAGATTTCTTTTAGTTTGATCAGTGATGGTAAGGAAATGACGCGGACAGCAGGGACTGTACCAACTGCGCCAAGCTATTGCAGGGATTTACGGTTTGGCGAGTGCAAAGAAGATGATTGAAATTGAGAACTCTGACTTAGATTTCGAAATTTCAGGTTTTGTGTCCTTGCCTGAGTTAACTCGGGCTAATCGCAACTATATCAGTCTCTTCATCAATGGCCGTTATATCAAGAACTTTCTACTCAACCGTGCTATTTTGGATGGTTATGGTAGCAAGCTCATGGTAGGCCGTTTTCCACTGGCTGTCATTCACATCCATATCGACCCTTATCTAGCGGATGTCAATGTGCATCCAACCAAGCAAGAGGTGCGGATTTCCAAGGAAAAAGAACTAATGACGCTGGTTTCAGAAGCTATTTCCAAGAGTCTTAAGGAACAAACCTTGATACCTGATGCCTTGGAAAATCTTGCCAAATCGACTGTGCGCAATCGTGAGAAGGTCGAGCAGACCATTCTCCCACTCAAAGAAAATACGCTCTACTATGAGAAAACTGAGCCGACAAGACCTAGTCAAGCTGAAGTAGCTGATTATCAGGTAGAATTAACTGATGAAGGACAGGATTTGACTTTATTTGCCAAAGAAACCTTGGACCAATTGACTAAGCCAGCAAAACTGCATTTTGCAGAGAGAAAGCCTGCTAACTACGACCAGCTAGATCATCCAGAGTTAGACCTTGCGAGTCTTGATAAGGCTTATGACAAGCTGGAGCGAGAAGAATCTTCAAGTTTTCCAGAGTTGGAATTTTTCGGGCAAATGCATGGAACCTATCTCTTTGCCCAAGGGAGAGATGGGCTTTACATCATAGACCAGCATGCGGCTCAGGAACGGGTTAAATATGAGGAATATCGTGAAAGCATTGGCAATGTTGACCAGAGCCAGCAGCAACTCCTAGTGCCCTATATCTTTGAATTTCCAGCGGATGATGCCCTTCGTCTCAAGGAAAGAATGTCTCTCTTAGAGGAAGTGGGCGTCTTTCTAGCAGAGTACGGGGAAAATCAATTCATCCTTCGTGAACATCCTATTTGGATGGCAGAAGAAGAGATTGAATCAGGCATCTATGAGATGTGCGACATGCTACTCTTGACCAAGGAAGTTTCTATCAAGAAATACCGAGCAGAGCTGGCTATCATGATGTCCTGCAAGCGGTCTATCAAGGCCAACCATCGTATTGACGACCATTCGGCTAGACAGCTCCTCTATCAACTTTCTCAATGTGATAATCCCTACAACTGTCCCCATGGACGTCCTGTTTTGGTGCATTTCACCAAGTCAGATATGGAAAAAGATGTTCCGACGCATTCAGGAAAAATCACACCAGTCTCCGTGAATTGGGGAAATATTAAAAGTACAAAAAGTCTGGGAAAAAAATTTTTCAAAAATCAGAAAAAAACGCATAAAAATCAGGTGTTCAAAAAAACCTTGATTCTATGCGTTTTATCATGGAAATAGTTACTTTCTTCCGAATACTCGTAAAAAAATCTCTTTAAACTACGTCAGTTTTATCAGTAATCTTAAAGCTGTGTTTTGAATACTTGCTGTTACCTTCCTAGTTTGCTCTATGATTTTCATAGGTTTTTGCCAAGTTTCTTTATTCGTCTAAAAGTAGAGTCTGTTTTATGCGTCCAATGTACGAATTAAGTTGACCATTTCAATAGCTCCTTGTGCACACTCAGAACCCTTATTTCCTGCTTTAGTGCCAGCTCGTTCTATGGCTTGTTCAATTGTATCTGTCGTTAGCACACCAAACATAACTGGAATTTCGCTATTTAAACTGATTTGGGCAATTCCCTTAGATACCTCGTTACATACATAATCATAATGACTTGTACTACCTCTAATAACAGCTCCTAGGCAGATAATTGCATCATATTTTTTACTTTTTGCCATTTTTGATGCAATCAGTGGTATTTCAAAAGCTCCTGGAACCCAGGCTACCTCGATATCTTTCTCGTTTACATTCTCTCTTTTGAGATTATCTAGTGCTCCAGATAATAATTTTGAAGTTATAAATTCATTAAATCTCGCTACAACAATACCGATTTTAATATCGTTCGCTACTAAATTACCTTCATAAGTGTTCATTTATTTTTCCTCCATATTTAAAATGTGACCCATTCGATTTTTCTTTGTTTCTAAATAAAAACTGTCGTAAGGATTGGCTTCTATTTCGATTGGTATTCTACTGGAAATGGTAATTCCATATTTTTCTAACTGTTCAACTTTGTCAGGATTATTTGTCAGTAAATGTAGTGACTGTAGTCCCAGGTCTTTAAGCATTTGTGCTCCAATATGATATTCTCTTAAATCGCCTTCAAAGCCTAATGCAAGATTGGCATCCAGCGTATCCATTCCTTGATCTTGTAAATGATAGGCTTTTAATTTATTGATAAGTCCAATTCCTCGTCCCTCCTGTCGCAAGTAAAGTAAGACACCTGAACCATTCTCAGCAATCATTTCATAGCTTTATCGAATTGCTGTCCACAATCGCACCGTAAAGAGCCTAAAACATCTCCTGTTAAACATTCAGAGTGGACCCGACATAATACATTGGCTTCGTCCTCTATATTTCCCATAATAAGAGCAAGATGATGTTCCCCATTTAGTTTATCTATGTAGCTAGTTGCTTTGAAATTACCGTATCTAGTAGGCATATTGACAGTTGAAACTCGTTCTACTAGCTGATCATATACTTTTCTATATTCTTGTAATTCTTTGATGGTAATTAGTGGAATGTTGTGTTTCTTCGAGAACTGAATTAAATCATCTGTTCTCATCATTTTGCCATCATGATTCATTATTTCACAACATAGGCCACACTCTTTTAGTCCAGCTAATTTTAATAGATCAACTGTTGCTTCAGTGTGTCCATTTCTTTCTAGAACACCACCTTTTTTTGCAATTAAAGGAAACATGTGTCCTGGCCTGCGAAAATCAGAGGGTCTTATATCTTCAGCTACACACATACGTGCGGTCAGTCCTCTTTCCTCGGCAGAAATACCTGTGGTCGTTTCTTTATAATCAATTGAAACGGTAAAAGCAGTCTTATGATTATCTGTATTGTTTTCAACCATAGGTGAAAGCATTAATTGATTAGCTAAACTTTCGCTCATAGGCATACAGATTAAGCCTTTGGCATAAGTAGCCATGAAATTAACATTTTCTGTTGTAGCTGCTTGTGCGGAACAAATTAAGTCTCCTTCGTTTTCTCTATCCTTGTCGTCTATAACAAGAACAAGTCGTCCCTTCTGCAATGCTTCTAATACTTCTTGTATTTTTCGATATTCCATTGACTGATCATCCTTTCTGCTAAAATCCATTTTGATATAATAGTTCCTTAGATATTTCTGATTTTGGAGAGTTATCCATCAGTTTTTGCACATATTTACCTAAGATATCATTTTCAAGATTTACTGTACTTCCGACTTGTTTACTCTTAAGAATGGTTTGTTCCAAGGTATGAGGGATAACAGATACTGAAAAGTTTAGTTTAGAGACTTTAGCGACAGTCAGACTAATGCCGTCAATTGTAATAGATCCTTTTTCAACTATTAAATCTAAAATTTCTTTTTGTGTGTTGATTTGATACCATACAGCATTATCATCTTTTTTTATTGACGAGATTTTTCCTGTACCATCAATGTGTCCTGTAACGACGTGACCTCCAAGTCGACCGTTGACAGATAAGGCTCTTTCTAGATTTACCTCACTTCCATGTTTTAATAGAGTAAGAGCTGTTCGACTCCATGTTTCATTCATTACATCAACTGTAAAGGATTGATGATTGAAATGAGTAACTGTAAGACAGATACCATTTACTGCTATACTATCGCCTAAATGGATATCCGTTAATATTTTTGAGGCTTTAATCGATAGTTTGCAATTACGAGAGTCTTTCTGTATTCTTTCAACTTTTCCGATTTCTTCAATTATTCCTGTGAACATGGATAAATCACTTCACTTTCTATGAGATAGTCATTTTCTATTTGAGAAAAAGCATAAGGTTTCAATCTAATAGCGTCATTTGGCAAAGAAATACCTTCACCTCCGACAGGAAACTTGGCACTGCCTCCAAAAATTTTTGGTGCAATATATATTTTCAGCTCATCAACAATTTGTTGTTCCAAAGCACTCCAATTCATTAGGCTACCCCCTTCTAGAAGTAGGCTATCAATCTGCATGTTTCCTAGATGTTGCATTAAATCTGATAAGTCTATATGATTGCCTTTTTTCTTTATGGAAAGTATTTCACAGCCATGATTTTGATATAGCTTCATTTTATTTTTGTCTTCCGAGGAAGTGGCAATGTAAGTCTTAATATCATTTGCTGTTTTTACGATTTTAGAGGTAAGAGGAGTTCGTAAATGTGTATCGCATATGATACGGATAGGATTTCCCTTCCTCCAATCTACATGTCAGCAAAGGATCGTCTTGAATAACAGTATTGACTCCCACCATAATCGCACTAACATGGTGTCGTAACTGATGCACATGCTTTCTTGCCTCTTCTCCAGTAATCCATTTGGATTGATTTGTTTTAGTGGCTATTTTTCCATCCATTGTCATTGCATATTTCATAAAAACATAGGGTACATGCTGGGTAATGTACTTTCTAAAACTTTTTATTAAGTTAAGACACTCATTTTCTAAAACTCCAACAGTAACTTGAAGATTATTTTCCTCAAGTATCTTTACTCCTTTGCCAGATACAATAGGGTTGCAGTCTAGGCTTCCAATGACTACTCTTGTAATACCACTATCGATTATAGCATCTATACAAGGAGGTGTTTTCCCGAAGTGACAACAGGGTTCAAGTGTTACATAAAGCGTCGCTCCGACAGGGGATTCTCTACAGTTTTTAAGAGCATTTCTCTCAGCATGTGGGCCACCAAAAAACTCATGATATCCTTGTCCGATAATGTGATTATCTTTTACAATAACTGCGCCGACCATAGGATTGGGATTGACGTAACCAGCTCCTTTTTGTGCCAGTTTTATTGCTAATTGCATATATTTTGAGTCGCTCATCTCACTACCTCCAAAAAAATATACCTTGAATAGGGGACTATTCAAGGCATACAAAAGAGAACTTATGCAATTAACAAAAATACTCTGAAATGACAGGTAATCATTTCAGAGCACGCAAAAAGCACAAATATACTTCATCTTCTTTCATCCAGACTATACTGTCGGCTTTGGAATTTCACCAAATCATGCCTTTCGGCTCGTGGGCTATACCACCGGTAGGGAATTGCACCCTGCCCTGAAGATAGTTATTCAATTACAGATGATTATAGTACTTAATTTTGAATATGTCAACAGATAAACATAAATTATTTTTGATATACTGTATTTGTGATAATCGATTCTCGCTCCTCGGATAAAGAAAATATGATATACTAGATAAACGAAATAAGAGAAAAGGAAAACTATGTACGAATATTTAAAAGGAATCATTACCAAAATCACTGCCAAATACATTGTTCTTGAAACCAATGGTATCGGTTATATCCTGCATGTGGCTAACCCCTATACCTACTCAGGTCAGGTTAATCAAGAGACTCAAATCTATGTGCACCAAGTCGTTCGTGAGGACGCCCATCTGCTTTATGGATTTCGCTCAGAAGATGAGAAAAAGCTCTTTCTCAGTTTGATTTCGGTCTCTGGGATTGGTACTGTGTCAGCTCTTGCTATTATCGCTGCTGATGACAATGCTGGCTTGGTTCAAGCCATTGAAACCAAGAACATCACCTACTTGACCAAGTTTCCTAAAATTGGTAAGAAAACAGCCCAGCAGATGGTGCTGGACTTAGAAGGTAAGGTAGTAGTTCCAGGAGATGACCTTCCTGCCAAGGTCGCAGTGCAAGCTAGCGCTGAAAACCAAGAATTGGAAGAAGCCATGGAAGCCATGTTGGCACTGGGCTACAAGGCGACCGAGCTTAAGAAAATCAAGAAATTCTTTGAAGGAACGACAGATACAGCTGAGAACTATATCAAGTCAGCCCTTAAAATGTTGGTCAAATAGGAGCAGAGCATGACAAAACGTTGTTCTTGGGTCAAGATGACCAATCCGCTCTACATTGCCTATCATGATGAGGAGTGGGGCCAGCCCCTTCATGATGATCAAGCATTGTTTGAGTTATTGTGCATGGAAACCTATCAGGCAGGCCTGTCTTGGGAAACGGTACTAAACAAACGCCAAGCTTTCCGAGAAGCCTTTCATGGCTATCACATTCAAGCGGTCGCAGAGATGACCGACACCGAATTGGAAAACTTGCTGGAGAATCCAGCCATCATCCGAAATAGAGCCAAGATTTTTGCTACACGCGCTAATGCCCAAGCCTTTCTACGACTACAGGCAGAATATGGCTCTTTTGATGCCTATCTTTGGTCTTTTGTTGAGGGGAAAACGATCGTGAATGATGTTCCAGATTACCGCCAAGCCCCAGCTAAAACCGCTTTGTCTGAGAAATTAGCCAAAGATCTCAAAAAACGAGGCTTCAAGTTCACAGGCCCAGTCGCTGTTTTGTCTTTTCTACAAGCAGTAGGGCTGGTTGATGACCATGAGAACGATTGTGAGTGGAAAAGCGGTCATTAGTGTGTACAGGTAACTCGCATATCTGAGAATAGAATATAGAAAAAAGCTGAGAAACTTTTCCCAGCTTTTTATATATACTATTAGATTTGTTAGAGTGAAGTCAAAAAAGTGATTCCACCTAAAATAACACCAGCTGAATTTGGAATGATTAGTATCCAATCCTTCTTAGGTTCCTTTGTCCATCCATAAATAACCCAGATTAAGCAAGATATAGCAGCTGATAAAGGTTGAAATGGTTGAGCTTTATTTCCCTGTAAATTAGCGATAATTTGAGGTATGTAGGCAATAAATACTATAATTCCAATAAAGGCACCAATAGAACCTACGATTCGATTAATTTTTTGTTTTGTCATATACACCTCCTTCAAAAGGATAACATAGAAATTAGCGAAATGCAATAAATTCAGATACAAATTGTAACGAAAACGAATACAAAAGCACAAAAATAGAGAAACTATTTATTTTTTGTTATAGTCAAAGCGAATGATTTGTTCCTGTGCATCTACATGAGCATGGACCCCAAAGGGTATAATGGCTCTCGGAGTTGCGTGGCCAACATTTAGATTATAGATAATCGGGATATTGCTATCAATGATATCCAATAGTGCCTCTTTATAGTCGTCATAGAAAGTTTCATCCATAGGTTTCCCGACCAAGAGTCCGCTGATGACCTCGAATATGCCAGTGTTCTTTAAAGTCCGCAACATCTTTTTGAAGTATTTCGGCTCAGGCTTTTCTTCGCTTGTTTCTAGCAAGAGGATCTTTCCTTCCCAGTCTGATAAGTCAGGGAAAAGTTTGTACTTTTGGCAGAGCTCCGTGCTATCTGCGTATCGAGAGTTGTCAAAGATATCGTAGAGGGATTCGAGGCAACCACCGAGGATTTTTCCCTCAAACTGTGTATTTCCTTGCAACAACTCAAAACCGGTATTTGCATGACTGACACGAGGTGTCCCCAGAGCTTTGGGACTAAAATCAGTTCGTTCATCATACCAAACGTCGCTAGGGCGGATTTCTGAGATTCTAACGGTCTCAATCAATTCTTTAAAGTAGTGAAGGCTATAGGCTAGCATTTCTTTGTCCAATTCACAAATGTCTGCTAAGAAGGATTGACCATAAAAAGTCTTGATTCCTAATTTATGCAACATGAGATGGTTCATGGTTGTATCCGAGAAGCCAAGAAAAATTTTTTGTTTGATAACCTTTTGGAGTTGGTCATTTTCAAAAAGATAAGGTAGCAAGCGATAGGTATCGTCTCCACCAATGGCGCATAGGATTATGTCGATGCTATCATCAGAAAAGGCATGAATCAAATCCTCTGCACGAGCTTCAGGATGATCCTTGATAAAGTCTAATCCTTTTTGCGAATGGGGCAAAAAGATAGGATTGAGTCCTAAGTCCTTGAGACGTTGGACACCCAAGTCCACTTCGTGTTTGACAAAGTCCTCTCCGATAATGCCACTAGATAAACTAACAATACCAATAGTAGAAATCATATTTTATCCTCCTAGAAATAGATTGAGCCTATTTTATCACAAAAGATTAGATAGAGCTATGTGGAATGTCAGAAGAATGCTTTTAATACTCTTCGAAAATCTATTCAAACCACGTCAGCTTTATCTGCAACCTCAAAGCTGTGCTTTGATCAATCTGCAGCTAGCTTCCTAGTTTGCTCTTTGATTTTCATTGAGTATAAAATATCTGAGAATATAGAAAAAAGCTGAGAAATTTTTCCCAGCTTTTTATATATACTGTTAGATTTGTTAAAGTGAAGTCAAAAAAGTGATTCCGCCTAAAATAACACCAGCTGAATTTGGAATGATTAGTATCCAATCTTTCTTAGGTTCTTTTGTCCATCCATAAATAACCCAGATTAAGCAAGATATAGCAGCTGATAAAGGTTGAAATGGTTGAGCTTTATTTCCCTGTAAATTAGCGATAATTTGAGGTATATAGGCAATAAATACTATAATTCCAATAAAGGCACCAATGGAACCTACGATTCGATTAATTTTTTGTTTTGTCATATTTCCCTCCAATTATAGAGTATCAAAATGATTGTAAATAAGCAAGGAATATGTTTACTTATGGTTATTGTATGTATGAAATAGAATAAAATGTCTGTTTTTCTTATTCTAAAGAGGATAAATATTAAAAATAGATAGAGTTGATTTTTACTTGATTTTTAAAGATTAAATGAATGGTAAAGGGTAAAAAAATCTCGGTTCTTGTGATGTTGAACCAAGATACGTTTCTATTCTTCTTAATAGCGTGTTGGTCCTGCACTTGCGCTGCGGATATTCAAGCGTTTCTTGAGATAGAAGCGAAGGGCTAGGAGGACTGCTCCGATAATAGCCAGTGGCAATGGAGCAAGTACTGGGTTAAGGCTAGCTGGTAGGAAGCTTGTTGCAAAGAAGACAAGCAACCAAAGGAACATAGAGGCTAGAATAACTAGTACAGATTTCCAGAAAGGTGGGCGTTGACTGCGGTCCATATCTGGTCCATAATATTGGTAAACGAAGTAGTACATCAAATAGAAGGCAAATCCACCAACCAGTCCAACTAATAGGAGAGTGACAAATCCATAGCCGAAAGCTTGATCTGCCGCAAAGAAAGTTGTGAGGGCGCTGACGAGGGCAAAGAGGCTAGTGATGAAAAGGGCTGAGTCCATAATCATGAGTTTTGGATCATCATTTTCTTTTGGATGCTCTTTTTCATATTGTTCCTTGACAGTAAAACTATGAGCCCAATGAGTTGGTGCGCCATAGAGGGAACGAGCAGTAGTACCTTTAGATTGCTCCTCAAGGATTTGGGGAATAACTTCCTCAAAAATAGCCTTGATTTCAGCGTCTGTTTTTCCATCTTTGATGAATTGTTGGGTAGCGATGTGGATAAACTCTTGGTTTTTCTTTGTTAATTTTTGTAGATCAATCTGAGACATAGGAACTCCTCTTAGAACCATTTTTTATGGATGAGATAGAGAGTGAGCGAGACACTCATAGCAAAGGCGATAAAGACGATTAACCAGAAGGCATTTGGTTCGCCGTTTAGAGGGATTTCATTATCCTTAAAGTTCATCCCGTAGGCAGAAAAGACCATGGTTGGGATGGACATAACGATGGTCACAAGGGCCAAGGTTTTCATGATGTTGTTCTGGTTGTTGGAAATGATAGAGGCAAAGGTCTCTGTCATGGAATGCAAGACGTTTCCATAGATATCTGCCATCTCAATGGCCTGTTGGGTTTCAATCAGGGTGTCTTCAAGCAGGTCTTCGTCCTCAAGGTATTTCTTGATATTGCTGGTTGAGCTGGTCAATTTCTTAATCACGCGCTCATTTGTTTTGAGGGAGGCCTTGAAATAGACGATGGTTTTTTCCAATTCCATGAGTTCAATCAATTCTTCATTACGAGTTGATTGATGCAGTTGACTTTCGATTTGTTCACTCTTACGGTCAATCGAACGAAGGGCTGTTAGGTAAAGCTCTGCATTGCGATAGAGAATCTGGAAGATAAAACGTGAACGCATGAAGGTATAGAAATTACGCAATCGACGGTTGATAAAGACATCGAGGACTGGTAATGGTTCCAAACACGTAGTGATAATGGTTTCCTCTGTGATGATAATACCAAGCGGGATGGTTACGTAGTAGGTGCGATTATTTCTTTCTTCTGTGACCGGCACGTCTACGATAATCAGGGTGTACTCGTCTTCAATGGTAATACGAGACATTTCTTCCGCATCGAGCGGTGCTCGAAGATCGGCAATATCAATATCAAAGGCATTAGCGATTTCGAGTGATTCATGTTGAGTCGGATTGACGAGATTGATCCAAGTACCCGGTTCAAGAGTATCGATCTCTTTAAATTCAGTTGTTGTAGAGAGAAAAACTTGTTTCATATCCCTTATCCTTTCTCATTTTTCAGATTTTTTCACACCGTACTATTATACTACAAATTCAGCCTTTTGGGTAATAGAATCTCACTTTTTTTGGTATAATGGTAAGCAATAATGGACTAGAAAGAACAAAGATGCAAGATAAAATTGTCATTCATGGGGCGCGTGCCCATAATTTAAAAAATATTGATGTGGAGATTCCGCGAGACAAGCTGGTTGTTGTGACCGGCTTGTCAGGTTCAGGGAAATCCAGTCTGGCCTTTGATACCCTCTATGCGGAGGGACAACGTCGCTATGTGGAGAGTTTGTCAGCCTACGCTCGTCAATTTTTGGGGAACATGGAGAAGCCAGATGTAGATGCCATTGATGGCCTCAGCCCAGCTATTTCCATCGACCAGAAAACGACTAGCAAAAACCCTCGCTCGACGGTGGGAACCACGACTGAAATCAATGACTATCTGCGTCTCCTCTACGCGCGTGTGGGGACGCCTTACTGTATCAACGGGCATGGAGCTATCAAGGCCTCTTCGGTGGAGCAAATTGTGGATAAGGTTTTGGAGTTACCTGAACGCCAGCGTCTGCAAATTTTAGCTCCTGTCATCCGCAAGAAAAAGGGCAACATAAGAGTGTTATTGAGAAGGTTCAGAAAGACGGTTATGTTCGTGTCCGTGTGGATGGGGAAGTCTATGATGTGACCGAAGTGCCAGAGTTATCTAAGAGCAAGCAACACAATATTGATGTCGTGGTTGACCGTATTGTTATCAAGGAGGGCATTCGTAGTCGTCTCTTTGATTCCATTGAGGCTGCCCTTCGCATCGCAGAAGGTTATGTCATTATCGACACCATGGACGACTCTGAGTTGTTGTTCTCTGAGCATTATGCCTGTCCAGTTTGTGGCTTTACTGTTCCAGAGTTAGAGCCTCGTCTTTTCTCTTTCAATGCTCCTTTTGGCTCTTGTAGTGAGTGTGACGGTTTGGGCATCAAGCTGGAGGTGGATACCGATTTGGTAGTGCCAGATGCCAGCAAAACCTTGCGTGAGGGAGCGCTAGCACCTTGGAATCCTATCTCATCCAACTACTATCCAAACATGTTAGAGCAGGCTATGACAGCCTTTGGAGTGGATATGGATAAGTCTTTTGAGGACTTGTCAGAAGAAGATAAGAACTTGATTCTCTATGGATCAGATGGCAAGGAATTCCATTTCCACTATGAGAATGAATTTGGTGGTGTGCGTGATATTGATATTCCGTTTGAAGGAGTTATCAATAATATTAAACGTCGTTACCATGAAACCAATAGCGATTACACTCGCACTCAGATGCGTCTCTACATGAATGAGCTGACCTGCGGAACTTGTCACGGCTATCGTCTCAATGACCAGGCCTTATCTGTCCGTGTGGGTGGCCAGCAAGGACCACATATCGGAGAAATCTCAGACCTGTCGATCGCAGACCACTTGGAATTGGTGAGCCAGCTGACCTTATCTGAAAATGAAGCCATCATTGCTCGGCCTATTCTCAAGGAAATCAAGGATCGTTTGACCTTCCTTAATAACGTGGGTCTTAACTATCTAACCCTGTCACGTTCGGCAGGAACCCTTTCAGGTGGAGAAAGTCAGCGTATTCGCTTGGCAACTCAGATTGGTTCTAACCTATCAGGTGTCCTCTATATCCTAGATGAGCCATCGATTGGTCTTCACCAGAGGGATAATGACCGCCTGATTGCCAGTCTGAAAAAGATGCGTGATTTGGGTAATACTCTCATAGTAGTGGAACATGACGAAGATACCATGCGTGAGGCTGATTATCTGATTGACGTTGGCCCTGGTGCCGGTGTTTTTGGTGGTGAGATTGTTGCAGCAGGTACGCCTAAACAGGTAGCTCGTAACAGCAAGTCTATCACAGGCCAGTACTTGTCAGGCAAACGTGCCATTCCAGTACCAGAAGAACGCCGTGTTGGTAATGGTCGTTTTATCGAAGTGAAAGGAGCGCGTGAGAACAACTTGCAAAATGTCACTGCTCGCTTCCCACTAGGAAAATTCATCGCGGTGACTGGTGTATCAGGTTCAGGGAAATCGACCCTAATCAATAGCATTCTCAAAAAAGCTATTGCCCAGAAGCTCAACCGCAATTCAGACAAACCTGGTAAGTTTAAAACCGATTACAGGGATTGAGCATGTAGACCGTTTGATTGACATTGACCAGAGTCCAATTGGACGAACGCCGAGATCCAACCCAGCTACCTATACAGGAGTTTTTGACGATATACGTGACCTTTTTGCCCAGACAAATGAGGCCAAGATTCGTGGTTACAAAAAGGGACGTTTCAGTTTCAACGTTAAGGGAGGTCGTTGTGAAGCCTGCTCAGGCGACGGGATTATCAAGATTGAGATGCACTTCTTGCCAGATGTTTATGTAGCTTGTGAGGTCTGCCACGGAACCCGCTACAACAGTGAAACCCTAGAAGTTCATTACAAGGAAAAAAATATCTCGCAGGTCTTGGACATGACCGTCAACGATGCGGTGGAGTTCTTCCAACACATTCCCAAGATTCAACGCAAACTTCAGACCATCAAGGATGTAGGGCTAGGCTATGTGACGCTAGGTCAACCAGCTACCACCCTTTCTGGGGGAGAAGCCCAGCGTATGAAGTTGGCTAGCGAACTCCACAAACGCTCGACAGGAAAATCTTTCTATATTCTGGATGAGCCGACGACAGGTCTTCATACAGAGGATATCGCTCGCTTGCTTAAAGTCTTGGCTCGCTTTGTCGATGATGGTAATACAGTCCTCGTCATTGAGCACAATCTAGATGTTATTAAAACAGCAGACCATATTATAGATTTGGGACCTGAGGGCGGTGTCGGTGGTGGAACCATCATCGCAACAGGAACTCCAGAAGAAGTAGCGGCTAACGAAGCCAGCTACACAGGACACTATTTGAAAGGAAAGTTACATCATGAATAAACGTGTACAAGCATTTCTAGCTAAAATGCAAGAAAAAGAACTAGATGGCATCATCATCAATAACCTTAAAAACGTCTATTATTTGACTGGTTTTTGGGGCTCAAATGGAACAGTCTTCATCAGCCGTGACCGTCAGGTCTTGGTGACGGATTCTCGCTATATCATTGCAGCTAAGCAAGAAACCAGTGGGTTTGAAATCGTAGCAGATCGCGATGAATTGGCTGTCATTGCAGGAATTGTTAAGGACATAGGCTTGTCTCGAATCGGTTTTGAGGATGAGATTTCAGTCTCTTATTTTCACCGTATGCAGGCAGCCTTTGAAGGAATTGACTTGCTTCCACAGACTCAGTTTGTTGAGGGGCTTCGCATGATTAAAGATGAGGCGGAGATTGCAGCAATTCGCAAGGCTTGTTCGATCTCTGACCAAGCTTTTCGTGATGCGCTTGACTTTATCAAACCAGGAAAAACTGAAATTGAGATTGCCAACTTCCTTGATTTCCGCATGCGTGAGTTGGGAGCATCTGGCTTATCTTTTGACACTATCCTAGCCAGTGGTATCAACTCTTCTAAACCCCATGCCCATCCCATGCACAAACCAGTGGAATTGGGAGAAGCTATTACCATGGACTTCGGTTGCCTTTATGACCACTATGTCAGCGATATGACACGGACTATCTATTTGGGGCATGTCAGCGACGAGCAGGCAGAGATTTACAATACGGTTCTCAAAGCCAACCAAGCTTTGATTGACCAGGCTAAGGCTGGCTTAGGTTTCCGTGACTTTGACAAAATTCCTCGTGATATTATCATTGAGGCAGGTTATGGCGACTACTTTACTCACGGTATTGGCCACGGTATTGGGCTGGATATCCATGAAGAGCCTTACTTTAGCCAAACTTCTACTGAAACCATCAAGGCAGGTATGGCTTTGACTGATGAGCCAGGTATCTATATCGAAGGTAAATATGGCGTTCGTATCGAGGATGATATCTTGATTACAGATACAGGTTGTGAATTATTGACCCTAGCTCCAAAAGAGTTGATAGTCATTTAGTTATTTGTCAAGAAAAAAGTACGAAAATGACGAAAAAAGTCAAAAAAATTTAAAAATAGGTCGCAAGTCGGATGTTTTTTATGGTATAATAGACTAAACTGATAGTAACATGTAGCGAAAGGGGTAGGTACATGATTAAAATTTATACAGTCTCAAGTTGTACTAGCTGTAAAAAAGCAAAAACCTGGCTCAATGCCCACCAGTTAAGTTATAAAGAACAAAACCTTGGTAAAGAAGGAATTACAAGAGAAGAATTATTGGATATTCTGACAAAAACAGATAACGGAATAGCCAGTATCGTTTCGTCTAAAAATCGCTATGCCAAAGCCCTCGGAGTGGATATTGAAGATTTGAGTGTCAACGAAGTCCTCAATCTGATTATGGAAACACCGAGAATTTTAAAGAGCCCAATCCTTGTAGATGAAAAACGCCTGCAAGTTGGCTACAAGGAAGACGATATTCGTGCCTTCCTACCACGCTCTGTCCGTAATGTAGAAAATGCAGAAGCACGTTTGCGTGCAGCTCTATAAACATCAAGGCTGGGAGCAATTCCCAGTCTTATTCTATTTTAATTTCAAAAAGAAAGAAGAAAGAAATGAAAAAAATAGTTCTTGTTAGTCTAGCTTTCCTTTTTGTCCTGGTTGGTTGCGGACAGAAAAAAGAAACTGGGACAGCTACAAAAACAGAAAAGGATACGCTTCAGTCGGCATTGCCAGTTATCGAGAATGCAGAGAAGAATACAGTTGTGACCAAGACTTTGGTTTTGCCAAAGTCAGATGATGGTAGCCAGCAAACCCAAACCATTACATACAAAGACAAGACTTTTTTGAGTCTAACTATCCAACAAAAACGTCCAGTCTCTGATGAGTTGAAGACCTATATTGACCAACATGGAGTGGAAGAAACTCAAAAAGCTCTTCTCGAGGCGGAGGAGAAGGATGAATCCATCATAGAAGCTCGTAAATTGGCAGGCTTTAAGCTTGAAACCAAATTATTAAGTGCAACAGAACTTCAAACAACGACTAGTTTTGATTTTCAAGTTTTGGATGTCAAGAAGGCTTCTCAGTTGGAATATCTGAAGAATATTGGCTTGGAAAATCTTTTGAAAAATGAACCAAGCAAATATATTTCAGACAGATTGGCAAATGGTGCGACAGAACAATAGAAAATCCAAATAAATAGACTGCCTGAATTGTAGAACGTAAGGAATTATGCTATAATGGTACTATTCTAAGGAAAGAGGGTGTTAGAATGGGATTTACTGAAGAAACAGTACGTTTTAAATTGGACGATTCCAATAAAAAAGAAATTAGCGAAACTTTGACTGATGTCTATGCTTCGTTGAACGATAAGGGCTACAACCCAATTAACCAAATCGTAGGTTACGTATTGAGTGGAGACCCTGCCTACGTTCCTCGTTATAATAATGCACGAAATCAAATCCGTAAGTATGAGCGTGATGAAATCGTTGAGGAATTGGTCCGCTACTACCTTAAAGGACAAGGAGTCGATCTATAACCTATGAGAATTATGGGATTGGACGTCGGTTCAAAAACGGTAGGGGTGGCCATTAGCGATCCGCTCGGTTTTACAGCTCAAGGGCTTGAAATCATCCAAATCAATGAGGAACAAGGCCAATTTGGTTTTGACCGCGTTAAGGAGTTGGTTGATACTTACAAGGTGGAACGATTTGTAGTGGGCTTGCCTAAAAACATGAACAATACAAGCGGACCGCGCGTGGAAGCTAGTCAAGCATACGGAGCAAAGCTAGAAGAGCTTTTTGGTTTACCAGTAGACTATCAAGATGAACGCTTGACAACAGTTGCCGCAGAGCGCATGTTGATTGAACAAGCAGATATCAGTCGCAATAAGCGTAAGAAAGTCATTGATAAGTTAGCAGCTCAGCTGATTTTACAAAATTATTTAGATAGAAAATTTTAATATAAAGGAGAGGCTATGTCACACGATCATAACCACGACCACGAAGAACGTGAACTAATCACACTAGTAGATGAGCAAGGAAATGAAACCTTGTTTGAAATCCTTTTGACGATTGATGGAAAAGAAGAATTTGGTAAAAACTATGTTCTTCTAGTACCAGTTAACGCAGAAGAAGACGAAGACGGACAAGTTGAAATCCAAGCTTACTCATTCATCGAAAACGAAGATGGAACAGAAGGCGAATTGCAACCAATCCCAGAAGACTCAGAAGACGAATGGAACATGATTGAAGAAGTCTTCAACAGCTTTATGGAGGAGTGATACAGTCTGGGAGACTGTATCCCTCGAAATGGAAGAGTAACGTCGGGGGATATTCACTCCCAACTCCTAGAAATAAGAAGAGCTGGTAAACGTCCAGTGGACGTGTTTTAGCCTGACGCTAAAAATAAAAACCGTCAGTAAGTTAGGGGGATATTTTTACCCCAACTCCTAGAAATTGGGAAGAGTTGGAATGTTCAGTGAACATTTTTACCCCAGTTCCTGTAAATAAGAGAGAACTGGTAAGTCTGGGAGACTGTATCACTCCAACTCCTAGAAATTGGAAGAGTTGGCACATCCAGTGGATGTTTTTAGCCCAAGTTAATATTCATAGTAGCTAGTTATTAGCTAACCAGGTAAGAGGTTGGGACGAAAATCCTGACCTCTGTTTTTATTAGTCATCATGCTTTGATGTGGTAATTGATTAGACTTTTGTCAAGGAGATGTATATGTTTGAAGTAGAAGAATGGCTCCATAGTCGGATTGGTTTGAATTTTCGATCAGGTTTGGGCCGAATGCAACAAGCGGTGGATTTGTTAGGGGAATCCCGAGAAGTCTTATCCTATTATCCATGTAACAGGGACTAATGGAAAAGGATCTACCATTGCTTTTATGAGGGAGTTATTTATGGGGCATGGCAAAAAAGTTGCGACCTTTACCTCCCCTCATATCGTCTCCATCAATGACCGAATCTGCATTAATGGGCAACCAATAGCTGACGCAGACTTCATCCGTTTGGCTGAGCAGGTCAAGGAGATGGAGAAAACGCTTCTGCAAACCCATGACCAGTTGTCCTTTTTTGAATTGCTGACCTTGATTGCTTTTCTTTATTTTAGGGAGCAAGAGGTGGATTTGGTTTTACTAGAAGTGGGAATTGGCGGCTTACTTGACACGACTAATGTGGTAACTGGAGAGATTGCTGTCATCACCTCCATCGGACTTGACCATCAGGAGACTCTGGGTGACAGTATAGCAGCAATCGCAGAGCAGAAAGCTGGTATTTTCAAGGCTGGTAAAAAGGCAGTGATTGCTAAGTTGCCTTCAGAAGCTAGACTTGTCTGTCAGAAAAAAGCAGCCTCTTTAGCTGTTGACCTTTACCAGGCAGGTCAGGATTTTTCAATGCTGAATGGGGATTTTTCAAGCTCTTTGGGTAACCTTTCACAGTTGAAAATAGGTTTAGAAGGAGCTTATCAGCAGGAAAATGCGGCCTTGGCGCTACAAACGTTTCTTCTTTTTATGGGAGAAAGAAAGGAAGCTGTTGATGAGCAGGTTGTAAGACAGGCTTTGGAGAAGACCCATTGGGCTGGGCGTTTGGAGCGTATTCGTCCGCAGATATACTTGGACGGTGCCCATAACCTCCCTGCCTTGACTCGCCTGGTGGAGTTTGTCAAAGAAAAAGAGCAGGAAGGATATCGTCCTCAAATCCTATTTGGAGCCTTGAAACGGAAGGATTATCAAGGGATGTTGGGTTATCTGACTGAGAATTTGCCTCAGGTGGAACTCAAGGTGACTGGTTTTGACTATCAAGGTTCTCTGGATGAGACAGATGTAACAGGTTACGATGTAATTCCTTCTTACCGAGAATTTATCAGCAGTTTTGAAGAAAGAGCAGACGCGCAGGACTTGTTGTTCATTACAGGGTCTCTCTATTTTATCTCAGAAGTACGGAGCCACCTACTTGGGAGCATGAGCAGATAAATTGACCTCCTTTTTTGAACTTGTTATACTAGGGGAACTACCAGTTAGAAGGAACATTCTCTAAATTGGTAGCAGAAAGGAAATTCATCATGAAATTAAAAACATTCACACTTTCTCTTGCTTCTCTAGCAAGTCTTAGTCTCTTAGTAGCTTGTTCACAAAGAGTTCAACAGGTTCAACAACCAGCAGCTCAACCGCAAACACAACAAACTCAGCAATCACAATCTGCTGCTTCATCTTCCACAGAAAATACAAACCAGGTAACGACAAGTTCTTCACAAAATGCGCCTGAGGCTCAACCAACTAATATTGATGGAACTTATACTGGTCAGGACGAAGGAGACCGTATCACTTTTAGTGGTAACTGGAACAACTGGTACATGGACTCAGGTAGAAACTGACGGGGATCAAGAAATCAAACAGGTTAGCTTCGACCCTGCTAATCAACGCATGATTATTGGTGATGATGCCAAGATTTATGCAATCAATGGCAATCAGATGATTATTGACGATATGGATAGAGACGCGTCTGATCGCATCGTTTTATCAAAATAAACTAGAAGGAGACTGGATTTTTCGGCTCTTTGTCAACTGTAGTGGGTTGAAGAAAAGCTAAGCTCGAGAAAGGACAAATTTCGTCCTTTCTTTTTTGATATTCAGAGCGATAAAAATCCGTTTTTTGAAGTTTTCAAAGTTCCGAAAACCAAAGGCATTGCGTTTGATAAGTTTGATGAGATTATTGGTTGCTTCTAATTTGGCATTAGAATAGGGTAACTGAAGGGCATTGACGATTTTCTCTTTGTCCTTTAGAAAGGTTTTAAAGACAGTCTTAAAAAGAGGATGAACTTTCTTTAGATTTTCCTCAATGAGTCCGAAAAATTTCTCCGGTTCCTTATTCTGAAAGTGAAAAAGCAAGAGTTGATAGAGATGATAGTGGTGTTTCAAGTCTTCTGAATAGCTCAAAAGCTTGTCAATAATCTCTTTATTGGTTAAGTGCATGCGAAAAGTAGGGCGATAAAATCGCTTATCACTCAGTTTACGGCTATCCTGTTGAATGAGTTTCCAGTAGCGCTTGATAGCCTTATATTCATGAGATTTTCGCTCAAATTGCTTCATGATTTGGACACGAACACGACTCATAGCACGGCTAAGATGTTGTACAATGTGGAAGCGATCTCAGAACGATTTTTGGCATACGGAAAAAGATGTTTAGCCAAGTCATAGTAAGGACTAAACATATCCATAGTAATGATTTTCACCTGACAACGAACAGAGCGATTGTAGCGCAGAAAAATGATTTCTTATGATAGTTTGTGTTCTACCCTCAAGAACAGTGATAATATTGAGCTTATCAAAAATCTTGAGCAATGAAACTCATCTTTCCCTTTAGTGAAGGCATATTCGTCCCAGGACATAATCTCAGGGAGGTAAGAAAAAAATCAGACTTAAAAAACAGAAGTCATTGAGCTTGCGAATAACAGTTGAAGTTGAAATAGACAGCTGACGGGCAATATCGGTCATAGAAGTCTTCTCAATTAGCTTCTGGGCAATCTTTTGGTTGATGATACGAGGGATTTGGTGATTCTTCTTGACGAGAGAAGTCTCAGCTACCATCATTTTCGAGCAATGATAGCACTTAAAACGGCGCTTTCTAAGAAGAATTCTAGTAGGCATACCAGTAGTTTCAAGGTAAGGAATTTTAGAAGGTTTTTGAAAATCATATTTCTTCATTTGACTTCCGCAATCAGGGCAAGACGGGGCGTCATAGTCCAGTTTAGCGAAGATTTCTTTGTGAGTATCCCTATTAACGATATCTACAATTTGGATATTTGGGTCTTTGATATCAAGAAGTTTTGTGATAAAATGTAATTGTTCCATAGGATTCTTTCTAATGATGGTTTGGTTGCTTTTCATTATAGATCTTATGGGACTTTTTTTCTACAACAAAATAGGCTCCATAATATCCATAGGGGATTTACCCACTACAAATATTATAGAGCCGATTTTTCGGTCTCTTTTATGATTACTTAGAAAAATGATCATAAATACTTGCCTTCTATCGAATACCTGCGTTATACTAGTATCATACTCAATGAAAATCAAAGAGCAAACTAGGAAGCTAGCCGCAGGCTGTACTTAAGTACGGCAAGGTGAAGCTGACGTGGTTTGAAGAGATTTTCGAAGAGTATCAATTACCTGTTTTT
>BNJT01000538.1_pt1 | contig 27648 bp, 44 predicted proteins | sample 8540491 | NCBI WGS metagenome assembly BNJT01 (sample SAMD00202455, study PRJDB9452) | human saliva metagenome | host: Homo sapiens | reverse complement strand
AATTAAACCGTTTAATTGCGTACGAGATGGAAGGTAGCGTAGGTTAATTTATAGTAATACCCTAGAAATGTTGTTTTTATAACGTTTCTAGGGCTTTTATTTTTCGTTTTTGCAAAAGTACCAGAAAAAGTACCAGAGATTTTTAAAAACCTACATGTTTAGCAAATTCATCAGCTAATTTATCTCTTTGTTTTTCAGTTACGTGAGTATAAATATCCATTGTTGTTTTGATATTACTATGACCTAATCTTTCTTGAACTACTTGAATAGGAGTTCCCATTTCAAAGAGTAAAGAACAATGACTATGACGGAAACCGTGAATAGTTATCTTTTTTAGGTTGTATGTCTTTATGATGCTGTCTAACCAATCGTTCACATAAGAAGGACGATAGAGTTTATTATCTTCATACGTGAATAGTAACTGATGTTTGTTTAATGAGTTGATACCTTTTTTCATTAATACTTTTGCTTGCTCGAGTTTCCATCTTTTTAAGACAGATACTGTTTCATTGTCAATACTAACAGTTCTTACTGACTTTTTAGTTTTAGGAGTAGAGATAATAGGTTTATCATTTTCATCAAGTGATACACCTTTTTTGATATGTACTAGCTTTTTCTCAAAGTCAATATCACACCATTCAAGAGCTAAGGCTTCACCTTTTCTCATTCCAGTAAAAGCCAATATACGGAAGAATGCACTGAATTTAAGATTGTTGTAATCCTTTAAACATTCAAAAAAATGTTTTAATTCTTCAGTAGTGTAATACTTGCTTATTTCATTGATTACACCTTTACGCTTAGGTAGCCTAACCTTTCTCATAGGGTTATCTTGGATAATATCCATCTTAATAGCATAATCAAAGACTTGTTGAGTGATACCTTTAGGGTATTTTGCACTATTAAAGTATTCTGCCCATTGGTTAACTAACTTTTGACAATCCATTACAGTAAAGCTATCAATTGGTTTATTTCCGATTTTAGGTAGTATATGCAGGGTTAGCGTATCTTTTTAGTAGTTGCATAAGTACCTGGTTTAACAGTGTTCTTATGTTCGATTAGAAATAACTCATAAACTTGTTTGAACTTGTATTTTTGATTTTTTCCTATATACGAATTATTCTCGTATTCTAGTTTTTACTCTAGCTTCCATTAGAGAGCTTCTTTACGTGTTTTAAAACCTTTCCTAATAACTTCTATCTGTTTTTCCTGTTAGGTTGTCTAAACCTAGATAAACTCTAAATTTGAAACGTTTAGAGCCGTCTTTTAATCTATATTCTTGAATCATATTTATTCCCTTTCTAACTCCACCCCCACGGCGAAAATAAAAAAGGATGTAAAATTATTTGTTTTTCAAATTATTTGCGAATTTTATTATATCATCTATTTTATCTAACAATTCGTTACGTCTATCATAATTAATACCCTTGGATAATTTTTTTATGAAGAGTGTTATCAGTTCTTTTAACAACTGCCATCGTAATATCTTTAATAGTTTCTTTTTGTATCGTAGAGTACATATTGTATTAAAGGAATAATGTATTTTTCATTTTTACTAAATACTTCCAAGATAAATTTTAAAAAAAGTATCTTCTATATAATTTTTGTGTGTTATAGATGTATCTAAATAGCATAAATCATAAGCAAAGTTCCAATAATATGAAAAAGTCTTCGCTCATTAATTGAGTTACTAATTCACTGTATACCTTCGAGCGTTCAAAATCTGTAAATTCTTCTTTATCATCAGGAGTTTCCAAGCAGAGAATCAAAGAGATTAAGTCTAGTATTTTCTCTCCAGACCTACTAAACATATATTTCTCATTATATGTTTTGTAGTTTTTCATAAGGTAAGTCAGATAATTTAGAAAGTATTAGTTTCTTGATATCTGGGTCTTTCTCTATCAATAACTTTTTAAAGTTTTGATAATCTATGTCAACATTGATTAACTCTTCTACAGTCGTATCGCCAATTTTTGCGATTGCTTTTAATCGTTCAGGATTAGGGAGGGAAGTTCCATTTTCCCATCTATATACAATGCTTTTAGTGGCTTTGAAAAGTTTTCCAAACTCTTCCAAAGTCATACCTTTTTCTAGTCGAATAGTTCTTATCCGCTTTCCAATTATCTTTTTATTGTATTCATTCTTTGACATTATAATACCTCCAGTATGGTTATAGTATACAAAAAGAAGTAAACGTAAAGTTTCTCAATTATAAAAAAATTGGTTGACAAAAATAAAGAATTTAATATAGAATGTATTCGTAAAGTTCCTTGAAGAAGGGGTGTGATTATGTATAGTAAGATTAAAGGCTATAGAAATATGCTTAATATGACTCAGGAAGAACTCGCTATTAAGTTAGGAATTACTAAGCAAGGTTATAGTAACAAAGAAAGAGGGATTAATGAGTTCTCAGACAAAGAAAAAAATAATATTTAAAGAACTATTACAACCATTGTTTCCTACTGTTACGATAGATGATATATTTTTTTAAGAAAAAAAGTTTCGTAAAGTTGTTTACAGGAGTGATTAAATGAATCGAACAAGTATACCAGTATATTTACCCGAGAATGTACAACAAGAGCTATATAATACCGTGCTACAACTAGCAAGAAAGGCAGTTGATACAGCAAAGCAAGAAATAAAGGTTAACGTCAATACACGTTATTTGAATAAAAAGGGGCTATGTGAGTATTTTACTTGCGCCCCTAAAGTAATTGAGCAATGGCAAAGAGAAGGGCTTAGAAGCTTCTTAAAAGGCAAAAGAAATCATGTTTGATATTAATGATGTGCATGAGTTCTTAGAAAAGAAAAAATTTTAAAATACCACCCCCACGGTAGAATGAAAGGAATTTTAACTATGATGAAAGAGTATGTAAAAAAATTTAAACTTTTAACAGAAATGGTCACTACAGGCGCAAGTAATGATGTAGTAAGAGACCAAGCAAAAAGTATTGGAATTAGGTAAACAGATTATAAGTGAATTGGAAGATACGGGAACACCTTGCTAACAATCCCCACGGTAATTATTTTTAAGGAGATGTAAAAATGAGTAAAGTATCACACTATGCAGAATTGATGGAAACGGAAGATTATTATTTATTGGTTACTTATGTAAGGGATGTACCTAAATATGATGCGTTAAAAAGCGTTGGAAGTAAAATGAGAGCATAATTTTGCAACATTTAAAAAGTTACTAAAGTTAAAACTAAGGAAATCATTAATAATGTCATGCTTGCATTATTATTTATGCAAAAAGAAAAAAAGCTACTAACTAAACAGCTAGCAGCAGACAGAAATAATTCCATTTTAATACACCCCGAAAATGTATTAAATGTTTTTTTATATTATAGCAAATAAGCATTGATACGACAATGTTTTAATGAATATTAATAAAAATAAGTATGAAAGATAAATTTTTAAATTTCGTTTTAAATAAGGTACCACTAATTAAAAACTAAAGGAAAGGGGGACCAAGAAAAAAGAGTGGCAGAAAAAAATGTATTATTGGTTGAAATTGCACAAAGATTTCTTTGAGAGAAAAAGAAGTTAAATTACTTAGAATGACTGAAAAAAAGGAGAGTTAAGCGTTATAATCTATGAAAAAAATGTTGTTAAATGCTTTAGAAAACAGACGGAGTTATCTATTTTGAACATTTAACAGAAACTTTTGAAGAAGAGTTAGCTTTAGCTCTTAATGAAGATGTTGAATCAGTTAGAACAGTAATACAATTTCTTACCAAGAAAAAAATTTATTAACAAGTGTTGATGACGGTTTCTATATTGAAACGTTTTTCGGAAATGGTTGGTAAAAGAGTCTTCAAGTACTGAAAGGGTTAGAAAAATATAGACAACGAAAGAAAGAAGAAACGGAAAAAAATGTTACATGAAACAAATGAAACGTTACATGTAACAAACTGTAACTACAGAGAAGAGAAGAAAGAGAGAGAAGAGTAGAGAAGAAAAAGATAAAGAAAAAAGATAAAGATAAAGATAAAGACATAGATACTAGAGTAGATACAGATACTAGAGTAGATACAGAGGTAAGAGAAGATGCTGACCTTGAAACTATTCGTTTAAAAAACCAACAGTTGTTTAATGATTTTGTAGCTGATAAAACACTAAATAAAAAAACGAAGTGACTATATTCTTGGAATGGTTAACAAATACAACATTCTAATTACTAAAAAAACACATACAAGGTTTTTTTATAACGATGCAATGACTAAAATTATTGATTAGATAAAGAAGGGAAGGATTTATGAGACAGAATCTAGCGTTGAATTTTTGAAGCCCAACGTCAATATATCATAGACAGAACAAAAGGGAAGTTAGAATATCGAGATACGACTTATTGTCCAGAGTGTAAGAGAATCACTAAACATTATTTCATGAAAGAATTAAATCAAGAAATTTGTGGTTTTTTTGTTATATGAAGAATAAGAATGAAGAACAAGAAAAAATGTTACAAAAAGAAGTTAATAAAGGAAGGGTAGATAGACTAGAACATATTAATAAAAAGTTATTTGAAAAATACTCTATTATTTCTAATAACAATTATTTTTGATAAAACGTTTAATGAGTTTAGAACCAACAACCAAAAATAAACTTAATGAGGGTGAAAGAGCCGTTAAGACAACTAACAAAAACAAATCTTAAATGGTAATCATTTCACTATTGTATTGTACAGCAATGAAAGTGGAACCGGGAAAACTCACTTAGGTTTTTCAATGCTTAACGCTATTAATGATAATAGTTCTGATTGGGGAGATAATAACAAACAATTAAAATGTTTAGCAGTATCCTTTTTAACTCTAGCAGATAAAAATTAGTCAAAAGTATTACTGAAGGAGAGAATAAGCAAGGCTATTACTTAAATCTCATTAAAAGATGCTGATGTCGTCCTTCTTGACGATGTAGGGAGCAGAAAAAGACTAGCGATTTTTAGAACGAGTTTATTATTTGATATCCTTGAAAGCAGAGCAGAAACTAAGACTACAATCATTACAACTAATCTAAATGATAATCAATTATTAAATAAATACGGTCAGCGTGTTTTTAGTCGTATGAACCTCAATAAACAAGTGATTGATTTTTAGCGGATTAGAGGATTATAGAATGAATAAAAATTAAGTAGACATGCTAGCTAAAAGCTCAGAGTAAACCACGAGTGAACCGTGGAAAACAGCTTATAGTGTGAGGGTAAAAGAAAAGCGAGCATAAAGCTCGCTTTTGTTTAACGGGTCAATATGAATCGTTTATGAATTTGGTTTTTAATTTCTGAATACAAAGTATTAATTTCATCAGTTACTTTTTAAATAATCAGTATAATACTTTTCTACAGTTGGTTTTTTTACCCTCATATTTAAGCTTTAGAAACTCAATACCTAGTTGATGTAATCTATCAGGGGTGCAATTCAATAATTTTGTGATACTCCATATAAACACCTCCTTTCCCAATTCTGATTATATGCTTGAAAATATCTTACAACAATATGAAAGGAGTAAGAAAATGGATTTTGACGAAATGATTTTTCCAAGCTTTAGAAAAGAAATCCAGAAAGACTAATTAATTTGTTAATGAAAAAGTGGATTTAAAGTAGTAGCAATGAAAAACTTTTTAACCACAAAAAGAAATGTGCGAACAAGCAAATATCAATTATAGTAGTTGGTCACAAAGCGATGTGCGAAATGACCCACGTATTGTTGTAATGAGAGATACTACAAGTGGTAGAAGTCATCAATACAAAGCAACAGACGTTGATAAGATAAAGGAGATATGGAGAGAAAGTAAGAGAAAAAAGGAGGTAAGATTGGATACAGAACAAAGAGCAACCATTAAGAACATGTTAGCTATTCCCAATCTCATTACAGCATATACAGATAAATTAAAAAATGTTAGAAAAATGTTTTTCCTTACTCATAGCCTTATAGGTGGAATGATGGTTGATGACCTCAATGTGTATACACGTTCAATAGACCCATACAGTGCAGCAGTATTAATTGATACAGAGGAACGCATCATAAGAGCAAGAATGGAACGGTTAAAACAGCGGTATAAACTATTTACTGATGAATTTACCGAGGAAGAGTTAAACGCGCTTAGAAGGGATAAAAATGAAAATAAAGATACTCTAATCACTCAAAGAGCATATGAATGGATAGAGGAAGTAGATTATTATTTAACTGCTAGATATGAAGAAACTGATACCCAAGAAGAGATACAGCAAAAGGGAGAACAGTTAAGAGAAATTAGTTTTCTTGATGAAGAATTTGAAAATATGATGCGAGGGATAGCAATTTGAGAGAAATAAAAAAGGGATATGGTAATAAATACAGTTATTCTGATAATGCTTTTTACAGTATTAGTGATGTATACTTCCACCACTTATATATTACAAAGACCTATAACGCACTTTCAGATAACCGTTCTTTAAAACAGTTAGCTAGTTTTTATGAAGTGATGAAGCGGTTGAATATGGAAGATAGGATAATTATATATGAGAAATATTTCAAGTATGCGATGATGCGACCATCTAAAGATAAATATAAGAATAAAGCAAAGATACAGAACAAGTATATTGTTAAAGAAGTAAGCAACGTTGAGCATGCAAAAAGCGATGAACATAACAATCAATGAGTATAAAGAGCGATTAGATAGAGCATTAAGAAACTATTTAAATACACTGATTGATGTTGTAACTGAATAACAAAAGATATAACTCTCTTACTGAAAGGTAAGGGGTTATTTATATACATTCATAAACAGTAATATAGAAATACTCTTATCTGTTTTTAAATTGTCGTTTAACGTTTCTTAGTTTGAAAAATCATATATGAATTAGTTTACTTATAATAGCTTTCAAACGCATCATAATCATCATAGAAACACATAATACAGTAAATCTCTTTTATTGATGTTTTAAATTATATTAGTGAATAGTAGGAAGAGTGGGAAACGAATAAAGGAAGAATGTAAGTAACTATTCTACAGGAACAACACGGTAGAAGTAACAGCCAATGTATACTGTATAGAACTGATAAAGAAGTTGAATCAATGGTTTATTTTTTTAATCATAGAACAAGATAGTGTATGTGTTTGCCATGATGCTAGAGGTGTAAAGGGATACCCCGTGTGAAAAATCACTAGAGGAAAAAGGCAATTTCAGACCGCGCCCCCAACAGCTCTCACAAACTCCCTTAATTTTTGCATAACGCAAAAAGCCCTATAACAACTAAAGTAAAGTTGAAACTAGGGGTAAATAACTAATATTTAAATAAAAAGTACCCACTTACTTTAAAAACCTTAAAAAAAGGTGAAGTGAATACAGATAAATTATAATGAAAGCTAAATTAGAAATCAATCATAGGTGTGTTATAAACCAATAATTAATAAGTCTAGAACTTGTAGAAAAAAATATAGATAAGTATCTAGCAAGAAGTTAGGTGCTTTTTCATTATTACTGTGAAGGTGGATTCAATGAATTGAAGAAAATTGAAAAATTAAAGTTTCTAATTGAATAAGCTTACGGTTTCCTGTACAATTAAGAAAAAAATATAAAAAAGGAGTTGTATGATTATGGTAGGGTATTGTAATGAACAGAAGAATTCAAACACAAAAACGAAGAAGAGTTCCGTGAACTTATCAATCGAATGGACACTCCGAATAGGACTGTAAACATTAAAGAAACAATAGAAAAAGAGTGCCTAAAGGAGTAAAAAAATTCATCGTTACAATAAAGGTAATGAAAAATGCTACAGTTAATACCTTTTAATTGTTTGATTTTTACAAAGGATGAACTAGAAAATTTCGATTGCGAACATAAGGAAATAAATGAATATTTTAAAAATGAAGCATTAGAAAAAGACAGTTCGAATACCGCTAAAACATTCGTTCTTAGAAACAGTGAAAATATAGTGGGCTTTTATACATTGACAGTAGGGAGCGTTGATGTGGAAGATTTAGAAACACATACATTGATTAAACAACCCATTATAAACTTAGCCTACTTAGCTATCGACAAGAAATATCAAAGAAGAGGATATGGAAGTTTGTTAATGCAAGAGATTTTTCAGAAGTGTTTCTGTAATCTCGTATTACACTAGTGTGGAACAAATTTATTTAGACTCTGTAGACGATAGTGTTGGATTTTACGAATCCTTAGGCTTTCAATTGGTAACTCCTTATTTAAGGCCTGAAAATTATAAAATAGCAACAGACAATATATCTTTTCCTATGTATATATCGATAAATACTCTATTAGCGCAAGGGTATACAGGTTATTCAAAAAACTTTGAAAATGTAAATATTAAAGAATAACATATAGAACCACTCACAAAATGTGAGTGGTTTTTATTCTGAGGAAGACAATATGGTAACAAAAACAAGAAGTATTAGACTTTTATGGATATTTAGCGAACAACTGACTCGGTATTGATAACGAATGCGCGTTAGGTAGACTGGTTAGAAGTGATCGTAAAATAGAAAAATCCAACCATAAAAACTGGTAGTGCATTAACTGAATATGCCGTAAAATTACAAAAGCAGGAGAAAGTACCCCCTGCTTTTTTTGATTATTCGTATTTTTAATTCTTACCGTGAGGGTGGAGCTTCTTTTTCGGTTACAGAGAAGTAACAGAGATTGATTATTTTATGTTATTTATGGTTAATTATTTAAGTCATAAAAATCTTAATATGTCAGTGTTTATCAATTAATACAATTTAATATAAAAACGCCTTTTTTAATGGAAGGTAGCGTAGGTTGAGTTTTTAATTAGACCCTAGAAACGTTGTTAAATCAATGTTTCTAGGGGTTCCTTTTGATTGAAGCTTAAATTGCTTCTCGATGAATCTTTGTTAGGAATCTGTAAGGTAGGCTGTAATTCAATGAATAATCTACTCCAAAAGGAAAAAGCTTTTTTTATAGTTCTATATTATTAATAAAATATTTTTTTAAAGTGAGCATATTACACTTGTATTATAATCGAGACATGTTATAATATGTTCATCAGAGATAAAAAAAGAAAGGAGAATGGGAATGAGAAAAAACAACCGTGGTCGAACGAAAATAAGACAGAGCGGATTAACTTCACGATTGAACCTTCTTTAAAAGAAGCATTTTTGAAGATAATTTCGACTGATGTTTCAACTTATTTTAGATCGGTCATCGAAAAAAAGAAGTCGAAGGTCATCAAAAAAAGTTGAAAAACTGGCCGGATGCCATTAAGAATTTATTGCATGGACAATTTAAGGCATTCTCCGAGCAAGTATTTGGAACATTTAATTACCGAGGACGAAACTATCCTTATAAGATTTTTGGACGTTATGTCTGTTGAAGAAGGCCAACCACTTGAAGTCATTGACTATGAAGATGGGCTGGTTTATGTTAAAGTAATTGAGGAACTCAATCCAGAAAAAAATTAGTATATGTAACTTTTATAGAAAGAAGGAAATTTATCATGCCATTAACAATTATTATTATCGCTTTAGTATTAGTTTTATTAATTATCGCGTTCAAATCAATTCGTATCGTACAACAAGGACACAAAGCAGCTGTTCAATCATTCGGACGTTATGTTGGGGAATTAGGACCAGGGTTACACTTTGTAACACCAATTATTCGTAATATTGCTTACGTTGTAGATATGCGTCAACGTTCATTGGATTTAGATCCACAAGAAATCATCACAAAAGATAACGTTAATTTAACAATTGACGCTTCAGCTAAATACCATGTAGATAATCTTGAAGAATACTTATATGGAAACACAAACCCAGAAGGATTATTACTTTTAGATATCCAAAACGAATTACGTGACATCATCGGTACAATGACGATGGCTGAAATTCTTGGTGGTACAAACAAAATCAACACTGACTTAAACCAACGTGTATTCGGTAAAACAGACTCTTACGGGGTTACAATCGACCGTGTTAACATTGGTGAAGTTATTCCTCCACAAAGCATCGTTGAAGCGATGAACAAACAAATCACTGCTGACCGTGAACGTGATGCTGCGTTAATCGCTGCTGACGCTCGTCAAAAAACAGTTGAAATGGATACAAGAACTCAAAACTAACAAATTATTAGCAGATGCTCGTGCTCATGCTGAAAAAAATCGCAATTGACACTCAAGCAACTGTTGCTCAATTAACAGCTATTAACAACGCATTAAATGAATCTAACTTAAATGCTGCTGCATTAGAATACTTAGCAATCGATGCTAAAAAAGCTCTTGCTGAAGGTCCAAACAATACAGTTGTATTAATGGATGGACAAAATAACGCAAAAATTGCTGAAAACATTGCTTCATTAGCATCAGGACGTAAAGTTTGGGACGAAGCAGGTAAATAATAATGAAACAACGAGCTAGCAAATCTTTCTTTAGATTGAAGTGGCTTGCCGTGTTGATTGTCAGTTTCTTCATGATGGGAACTTTCCAAAAGTATTACTGTAAATACAGTATATGCAGAAACGACCTCAGATAATTCTAGTAAAATGGTGGGGTCGTATGAAACCACGGTTAATGTTCAGGCAAACAAAAATTTTAATGAAACAATTACGGTTCCTTTAAAGTTTAACAATCCTGATTATGATTCTGTGAAAGTACCTGTTCAACTCAACAATCTAAAAAGAAGGAAACTATAAACTTCAATTTTTTTGTATTCAGAGAAAATAAAAAAATACAAAGTAGATGTCTTTCTCTTAAATAAAAAAATAATCTATCTATTCACCTTGAATTTATTGATATAGTGGATGGGAAAGTTGTTAAGCCATTCCAATATGATAGAGCAACGGATAAAAGAGATGTAGAGAGATGACGACTGAAGCCGTAAATGCAAAAAGAAAAATCAGTCTAATCTGCAATCTTCGAATCAAAAAGAATAATGACAATAACGCAAAAGACCAATTCGTACGATAGTGAAAAAAATTCTAATACGAATGATAATAAGAAAAAGTAGTTTCTTTTTTTAATAATTATAATTCAAAAAGATGGCGAAGGTTATTATGTATTAGGGACAAGCTGCGTTTTTTTATCGTATTAATTCTAATTGTATTTGTTTTTATTGGTAAAAAACAGAATAAGGCAAGAAATAACTCACAAAAAGAGAACTCTAATATGAATATGAGGGTCTCCTAAGAGAAATGAACGACGACAAAATAATACGGATTCTAGATTGGAAGAAATTCAACAAAAGAGTTTATCGTCCACGTCATAGTATTTCGAATCCAAAACAACGTTCTCAAGCAAAAACAAGCGACTAAACAGGCATTACAGTCTACAAAATCACCGAAGAACTCAACAGAGCCCAGAAGAGTTTGCTGGAACTCAACGTCCAACAAGACCATTAGTGTATAAGACAAAAATCTAAAGAAAAGTCTCATACTTTACCAAGAGTACTTTCTAACAAATCTCTTCCTCGAATCATAAAAACAGTTCGCTTAAAATAAAGAATCAAATCCTCTAAGTTGTAAAAGACTTAGAGGATTTTTTTCTATAAGGGAAGGATTTGCAGTCTATAAAGAATGGGAGTATTCTAAGTGAGAAGGGTGGAATATAGATGCAAGAAATACAAAAATTAATGAATAAAAATTGAAAAAGGATCCTCAAAATAAAGAATATACTAAAAGCTGGAATTAAACCTTTATTTTCTGCTCCACGGAATGCAAAGATTTTGATTGTTGGACAAGCTCCTGGAATTAAAGCGCAAGAGAGTCGCTTGTTTTGGAATGACCAAAGTGGAGATAATCTAAGAAGCTGGATGGGAGTTGATCGTAATTTCTTCTATCAATCGGATTTATTTGCAGTCGTTCCAATGGATTATTATTATCCTGGAAAAGGGAAATCAGGAGATCTTCCACCACGTAAAGGTTTTTGCTGAAAAAAATGGCATGCAGAAACATTAGCTTTAATGCCAGATATTGAACTTATTATTTTAGTAGGAAAAATATGCGCAGGATTATTATTTAAAAAGATACAAAGAAGAAAAACTTAACGGAAACAGTGAAGGCATACAAAGAATACTTACCAAAGATGTTTCCGCTTGTACATCCGTCTCCTTTAAACCGTCGATGGATGGCAAAAAATCCATGGTTTGAAGAGGATGTTTTACCAGAATTTAAAAAAAGAGTTCAAGAAATCATTAAAGGAGCCAAGTAATGAGAACAGAGGTATATCCAGAAATCGAAATCTATAACGAACATATGATTCCAGTCAGTGAATTGCATACAATTTATGTAGAAGAATCAGGAAATCCATTAGGACATCCAGTTGTTGTTTTACACGGCGGACCAGGAGGAGCCTCATCTCCTGTAAATCGTCAGTTTTTTGATCCAGAATTTTATCGTATTATCCAATTTGATCAACGTGGATGTGGAAAAGAGTACACCTTTTGCATCGTTAGAAGAGAATACGACACATGATTTAGTAGCGGATATGGAGAAGATTCGTACCACATTAGGGATTGATAAGTGGCTTGTCTTTGGTGGTAGCTGGGGAACAACGCTAGCCTTACATTACACGATTGCACACCGTGAACGCGTCGTAGGATTGATGCTTCGTGGGATCTTCCTTGGTCGTCAAAGCGATGTAGATTGGTTATATCAAGATGGGGCGTCTCATTTTTATCCAGAGAACTTCGAGAAGTTTAAAGCACCAATTCCTCTTGAAGAACAAGGAGAACTGGTGAATGCGTACTTCAAACGCTTGACCTCAGACGATGAATCGATTTGTTTGGAGGCAGCGCGCGCATGGGCAGAGTGGGAACATGGACTCGTGAAGTTGATTCCGTATGATCCAATTGTCTGGGATGAAGCAGGTATTCGCGGGGCTCTTACGATTGCGCGAATGGAATGTCACTTCTTCTATCATCACTGCTTTGTAGAAGATGATAATTTCATCTTGAATCATGTGGATGCCTTCAAGGGGATTCCAATGCATATCGTACATGGGCGTTATGATGTGGATTGCCTGCCAAGTGCGGCGTTTGAACTCGCTCAAGCAGTTGATGGCACAGAACTCATCTTTGCACAAGCGGCAGGTCATACCGCAATGGAACCCGCTACGATGGAAGCGTTAGTTGGTTTTAGTGAAAAATGCAAAAACTTACTTTTAAATAAAAAGAAAGGCTCGCAGAAATTTTCTGCGGCCTTTTGTGTGTTTAGATTTTTTCAAGAAGCATTGCAGCAATGCGCTCTACATCGCGGTTACTTCCGCGTAATTCAAATTCATCGAGCACTGGGAACCCAAAACGCTCAGAATATTGACGGGCGGTGAGGCAGAATTGCTTATTAAAGTTACGATTTCCGCTACCAATCACCCCAAAGCAATGTGCATAATTATGTTCATAAGCGAGGAAATCACCAAGCGGATTGGTTAAGACTTCAACGTCTCCATTATCCACGCCATTTCCACCTTCTAAATAAGTCGGTAGAAAAGCAACGAAGGGTTTTCCTACTTTGAAGTAATCTTCTTGGCCTTTAACAAGGTCTTTAACATTCGTCAATGTCACTTTTAAAGAGGGCTCCATAAAGAGTAATTGATCTCTTAAACGAGTGACGAAGTTATGTGTATTTCCGGTTAAACTAATATAAATAATTGGTAATTCTTTCGACATTGAGAAACCTCCTGAAAGATTTTTGCTGTCTTTAAGTATACCGCACTTTGCTTAATCCTTCTAGAGGGTGTTTTTAAACTTTTAAAAATTGTGAAAATCAGCTATAATACTTGAGAACAAACACGAAGGAGATACTCATGTCACACTTAAAAGAAGAAGTACAATCTCGCAAGACCTTTGCGATTATTTCCCACCCGGACGCTGGGAAAACAACGATTACTGAACAATTACTCTTATACGGAGGCGCGATTCGTCAAGCGGGTACCGTAAAAGGAAAGAAAACAGGGAAGTTTGCAAAATCTGACTGGATGGAAATCGAAAAGCAACGTGGGATTTCGGTAACAAGTTCAGTCATGCAAGTGGAATACGATGGAAACCATATTAATATCGTGGACACACCAGGGCACGAGGACTTCTCAGAAGATACGTATCGTACATTAATGGCTGTGGATAGTGCCGTGATGGTTATCGACAGCGCTAAAGGGATTGAGCCACAAACAAAGAAACTATTTGAAGTTTGTAGTATGCGTGGAATTCCGATTTTTACGTTCATTAACAAATTAGACCGTGATGGACGTGAACCGCTGGAATTAATCGCGGAATTAGAAGAAGTATTAGGAATTGACGCGTATCCAATGAACTGGCCAATGGGGATGGGGAAAACATTCCTTGGCTTATATGATATTTACAACAAACGTGTTGAGTTGATGCACCCAGAAGAAAAACGAAGATAATGACTTCTTACCATTAAACGAAGATGGGGAAGTGGACGGCGATTATGCGTTTAAACAATCTACACTTTATAACCAAGCAATCGAAGACGCGCAACTCTTATTAGAAGCAGGAAATGCTTTTGATGAAGAGAAGATTGCAGCTGGTAAATTAACGCCTGTATTCTTCGGTTCTGCCTTAACTGGTTTCGGGGTTCAAACATTCTTAGATGCGTTTGTTGATTTTGCGCCGAGTCCATCAGCGAAGAAGACAGAATCAGGGGAACTTGTAGATCCACTTCAAGAACAATTCACTGGATTCATCTTCAAAATTCAAGCAAATATGAACCCAGCGCACCGCGACCGTATTGCGTTTGTGCGAATCTGTTCAGGAGAATTCACTCCAGGGATGGACATTACCGTGAACCGTTCACAAAAGAAAATGAAATTATCTCATACAACACAATTTATGGCAGATAGCCGTGAAACGGTTAAAGCAGCCGTTGCAGGGGATATTATTGGACTTTACGATACAGGGAACTTCCAAATCGGAGATACGATTTACTCAGGAAAAGGGGCTGTGCAGTTCGAACCATTACCACAATTTACGCCAGAACTCTTTAATAAAGTTTCTGCCAAGAACGTCATGAAGCAAAAATCATTTCACAAAGGAATCGAGCAGTTAGTACAAGAAGGAGCTATCCAATTGTACAAGACATACCATACAGGAGAATATATCCTTGGTGCGGTTGGTCAACTGCAATTCGAAGTGTTCCAATACCGCTTATTAAATGAATACAATGCTGAAGTAGTCATGACTCCAATCGGAAGTAAAATTGCTCGTTGGATTGACGAAGAACAACTGGATCCAAATATGTCATCAAGTCGAAACTTATTATGTCGCGACCGTTTTGACCAACCAGTCTTCTTATTCGAAAACCAATTTGCCTTAAACTGGTTCAAAGATAAACATCCAGATGTAGAATTAAAAAGCATTATTCTAATAGATAAATAAAGACTCTCTAATCACTTGATTAGAGAGTCTTTTCGCATTTTTAAGATTAAGCCTCGTATCCCATTAGGATTCCGCCTTGTTCTGCATAATAGCTGCAGACCCCGCTTGTGTGTATACTAGAAACATCCGCATCTGGGAACTCGCTATGAACAGCTGCTTGAATTAAGCCACAGATTTCCGGGTTACTACAGTGGCTGATAACCACGACCACCCTTGTAGCCATCATTTCAGACCAAACTGCTTGAACAGCTTTCTTTTGACCTTTTTGCTTTGTGAAGTAAGTTTAGTGTTCCTTCTGGAGAAGCGTTACCGACTAAGCGGATATTGAGCATTCCGATAACGGCGCCGACTAATTTATTTAATCGACCGTTTTTTACTAGGTTATCGACACGAGCAAGTGCAAATAATAGCTTGGTGCTTGCTAAATATTCTTTTAATGCTGCAACCACTTCTTCAAAAGAAAGTCCTTGAGCAATCAGTTCATTTGCCTTTTGGACAAATAGAACCATTTCACCACTTGCTGAAAGGCTATCGAAGACTTCAATATTTGTTTCAGGGGCTTCTTCTAATAACATATTTTTGGCTAATTGAGCACTATTTTGGCTTCCTGATAGGCCACCAGTAATTGTAATGGCAATAACATTTTCAGCACCTCTATAGGCCTCTAAAAAAGCATCTGGACTGGGACAAGCAGAAGCAGTTTTTTCCTTTGATTCATACATTTCAATCATCATAGCATCAATATCTAATGTTGCATCGTCTTTATAATGTTTCTCGCCCACTTGGACAGTTAATGGTACATTAATATATTCAGTATTTGTTGCTAGATTCTCGATTTCTCGTAGATCACAACCAGAATCCGCAATTATTTTCCATTTCATAAGAGAATTCTCCTTTAGTAGTATAGTTCATACAAGAGTAATATACTTTGAACTTCAAAAACAAGTCAACTAATCTAATTAAAACTTAACATTTTAGTGGAATTTTAGCGCTTTCTGTACTATTGTTAAGGAGTAGAAATAAACTTAAAGGAGGAGTATTATGACTCAAACAATTTCTTTTGGGTATGGATCAAAGCCAGCTCAATTATTATCGAATAAATTAAATCGACATGGAGTAATTGCTGGAGCCACAGGTACAGGGAAAACTGTTACTCTTAAAGTTCTTGCTGAACAATTAAGTGAAGCTGGTGTACCGGTATTACTTTCTGATATTAAAGGAGATTTAGCTAGCCTTGCCGAAAAAGGTGAAGTAACTGAAAAGATTGCCGAACGATTAAAAAAAGTACACGTAGAAGATTTTGAACCAAGTTCTTATCCAGTAGCTTTTTGGGATATTTTTGGTGAAAACGGAATTAACATTCGTACAACCATTTCAGAAATGGGCCCTATTTTATTATCTCAACTGTTAGGATTAAATGAAACGCAAGAAGGCATTTTAAATATTGCGTTTAAAGTTGCTGATGAACAAGGTTTATTATTAATTGATATTAAAGATTTACGTGCAATGTTAAATTATGTGGGAGCTCATGCTTCTGAATTACGTAATTTATATGGAAATATTGCCCAACAATCGATTGGAACTATTTTACGTAGTTTATTAGTGTTAGAACAACAAGGTGGAAATCAGTTCTTTGGAGAGCCAGCTTTTGAAATTGGAGATTTATTTAAAAACAGATGCAAGTGGACGTGGAACCATCAATGTATTATCTTCAGAAAAAGTTGTTCCAAACACCTAAATTATATGCAACTTTCTTATTATGGTTCTTATCTGAGTTATATGAAAACTTACCTGAAGTAGGAGATTTAGATAAACCAAAAACTAGTATTCTTCTTTGACGAAGCACATGTATTATTCAACCAGAGCAACCCAGCTGTACAAGCAAAAATTGAATTAATTGTACGTTTAATTCGTTCAAAAGGAATTAGTATTTTCTTTGTAACACAAAAATCCAACAGATATTCCTAATGCGGTAGCCAGTCAGTTAGAAATCGAATTCAACATGGCTTACGTGCGTTTACACCAGCTGAGCAAAAGAATGTAAAAAGCAGTAGCTGAAACTTTCCGTCAAGAAGAAGGAAAAGATTTAGTTTCAGTGATTACGAATCTAAAAGTAGGGGATGCTGTAGTTTCTACTTTACAGGAAGATGGCTCCCCAAGTTTTGCAGAAGTGGTTTCTATTTACCCGCCAAAGAGTAAATTAGATGCGGTCGATGCATTTTGTTCGCCAACAACTAGTGAATCAATCTCCATTTTATGATAAATATGCAGAAATGTTTGATCGTGAGTCTGCTCATGAGCAATTATTAGCATTAGAACAACAATTTCAACAAGAGCAAGAAGAAGCTTTAGCTCAAAGAGAAGCTGAAAAACAAGCAGAAGCAGAACGTAAAGAAGCTGAAAAGCAAGAAGCTCTTGCACAAAAAGAGGCTGAAAAACAGGCTAAATTAGAAGAAAAAGAACGTGAACGTCAAGAAAGAGAACTAGAACGTCAAGCACGACAAGCAGCAACTAAGAAAGGTGATTCTGCGATGGATCGCTTTACGAAAAATATTATGTCTAGCGTTGGACGTGAAGTAGGTCGAGTGATTACTCGCGGAGTAATGGGCTTGTTCAAAAAATAAGAGGAGGCTGTCCTATGGCAAATGTCGTCGTATTCTTAGCGGAAGGATTTGAAGAGATTGAAGGCCTTGCTACAGTTGATATTTTGAGAAGAGCAGGGTCATATTGTTCATACAGTTGGTATTGGTGGACAAGTCATTACGGGTTCTCATAAAATTTCAGTGAAAGCTGATGATGAATTAGAGACATTTTATTGGGCTCAAATAGATGCCTTAGTGCTTCCAGGGGGAATTCAAGGGGCACATCACTTAAGAGAGAATGAGTTTCTTATTCAAAAGCTGAAAGAATATTCGAAAAAAGGCAAAATTATTGCAGCAATCTGTGCGGCACCAATTGTCCTACATAGGGCAGGATTGCTGAAAAAGAAAAATTTACTTGCTATCCTGGTTTTGAAGAAGAAATTAATGACGGAATTTATACAGGAACGATAGTTGAAAAAAAGATGGAAAAAAATCATTACGGGGTGTGGTGCAGCTGCAAGTTTCGAATTTGCTTATACAATAGCAGAAGCTTTAGGAACAGATACCTCTTCACTTCGAGAAGGGATGCAATACAATAAGCTTTTTAAAAAAATAATAGTAGAAAGATTTGCCCTATTACAGGGGCAAATCTTTTTAGTTACAAAAATATTACAATGTTACAAAAAATGTTAAATGTATGGCTTGATTTTTCTGGAAATTTGAGAGAATAAAGTATCAAAATCGACGTAATATGTTTTAGAAATTAGGGAAATTTATGAGAAAAGAAGAAATTAATCAAGTAGTGAAGAAGTTACGTAGTAAAGGAGTTCGTATTACTCCTCAAAGAGTGGCAATGCTAGAATTTTTAGCTAGTGTAGATACTCATCCAACTGCGGAAGAAATTTTTACTGAATTAACAAGAGAATATCCTCAAGTCAGTGTGGCGACAGTATATAATAATTTAAACCTGTTTATTAAAGAGGGTGTAGTTAAGGAATTAATGTATGGAGATAGTGCCAGTCGATACGATTTTGATTTAGGACAGCACTATCATGCTGTTTTGCGATGTTTGTGGGAAAGTAGTGGATTTATATTATCCAGTCTTAGATGATGTTGAAAAAGCAGCAGAACAATTAACAGGGTTTAAAGTTAGAGGACATCGAATGGAAGTTTATGGTGTTTGTCCGGACTGTCAGAAAAAAGAAAAATAGTATTTAATAAGGGGTCGTGGAGAATGGAGAAGGTCATTCAACGAAGAGCCAATAATGGCAAAGAAAAACATCAAAAAGAAAAATAAATATACAAAAAATCCTGAAGAAATGCTAGAGACTGATTTGAAGGAAGAGGGAGTTCAGGAGGAGGAACAAGAGAACCAACGATTCGGTGGGAAGGATTCTAAAAAGAAAAGACCGAAAAAGAAAAATTCCTAAAACTATTTTTGGGTGATAGGAGTTTTAACTCTAGCTATTTTAGTATTTGAATTATTAACGATTCATCGTATTATGGCAGATCAATTTAATGAAGAAGAATTAAAGCGTATTATTCAAGTTGAACAAGACGATACAAAAATATAACGAAAATTTTACGGTTAAAGATGAAACGAATGGGAATATAGAAGTTCGAGAATTAATTCCGACAGACAGTTCTGGAAATGAAGTTACTTCCATTGCAGAGCAGATTTCGACTTTAAAACAAACGGTGTTAGAAAAAAATACGCGGGTGCTTCAAAGAAAACTTTGATTTTTAAAAAGCCTATCAAACAAAGGTTATTTCGAACGTGAATGATATTCATTACTATGTATCTGTATATCAACAAAAAAGGATCGTGGTTTTGAACAGCTAGAATTTTCGGAGTTAACACATCAACTTGTTTTTGCAGATACTTTACAACCATTTGAAATTTCAAAAACTCTTTAATAATGATTTAGCAGTATCTAACTTCTTTGTAAAGAAAGCATTAGATAAATCTAAAGCAGATGGATTATCTGATGAGCAAACAGAAAAAATTACTTCTCAATTTAAAGATAACAATTGGAAGAAACTAGATACATCAATCATTCAAAATGGAATTCGTATAAAAATACAAAGACACAAACGATTCAGATGTAGAATGGACAATTCCTTTTACAGAGCTTTTTGCTTATATGAATGAAAATATGATTCCGGAAACAGAGAAAGAGAACTATACAACATACCTAGCAACTGTTAAAGAAAAAAATTAAGCAAGAAGAGAATTGCTTTATCGTTTGATGACGGGCCCCGACCTGAAACAACTCCGAGAGTATTAGAAATTCTAAAAAAATATAACGCTCATGCAACGTTTTATATCGTAGGTAGTCATGTAGAAGGTAATGAGTCTATTATTAAAGCAAATTGTAGCTGAAGGGCACGAACTTGGAAACCATAGTTATAGTCATCCGTTATTACCAAAGAAATCAGCAGATGAAGTTTATAAAGAGGTTCATAGTACTTCAGACCTCATTGCCAAAAGCATCAGGTGGTTTAAGACCAATGAGTTTGCGTCCGCCATATGGTGGTTTTGATAAAATGGTAGCGGATCAAGCAGGTATTGCTATAGTGAACTGGTCGATTGACTCGCTAGACTGGAAATATAGAGATGCAGCCAAGACAATTCAGCATATTAAGGAAAATGCACATAATGGCGGAATCTTATTGATGCATGATATTCACGAAGAATCAGTAGAAGCACTACCAACGATTATTGAATACTTACAAGCAGAAGGTTATGAATTGGTGACTGTAGATGAATTAATGGCAGGCCAACCATTAAAACCAAATCATGCATATTTTAATCGTGTAGATATTCAAAAAATAGATTAAGAAGCTTGCAATTTTATTGAAAATAAGGTAAATTGATTAAGTACTTAATGTACAGACCTTTTACAGAGTTTTGCGAATCACCAACGTTTTACTTAGTACAAGGCATAAATTAAAAAGAAAGAGGTGTTTAGAAATGGCTATTTCTAAAGAAAAGAAAAATGAAATCATCAAAAGAGTATGCATTACACGAAGGAGACACTGGTTCACCAGAAGTACAAATCGCTGTATTAACTTACGAAATCAACCACTTAAATGACCACATCCGTGTTCATAAAAAAGACTTCCACTCAAACCGTGGATTAATGAAAAAAGTTGGTCACCGTCGTAACTTATTAGCATACTTACGTAACAAAGATGTTCAACGTTACCGTGAATTAATCAACCGTTTAGGCTTACGTCGTTAATCTTAAACCAATGGAGAACTCCCATGCATTCGTGCTTGGGAGTTTTTGATGGAGTTTTATTATAGAATAAATAAGAAAGATTAATCGCACTTATAATGTATAAGTTATATTGCAAAAATACAAATGATTAAAAAAGGCACAAGTCCCGATTATTTGGAGCTTGTGCCTTATTATTTTACATTTCTTTTTATAGAGTGATCAATGATTTGTCTGTAACACATCATATTTTTTTATTATTATACGATTTAATCACATTTCGTAACAATTTTAAAGGAAGAACGTCCTAATTCTAATGTATGAATATCAACATAAGCATCAATTTGAACAGAAGGTTGTACCGAGTCAAAAAGTGATAATAGGCAAATGAATTTGTTTTTCATTTAAATATCGGACAGCTCCTTCTGTAAATAGAGAGTCTGCTGTTACTAGACCATCAATGTTTCCTTCTTTAAGAAGTTCTTTTAAAAGTATGATATCCTTGTTCTCTTGTAAATTCAGAAACTTGAGCAATAAGCCTATCGTTTATTTGGATATCATGTTTTTTTAAGAGCTTTTTCATATCCTTTTAGTCGGTCTCGGGAAACAAATAATTGGTCTCGACCACCGATAAATGCAATGGATTTTGCTCCTTTTTGAATAATATATTCTGTTGCATCAAATCCCGCTTTTTCATTATTATTATCAACAAATGAAATAAGAGGAGATAATGTTTTTCCGATTACAACAGCCGGAAATTCTTGTTCAATTGCAAATTCAACAAGGGGGTCCTCAATTTCTCCGTACAGGAAGATGAGTCCATCTACACGTTTTCCAAGAATCGTATCTTTTAGAATGGCTAAACGTTGATTCGTATCTTTTCCAGTACATAATTGTATCGAATATTGATGGTCCGCTGCTGTTTGCGAAATTCCTCGAATTACCGCAGGGAAAAATGAATTTTGATAAAAGATATCTGAGTCTTTGGGAAGAACAACGCCGATGACATTTGTTTTATTACTTGCTAAGCTTCTTGCATTAACATTGGGATGATAATTCAGTGAAGTCATGGCCTCACGTACTTTTTTCTTCGTCGCTTCACTTATACTAGATTTGTCTTGAAGTACTCTTGTAACAGTAGAAGGGGAGACTCCAGAAAGCTTTGCAACATCCTTAATAGTGGATGCCATCTATATTCCTCCTTTCCTAGTAGAGTGATTATTGAAATAAAAAATCTGGGCATGAAAACTGTTATTTTCACGCCCAGAGCATTTAAGGAACTATGATTTAATTGCTCCGTCAACCATACCTTTCATGATATGTTTTTGAGCGAATAGGAATAAGATGATTACTGGTAACATAATCAGTAATGTAGATGTTAGAATCATATCCCATTGTTTTGTAAATGATCCGGCAAAGTTTGATACCGCGATCGGTAATGTTTGAATCGCATTTCCTTTACCAAGTAATAGAAGTGGTAATAGGAAGTCGTTCCAAATCCAGATACCGTTCAAGATTAAGATTGTAACGTAGATGGGTTTTAAGATTGGAAGTACTACGTAGAAGAATGTTTGCATTTTGTTACATCCATCTAATTCCGCAGCTTCTTCGATTTCTAAAGGCACCCTTTAATGAATCCGTGGAACATGAATACTGATAGTGACATACCGAAACCAGTATACGCTAAGATAATCCCTGGATAAGAACGTAATAAGCTAAATCAAATAATGGGGTAGTAATCGCATCACTTAAAACTTTAAACCAAGTAACAAGTGGATACATTACGACTTGGAAAGGAATAACCATTGAAGCTACGAAAATGAAGAAAATCACTGTCGAAGCTTTTGAACGGAAACGAACAAGTCCCCATGCAGCAAGAGCCGAAAATAGAGTGATCGTGAAAAGAGAAATCACAGTAATAATCGTTGATGATAAAAATGATGATGGGTAATTGATGGAAGGGTTATTCCAAATTGTAACGATATTAGTCCATAGTTGACCAAAACTTGCAGGTAAAGCTAACGGATCTGAAAGAATGTCAGCAGAGCTTTTAGCTGAGTTAATCACTAAAAGAACGATTGGACTCAAGAATAGTAAGAAAAGGATGACTCCTAAAATTTCTAGAAGTAAGATTCCCAATTTTTGTTTTTTCATTATAAGTCAATCTCCTTCCGTTTAGTGATTGAAGTTTGAATCAAGCTGATAACTACCAAGATAAAGAATAAGATAACTGCACGAGCTTGACCTAAAGCCATTAAGTTATCACCTGAAGCAGTATTATAAATGTTCATTGTAATAAACTCAGTACTTTGAATGGCTTTGTCATGCCATAGTAGAGAAGGTCCACCACCTGTTAATGAGAAGTTCACATCAAAGATCTTGAATGAGTTAGTAATAGTCAAGAAGAGCGATACAGTGAACGCTGGCATTACCATTGGAATGATAATGTGACGTAGACGTTGCCATGCATTTGCACCGTCAAGTGAAGCAGATTCTACTAAACTTGAAGGTACATTTTGTAAAGCTGCAAAGTAAATCATCATAATATAACCAGCATATTGCCATGTGTTTGTAATGATTAATGCAGTCACAGCTAATTTCACATCTCCAAGGAACAAGTTATCGATTAAGAATTGGCTACCGATTAATTGTCCTAAAGCAGGGAATACTGAGTTATAGATGAATTGCCAAATATAACCAAGAACAAGTCCCCCGATTAAGTTTGGAATAAAGAATCCTGCGCGGAATATATCTTTTAATTTAATCTTGCTGGATACAAGTAAGGCAAGACTAAATGACACAATGTTTACCACGACAACGTTGAATAACGCAAAAATCACAGTAATCATTAAAGAATATTGGAAGCGAGTGTCAGCCAAACTTTCTGTAAAGTTTTTTAGACCTACAAATTGTAGGTTGGTTTGTGTAACGCTCTTCCAGTCGGTTAATGAATAGTAGAACCCTAAGAAGAAAGGCACAATAATAACGAGTGCAAAAATGATAAATGCTGGTAAAAACTAATCTATAAAAATTGCGTTTTTGCACGATCATCTCTGCTTAAGGCTTTCTTGTTTTTAGACATGAGAGAGTTCCTCCTTTATGAGAATTTCCAGGTGGGGTAGCACCTGTATGTATACCTATTGTAGCACATAACCCACAGCCACTAAAAGGCAGCTGTGGGTTTGTTTACTACAATATTGTTAATTATTTTTTTAATCAAGCTTGGTACTTCTTTAATTTGGTTGATAATTAATTCTTGGAATTTAGCTTTATCAATTGAACCTTGAGCATATTGACCGTAAATTGGTCCTAATTTGTTCATTAAGAAGTTGTCAGGCATGAAGTATGGGTTGTCAAATGAGTAAACAGGTTTTTTAGCGCTAACCCATTCTGCTAAGAAACGAGATAATGGAGCAGATGGTTTCTCAGTAGTGTTAGCAAATGGAGAAATCATGTTCGCTTTGTTTACGATGTAGTCTTGACCTTCTTTAGTATCAGCTAAATCGTTGAAGAATTTATTGATAGATTCTAAAGCTTTAGTGTCTTTGTTAACTACGTAGTAAGATGGAGCACCGATGAATAATCCGTCAGCGTTTTTATCTTTACCTAATGTTTGATAAGGAATGAATCCCATTTCGAAGTTAGCATTTAATTGTTTTAAGTTAGGATCTTTCCAGTTACCTTGGTGAAGGAATGCAGCTTTACCAGAAGCAAATGCTGAGTCCATATCTTCTTGAGTACCAACTGTTAAGAGTTTCTTATCAGTATGTTTGAATAGTAATTCAACCCAGTTAGTGTAGTTTTCTAAACGAGTTTTGTCCATTTCACCTTTTAGTACTTGGTTTGTTACTGAACGGTCACCGTTTGGAAGACCACTACTTAAGTAAGCACCAAAGTCATGGATACCCATGATCCAAGTTTCACCTTCTTTAGTTGCTGTAGCAACAACAGTAGATAATCCTAATTCATCTTTTTTACTTTCTAAAGTAGCCATTGCTTTCTCAACTGCTTCAAAAGAAGTTAGAGTAGCAGGATCAATTCCAGCTTTAGTTAAGATTTCTTTGTTGTAAGCTAATCCGTATCCTTCTACAGATACCGGGAATCCGTATACGTCGTTACCTTGTTTAAATTCAAACTCAGTTTTATCAATCCAGTCACCTTTTAATGGTTGTAGGTTGTCTTTCCACAAATCATATCCAGCTTGACCTTCAATTACGAATACGTCTGGTGCAGTACCTGCAGTAAATTCAGTTTTTAGTTGGTCAGAAATCTTACATGAACCAGAACAAGTTTTAATATTAACTTTAACTCTGTTTTTGTCTCCCCATTCTTTAGCATATGCTGTTAGGGCTTCTTGGATTTCGCTCTTATTACTATATAAAGTAAATTCTTTTTTTGCTTTCAGAGCCTCCATTAGAAGAGTTTGATTGGTTACCTCCGCTTGCACAGCCTGCTAAAGCTAAACCAGCTAAGCCAACCATTAAAGATTTTTAAACCATTTGTTTGCCATAATATTTTCCTCCTTAAAAATTCGTTGTAGATTACGCAAACGATTTCTTAACTGGTTTTTAGTATACCGCTTCCATAAACCGTTTGCAAGTATTTTGTTAAAAAATTAAAGGAATAAAAAAATACTGAATATAAGTGGTTTTTGGTTGAATTAAATAGAAATTAAGTTTATTTTATCCTTGTATATTCAAGATGTATTAAAAACTTATAAAATAATACTTGTTTTATTAAAAAATACTCTAATATTAAAGCAAACGGTTGCGCGAATTATTGCGCTTACATGGATAAATATACTGATTAAGGAGAGAGGTATCAAATATATGAGCAATAGAGAATCAGGTGTGTTAATGCATATTTCATCATTACCTGGTCAATATGGAATCGGAACTTTCGGTAAATCTGCATTTGATTTTGTAGATTTTCTAGTTCGTACGAAACAGACTTATTGGCAAAATTTTACCATTAGGAACAACTAGCTATGGAGATTCTCCATATCAATCTTTTTCGGCTTTTGCTGGAAATACAAACTTTATCGATTTCGATCTTTTAATAGAAGAAGGACTTCTAAGTAAAGAAGATGTTGAGATGAATTGGGGCGCTGAAGAAACAACGGTTGACTACGCATTATTATATGAAAAACGTCGACCTGTTTTAGAAAAAGCAGTGGCTGCTTTTCTATCTAAAGGAAAAACTCCTGCATACGAAAAATTTGTTGCAGAAAAAGCAGAATGGTTAGAGCCATTTGCTGAGTACATGGCGATTAAAGAATCCTTTGATATGAAACCGTGGACAGCTTGGAGCGACGAAGCGATTAAACGTCGTCAAAAAAAGATGCATTAGCAGAATATCGCTTACGTCTTGCAGAAAAATTAGAGTATCACCGTGTGACACAATTCTTATTTGATGAACAGTGGCATGCTTTGAAAAAAATACGCGAATGACAACTTTATTCAAATTATTGGCGATATGCCAATTTATGTAGCTGCGGACAGTGTGGAAATGTGGGCAACACCACATTACTTCAAAATTGATGCAGAAGGAAATCCACTTTGTGTTGCTGGATGTCCTGCAGATGATTTTTCTCCGCTAGGTCAATTATGGGGGAATCCAATTTATAATTGGGAAGCAATGAAAGAAGATGGGTTCACTTGGTGGAGCAAACGACTAAAAGCGAGCTTTGAATTGTTTGATGTGGTTCGTATTGACCACTTTTAGAGGTTTCTCAGCTTATTGGGAAATTCCAGCAGAGGCTGAAAATGCAACAATTGGGAAATGGGTGAAGGGCCCAGGATATGATTTGTTTAAAGCAGTAAAGGAACAAATTGGAGATCTGCCGATTATTGCTGAAGATTTAGGATTTATGGATGAAGATGTCATCAATCTTCGTGAAGCTACTGGTTTCCCAGGAATGAAAATTCTGGAATTTGGATTTATGGGTGAAAATCCTAAGAGTGGAGATTTACCTCATCATTATCCAGTCAATGCGGTTGCCTATACAGGAACACATGATAATGATACAGTATTAGGATGGTATAAGTCGGTTCCAACAGAAACAAGAGAATTTTGTAATCGTTACTTAAATCGACGTGATGAGGAACCAATTAGCTATGCTTTACTACGTGGGTTATATGGTTCGGTTAGTCGAATGACAGTTGCAACAATGCAAGATCTACTACAATTAGATGAGACGGCTCGTATGAACATTCCAAGTACGCTCGGAGGAAACTGGGTATGGAGAATGACCAAAGAGCAGTTAACAGAGGCTGTAGAAGAATTCTTACTTGGGATTACTGAATTGTATGATCGTGCGAACCCACATCATGATGAAGTGGAAATTGAAGAGGAGTTAGTAGAGGAAGAAAAGTAACCTCACGCAAACCAAAAAGGAGAGAACAATGAAAAATTTTAAACAATATGTAGAAGGAAACTTAGAAAAGTCTTTAAAAGACTGCACAAAAGAAGAAGTTTACTTAGCATTATTACAATTTACGAAAGAAAA
>BNJT01002137.1_pt1 | contig 27674 bp, 50 predicted proteins | sample 8540491 | NCBI WGS metagenome assembly BNJT01 (sample SAMD00202455, study PRJDB9452) | human saliva metagenome | host: Homo sapiens | reverse complement strand
CAGTTACGTATTGCTTGCTTAGTCTTCTCAGCCGCTGTTTCGCTTTTCTCCCTTGCCTTCATGCTCCTTAGCAGCCTTGGTGATCTGGATCTTCTGCCCAGGCTGGAGGTTGTCAGAGGAGAGGTGATTGCTCTTCTTCAGCTCCTCGACGGTGAGGCCGTGCCTAGCGAGCGATGAGCATCGAGCGTCTCACCAGCGACGATGGTATGCGTGGAGGAGGTAGTCTCTTGCTGGGTGCGGCCTTTTTTCTTCTTGCCGTGACGAGGGGCTTCTTCTTCGGGAGAAGGCTCTTCGTTGTCCTCCGACTTGCTCTTGACAGTCGTGCGTGTAGCCACGGTATTGTTTCGGGTCCTTCGAGGCTGACACGCAGCTCGGGGAATGAGACTTCGCTGCCCTGCGCTGTCGAGCTTGAGGGATAGCGGAGAGGGCAGGACGCACGGGATAGGGGGTGTTATTCCCTGGGATGATACCTCTGCGGAACTGAGGGGTTGAAGGTCGAGATTAACTCTGTCGATAGCCCAGTAAGCTCGGAGATACGGTCAAAGGTAACACGATGATCTGCCGTGTAATAGTCGGTGGCCAAGGGGCGACCTACCTGTCGGGGGAAGATGCCGTACTCACGATGGTAGTGCATGCGCGAAGTAGGCCCGATGAAGGGATATAGCGGCGCGTCTCATTGGGGAGGTAGCGATAGATATCCCAGAAGTTGGGGCGCTCCGTCCCAGCACGCTTGAGGGCTCGGTTGACGTTACCTGGGCCACAGTTGTAGGCAGCGAGGACGAGCCACCAGTCACCGTAGATGCGGTAGAGATCCTTGAGGAAGCGACAGCGCAGCGGTGCTCTTGACAGGGATCCATACGTTCGTCGACGAGGCTATTGACGGTGAGACCGTAGACCTTCCCTGTAGGGAGCATCAGCTGCCATAGCCCAGCGGCCCCTGCTGGAGAGATGGCCTTGGGATTGAGTGCGGACTCGACGATGACCAGATAGCGGAGCTCCATAGGGAGTCCACTCTTGTCAGTGCCATCTCGATCTCGGGGAGTAGAGGTCTCCTCAAGGAGAGCATGGAGCTGAGGGAGCCCACGGCGCTTGAAGAGATATAGTTCGATGGCTTCGCGTACGAGGATTGTAGCTAAAGCGCATCGCCGATGGCATCCTATTGAGCATACGTACATATACGCTGTCGGGCGTATAGGGTGCGAAGACCGAGCTGGGAGGCGTGCTGTGGACTCTCTTGGAGGCAGCTCCATAGCCGCTGTACCACTGCTCGAGCATCTTCTCGACATCTCGGTCGAGGGAAGCAGGGAGCGTGATGGGATCCAGAAGGGCGGATGCCAGAGTAAAGGGGGAGGGAAGTCGGTCGACACGTCGCGTGCTATCGACTTGTGCCGTAAGGCTGGTGATCGAGAGAGGAGGAAGAAGGCTACCGAGAGGAGCTTGAGATGAAGCTTCACTCAGGGAGGGGGTTTAGAAGGTGAGGCTACAGTTCACCCCCACAGGTAAAGAGGGGATGCCGAGCTTAGGAAGGCCCACTTCGGGGGCTATCCGCAGAGAGAGGTCGGGGCTAATGTCGAAGGTGAAGAGCTCTGCATCGACATAAGCATCGAGGATAGAGACCGTAGACGAGGATCGAAGTGACGACACTCAGGTCTCTATTACGGCGGTAGAAGTCATTCCCTCGCTTAAGCGTAGAGCGCAGAGAAGACTGATACTGCTGGTAGTCGGAGGCTTTGGCGCCATTCGAGCGAAGACGGCCAGGCGGTATTGTGCTCGGGATCGGCGCTGGAGAGGTCACGGTAAGCAGCGTGATACTCCTGATACTGGCGGTTGTTCCACGTGATGGCGTAGTAGCAAGCCACGAAGGATCCCCAGATGTAGCTTCCAGTACTCACGGTTGTAGATCTGCCCACCCCCAGGGAGTAGTCCCTAGAGGATGGCTTTTGGTGGAGTTGGGCTGCCATGAGGACCTCTTGTCGTATCTGCTGCGCCTGCTTCGTGAAGTGCAGGCAGAGGCTCTGCGTCGAGGGTGGTGATGCTACTCACTCTGGAGCAAAAAGCATCGGCTGACGATAGTCCAAGGTCGAGGAGGGAAGCACCTCCTGCGCCCAAGCTGAAGCCTGAGGAGCAAGGACGAAAGCCAGTAAGACGAGCAGGTGACGGAGGCGCATCGGGAAAGGGAATGGAGGATAGTGCTACTTCTTGGATACGCTCCAGGAGCTGCATGATACGCTCTAATTCTTCGTCACCAGAGAAGGGTATGGTGAGCTTCCCCTTGCCCGAAGCAGAGCAGCGGAGGGTGACCTTCGAGGAGAAGACCTGAGCCAAGTGTTGCTCAAGGAGCTTGAAGTCCTTACGTTCGGTCTTCTCTGGATGCTGGTGCTGTGGCGTGGGGAGAGGGTAGCTCGGAGCTTCGGCGATGGCGCGAGCCAGTTCCTCCACGGCACGGACGCTGAGATGCTCAGCGATGATGAGGTTGTAGAGCTCGATCTGTCGCTCGGTATCCTCGACTTGGAGGAGGGCACGTGCGTGTCCCATATCGATGAGTCGCTGCGTCAGTCCCAGCTGTATCTCAGCGGGGAGCTGGAGCAAGCGGATATAGTTAGTGACGGTGACACGCTTCTTGCCGACACGCTCTGCGACTTTGCTCTGCGAGAGGCCGTACTGCTCGGTGAGTTGCTGGTAAGCCAGTGCTACCCTCGATAGCGTTGAGGTCTTCGCGCTGTATGTTCTCTATGAGTGCCAGCTCCAGCAGTTCACTGGGCTGCGTAGCACGGATATAGGCTGGTAGGGTCTTGAGACCAGCCATCTGAGCAGCTCTCCAGCGGCGTTCTCCCGAGATGATCTGATAGGAGCCCGAGGGGAGCGCCTGCACGGTGATGGGCTGTACGAGCCCGAGGGTCTTCAGGGAAGCAGCGAGTTCGTCGAGGGCTTCTTGCTCGAAGTGCTTACGGGGCTGGTCGGGATTGGGCGCAATCTTCTCCAGCGGAAGCTCTTGGATGGAAGCAGTGCTTTGGAGGGTTTCGGGGGAGGTCTCACCTCCGAGGAGGTTACCCAGGCCACGCCCTAAGACGTTCTTATTCTTTGCAGTGGACATCTACTTGTTCTTGTTGATTAGCTCAGAGGCCAGCTGGAGGTGGTTGATCGCTCCACGGCTGTCGGCATCGTAGAGGAGGGCAGGCAGACCGTGGCTGGGGGCTTCGCCGAGCTTAACGTTGCGCTGGATGACGGTCTCGAAGACCAGAGCTTTGAAGTGGGACTTGACCTCTTCGTGAGATCTGATTATTGAGGCGTGTACGGCTATCGTACATCGTCATCAGGAAGCCCTCTATATCGAGCTGAGCATTGAGTCGCTGGCGCACGATACGGATGGTATTGAGGAGCTTAGAGATCCCTCGAGGGCAAAAGTACTCGCACTGCACGGGGATGAGTACGGGTCGGCAGCCACCAGGGCATTGACGGTAATCAGCCCGAGGGAGGAGAGACAATCGATGATGTAGTCGTAGCGGTCGACTAAGGGGGCCAAGACCGTACGGAGGATGTACTCGCTCGGTACGCTCCAGCAGTTCCAAGTCCGCACCAGCCAAATCGATATGCGAGGGCAAGAGGTCAAGCCCATCGACGACGGTCTTCGTGATCGCCTCCGTAGCAGGCAGCAGCACAGAGGCATTCGTAGATGGTCTTGCCTATTTGGGAGGGCATCGATGCCGATACCAGAGGTAGCGTTGGCCTGCGGATCGGTATCGACCAAGAGGACGCGCTTCTCCAGCGAGGCTACAGGAAGCAGCCAGATTGATAGCAGTCGTGGTCTTACCCACACCGCCCTTCTGGTTGGCTAATGCTATGACTTTGCCCATAAAGTGCCCAGTGTCTCTATCCGTAATATCGTGCGCTATCGGGGCGATGCGCCTCAGTGGTCACTACTCTGACAGTCAGGACACACTCCACCCAATTAGCCCACAAAATTACTACTTCTCACCGATATGCTTTCTTCGTGGGGCAAGGCTGACAAGCGAAGCAGAGCTGAGCGGCCTGTGCGTAAGCCTTTTGAGCCACCCAGCGCCGACACACCGACACCCGACAGAGAGGCGCCCGATGCGCAGCACAGGGGAAGGCTGCGCTGAAGCAGTACTGCTCCCCTCGCACCACTAGTGGTCAGCGTGTGAGCAGTACTGCTATACCACGACCACTACTGGTCGGTAGCACCCTTCTAAGACAATCGCCCCACCCTTGTCTCGCGCAGAAGCAATCCCCCACACCACGCCTACACGTGCGCCGTCCGTCGGGGTATCTCAGCCTATTTATAAGGAGAACTATCGGTATAAAAGTGGTATTTTTGTGCTGGTTAAGCCCCTGTGAATGGGCAACACCAAGACTTCAAAACGTAACAATGCAGGCTATCAATTCGTGGTTGCACGATGTCTTCCTCACCCCATCGGTATTGGAAACAGTCGTGTGGCTTACTCTGTGTCAGCTGCTGGGCATCCTGCTCGGCAAGCTGCGCGTGGTAAAGATCTCTCTCGGTATCACCTTTGTCTTCTTTGTCGGGATCCTTGCCTCCCACTTCTGCGGTGCGTGTACATCCTGAGATGAACAGCTTCGCCCAGACCCTCGGCTTAGCCCTCTTCGTCCACGCCCTCGGGGTCAGAAGTCAGTCCCTCCTTCTTCCCTTCCCTCAAGAGCCAAGGGATATTATATAATGTATTAGGGCTGGCGGTCATCGGCATTGGGCTGGCAGTCGTCGTTGCTCTCCACTATATCTTCGGTATCTCGATGCCCAACATGCTCGGGATCATGGCTGGGCTGTGACAAATACCCCGATGCTCGCTGCCGTGCAGAGCACTCATGCAGGATGTATTAGGCAGCGACGGGACTCGCTCAGATCGCCGACCTCGCTCTTGGCTGTGCCTTGACCTATCCGCTGAGCGTCGTCGGTATGATTTTAGCTATCATTACGCTCAATATTCTCCCGATCCCAAGAGGCACAAGCGCAACGAAGAAGATAAATCTCGCAACACCTACATCACCGAACTCGAACTGACCAACCCCAATCCTCTTCGGGAAGACTCATCCTCGAGGCCGTTCGTCTGGAGGAAAAGCACTTCATCATCTCACGTATCTGGCGCGGTGAAGGGCTGATCATTCCTTCGTCTGGACCGTTCTCCACGAGGGAGACCACCTCCTCGTCTTGGTACATCCAGAGGATGTCGATGAGATGGAGCGCTTCTTCGGTCGCCGTGCAGAGGCCGTGACTGGAACCGCCCGACATCGACTGGGACGCGATTGACTCCCAGCTCATCAGCCAAGCGCATCATCATCACCAACTCCAAAGGTCAACGGGGCTAAGCTCGGTGCCCTGCGCCTACGCAATCAGTACGGCATCAACATCACACGCATCGACCGTGCTGGTATCGAGATCCTCGCGCACCCCCGACCTGCACCTTGCAGCTCGGAGACCGTCTGTCGGTCGTGGGCGAAGCACAGGAGATCGAGCGTGCCTCGAAGTTCCTCGGGGACTCAATCAATGTACTCGACAAGCCTAAGCTCTTCAGCTTCTTCTTCGGTCTGGCAGTGGGCTGTATCATTGGCTCCATCCCCTTGGCCATCCCAGGGCTCAGCATGCCGATCAAGCTCGGTCTGGCTGGTGGCCCGATCATCATGGGGATCCTGATGGGAGCCTTCGGAGCACGCCTTCGCATCGCCACCCATATGAGTAATAGTGCCACGCAGCTCATCAAGCAGCTCGGCATCATCCTCTACCTCGCAGGGCTGGGGCTCGCCAGCGGAGCACATTTCTTCGAGATGATCGTCCACGGAGATGGCCTACTGTGGATCGGCTTAGGCTTCCTCATCACCTACCTTCCGACGATGGCCGTGGGACTGATCTCCTCTTTGGCTACAAGAAGACCCACGCTGAGACCGTAGGGATGCTCTGCGGCGTGATGGCCAACTCAATGGCATTGGACTACGCTATAGTCCATCAACGAATCACGCTCCAGCTCCGTAGCCTATGCGATCGTCTACCCTGTGGGGATGTTTTGTACGCATCATATCCGCCCAGATTATCCTGAGCTTCTTCCTCTAATTCCGACCTATGACACACCGTGACGGACTCATACGTCCTCCCCAGGAGGGGATGGACAGTGTTACCCTCCTCTACGAGTACCAGAGCAGTATCTCACTGGCTGTATCCTTCGACTACGGATCTAAGCACAACGCCCAAGAAATCCCCTTCGCACGCTTGCACTGCGAGCGTCTGGGCATCGAGCACCTCACCATCCCATTAGGCTTTGTGGAAGTACCTCGCAGTGCCCTACCCAAGGCGGTGGCGAGGCATCCCCACAGGGCTATGACGAGGAGAATATGGCAGCTACGGTCGTCCCCTTCCGCAATGGATTATGCTCTCCATCGCCGCTGGACTGCGCCGAAAGCCGAGGACTGAAGCGTGTCTACATCGCCAATCACTTCCGGCGACCACGCTGATCTACCCCGACTGCCGTGCCTCCTTCTATCCGCCCGATGCACGAGGCCATCTGCCGCCGGGACAGGCAATGGGGTCGAGGTCACTGCAACCCTATACCGACATCAGTAAGGGGCGACATCGCTCGCCACGGCATAGAACTCGGCATCAACTACGCCGAGACGTGGAGCTGCTACGAAGGCGGTAGCATCCAGTGTGGCTGCTGCGCCTGCGTCGAGCGACGTGAGGCCATACACGCGAAGCAGGCATCGACGACCCCACCCAATACAAAGAATAAATACAAAGAGCACCATATCAATGAAGTTCATCTCCTGGAATGTCAACGGCCTGCGTGCCGTCTTCACCAAGGGTTTCCCCGATATCATCAAAGAATTAGATGCTGACTTCGTCTGCCTCCAAGAGACGAAGATGCAGGCTGGACAGCCTCGATGCTGACCTCCCAGCTACAGAAAGCTACTGGAACTATGCTCGTCAAGAAGGGCTACTCCGGCACGGCTATCTACACGCGCCACGAGCCTCTCAGCGTCCACTACGGCATTGACATAGAGGAGCACGATCAGGAGGGGCGTGTCATCACCCTCGAATATCCTGACTTCTACCTCGTCACCGTCTGCACCCCGAACTCGCAGGATGACCTCCGCCGTCTCGACTACCGCATGACGTGGAAGACGCATTCCGTGCTTACCTCAGGAGCTCGACGCGAAGAAACCCGTCATCATCTGCGGCGACCTCAACGTAGCACACAAGGAGATTGACCTGAAGAATCCTAAGTCCAACCGCCGCAACGCAGGCTTCACGGACGAAGAGCGGCAAGCTCCAGGAGCTCCTCGATGCCGGCTTCATCGACACCTTCCATACTTCCACCCCGACCAAGCAGACATCTACTCGTGGTGGTCGTACCGCTCACAGGCTCGTGAGCGCAACTCAGGCTGGCGCATTGACTACTTTGTTGCCCAGAGCGTCTGGCACCTCGCCTGCAGGGGTGCTTCTATCCACACCGAGATTTACGGCTCCGACCACCGCCCCGTAGAGCTCCTACTCGACTAACTAACTGGACTAATCCACCCGATTACCTATGATTCTTTTGCATAGGACTCCACCACGAAGTGCAGTGTCGCCCTCGGCCTTGGAGCCGAACTCTTAGCCGCCCGCGAGGTCAGAATCTCCCGAAGGCGGACACGCTGCAGCCCTTGCCCCCATGGTCGTATGAGCTCCTCTGCAGAACTCAGACAGCAGGGCAAACCGCTCTCCGCCGTCGCCGTGAGTGCTGGGCCTGGGGAGCCATACAGACTACGCATCGGAGGCCTCGCTGGTCAAAGGACTTTGCCTCGGCTGCAGCGTTCCTCTGATAGCCATCGACACCTTAGAGCTCGTGGCACACCAAGCCAAGCGAGCACTCCCAGTAGGGCGTACTGCTACCATCTTCCCCTCTTAGATGCACGCAGGATGGAAGTCTACGCAGCGCAGTTCGACCACTCAGGACTACGCCTGCAGGAAGACTTCGCAGCCATCCTCCAGCCCGAAGAGCCTCTCTTCGGCGCAGCGTCCGACCCATCTCTTGTGGGCAATGGTGCAACGAAGACCCGTGGTCTCTGGCCACAGCACAGCTACGGGAGTGTGGGACGAAGGCTTTACACCTACCGCCGAAGCGATGGTGACACTCGCCACCGCCGCCTTTGAGCGTGGAGACTTTGCCGATACGGCCTACTGGACTCCCAACTACCTCAAGGACTACGTAGCCGTCATCGCCAAGAACAAGGTGCTCAATCGCTAAGACCAATGTCCGCACTCCCCACCAATCAGGTCATCCTCACGGGCGAACGGACCGAAGAGCCGAGCGTGCACTACTTAGCCGCGACTTCGAAGTGCGTCTGCGCTTGAAGACCGAGGAAGAAGTCACGGGGCGCGAAGGTGGTCGCCCCTAACGACAGCGGCTCTTCCATCGAGTGATCGCACGTGGACAGGTGGGTATGGCAGTCGAACATCTACACGAAGGCTCCCACCTATCCATCGCAGGACGTATCGAGTACGCACGTGAGGCGGACAGAGAAGGGCGAGTCACGACCAGCACCGAGATCATCGCCTGCGAGTGCGCATCCATCAGCAGACGACGCCCCTCCCTACCGCAAGCCCCTCAGCTCCTCCCCTTCGATGCGCACCGCTACATGCCTACCGAAGGAGAGAGACCCCCTGAGCTAATCTGCCCCATTATCGAGGAGAATGTAGCTCCACCACCATATACATTAGCCCTTACAACGCATATTCATCATGCCTCTCGACATAACGCTAAAGAAGCGGCCCTTCGCTACCATGAAGAAGGGCGTCCCGGCAGAGATCGCCATCGTCCCTTGGCCAAAGCCACATAGCTCCGCCTACTGACCTCTCTTTGGCCTACTCTCCTGGCGTGGCTGAGCCCTGCTTTAGCCATCGCTGATGACCCTACCGCTGCCTACCGCTACACGGCAAAGAGCAACCTGGTTGGGGTTATCTCCAACGGGACTGCTGTCCTTGGATTAGGGGAACATCGGTGCCGAAGTCAAGCCCGTGATGGAGGGAAAGGCACTGCTCTTCAAGATCTATTCAGGAGTGGATGCCTTCGACATCGAGGTAGATGCTACCACGACCCGAGGCGTTCATCGCAGCTGTCAAAGGCTATTGCTCTTACCTTCGGAGCTATTAACCTCGAGGACATCAAAGCCCCCGAATGCTTCGGAGATCGAGCTGGCTGAAGGCAGAGTCAGTCTATCCCGTGATGCACGACGACCAGCACGGTACGGCCATCATCTCTGGAGCTGGGCCTTGAACGCGCTGGAACTCGTCGGCAAGCGCATCGAAGACGTGCGCATTGTCGTCAGCGGTGCTGGTGCTGCCGCCATCGCATGTGCCAAGCTCTACTGCGACTTAGGGGCTAAGCGTGAGCACATCGTGATGACCGACTCCAAGGGCGTGATCGCCACCGATCGCACCGACCTCAGGCGAGATGAAGCGTGAGTTCGCCACGACACGTACCGACCTCTCCACGCTCGCCGATGCGATGCGCGGAGCAGATGTCCTCTTGGGGCTCTCCAAGGGGGATGGTGACGCAGGAGATGGTGCGCTCGATGGCTGAGCGTCCAATCATCTTTGCTTTGGCGAGACCCCACCCCCGAAATCTCCTACGAAGAAGCGAAGGCGGCTAACCCCGACGTGCTGATGAGCACGGGACGCACCGACTACCCCAATCAGATCGTCAACAATGTGCTGGCCTTCCCTATATCTTCCGTGGGAGCACTCGACACGCACGCCACCGCCATCAATGGTGCAATGGAATTAGCTGCCACGCGCGCCATCGCAGCACTAGCCAAGCAGCCCGTCCCCGACTACGTGAACGAGGCACGGCACCCAGGGACTACCTTCGGGCCAGACTTCGCTGTCCGAAGCCTGTCGACCACCGACTCATCGTCAGAGGTATCTACTGCCGTGGCGAAGGCTGCCATCGAGAGCGGAGTAGCACGCCATACCATCACCGACTCGGGCGGCGTACGCAGGGCACCTCAAGACGCTCCTCATTGCTAAGCTCTTCCCTCTCTAAAGATAAAAGCGGCACCGCCCCGACTTCTCTTCAGAGAGTCGGGGACAGTGTCTCGTGCTAGGCGAAGGTGGGGAGGGATGCGCTTGGGCTTCCTTCACGACGACCTACGTACGAGGCCATCGCGCGTGTCGATGGTGATGAGTTCGCCTTCGGTGATGAAGAGGACACGTACTTCGGCACTCCGTCTCTACGGTAGCAGGCTTGAGGGTGTTGGTAGCGGTATCTCCCTTGAGGCCGGGCTCGGTGTAGGTCACACGAAGGTCGACGTGAGCGGGGAGTTCGCAGGTCAGTACGGTCTCAGAGGCTGCGTGCACCATTGCTTCGACGGTATCACCTTCCTTGAGGAACTGTACCCCATCGATTGACGGCTTCGGGGATGGAGATCTGCTCGAAGGTCTCAGGGTGCATGAAGTTCAGCCCCATATCATCCTTGTAGCAGGTACTGGTAGGGGCGACGTTCGATGCGTACTTCTTCGACCTTGACGCCGCTGTTCCACGTCTTGTCGATGACGCGACCCGTGGAGACGTTCTTGAGCTTCGAGCAGACGAAAGCTGGGCCCTTACCAGGCTTGACGTGGAAGGAGTCGACGATGAAGTAGTACTGCCCATCGATGTCGAGGCACATACCATTACGGAAGTCTGCTGTAGTAGCCATATAATTATTGATTAGAGATTGTTGCTTGAGTCTTGGGTATCAAAAAATAGGAAAAATATGGGGAAAAAGCCTGAGACTAAATGCCATACTTGGCGTGCAGTAGGTCGAAGCGATGGAGGCTGCTTCGCCGTGCTTGCTGAAGCCTTGGCGTACACGCTCAAAGGCTTTTCTGCTTGCCGAGCTTGGTCTTCGAGTAGAACTTATCCGCATAGCAGATGACCTCTTCCTCGAGGCTCTGTGGGGTGTATATCCCAGGAGGAAGGGGATGCCACGTGCCTGGATCTCCTCGCTCGTCAGGCCGCTCCCGTGTGTCGCTCAGCGACCCAAGCATGTCGAGGGCAGCCCCAAGCCACGCAGCAACTCTGCCCCTAAGTAACCGTGGAGGATATAGGGGTGCCGTGCCCGTGCAGTGGATGGTGGGTGCATCGGTCAGGTAGATGCCGATGTCGTGGAGCATCGCCGCCTCGTAGACGAAGGTGCGGTCAATGGGAAGCTCGGGATGAGCGTCCACAATCTCGAGGGCGAGCGGGTCACATCCTCGACATGGAGGCGGAGAACACGCTCGATGTCGCTACCTATGGTGTAGTACTCATGGATGATGTGCAGGGGGTCAATCATCGGCGTGGGGGCTTGAGGGGTGGTGTTGAGGAGCATCTTCGCTCGCTTCTTCGCCCCCGAAGAGGACGGCGTTGGCACGGCTAATGTCCGCTACGGAATGGATGAGGCGTGGATAAAGGTAGAGTCCTGTCGGGTCGTAGGAGGTGTGTCGCTCTGCTCGTCATAGCTCGGGTGGGGAAGATACCTTCGTAGAGTAGGCAGGCATAGCCCATCAAATAGATGCCAACGAGGGTCCCAAGACGAGGTCCGATGATGCGATCAATGACGTAGAGGAACGTCCCTTAGTAAGGGAGCCGAACCAATTCCCCACCAGACGGATACCTATATATACGAGGGCGAAGGAGAGAGGGGACGATGAAGCCCCAGCCTGCTATACTCTGTCCGTCACCACCGCCCAAGACGCTCTCTACGCAGGGCTAAACGCCATGCTTCATGAAGGCGATGATAAGTGCGGCGATTTGGATGACACGGCGCACCGCTCCCCGAAGAGCCCACCAGGGGCGAGAGAGTAGGGACGATGCCCCCGAGGAATAGGTCCAGTTGATTCATAGATGCTGTTTCTTTTTCAGTGCAAAGGTACTGCATCCCTCCTATACGGCCTGCAGGTGCCACTTTCTACAGGCATGAAGTCCTTTCACCAGCCTTCTTCCCTCAGAGCCACCCCACGATGAGTCACGGGTCGACTGCTATGAAGCGATGTAAGTCTGCCAACGCTCACTGCGATTAGCGCACAAGACTGTCAATCCGCACCCTAACTTACCGTCCTACTGTCCACTTTTTCCAGCACACCACACCTTGGCTCAGGGGAGCGACCACTACTGATCGGCACTCCGACCGGTAGTGGTGAGGGCTATCGACCAGTACTGCTCCGCACTCTGACCAGTAGTGGTCGGAGCGCGAACCAGTAGTGGTCACAGACGGTATGTCCCTTAGTGCCTCCTATGCGCACCTGTGCAACAGCCTCCACCCTACTTGTTTTTTATCAGGAACTTTCTTACATTTGCTGGTGAAGGGTGGCGAAACACACCACCCAAATCACCAAACAACACATCATACTACTATGAAGAAAGCATTCTTTCTTTTGGGAGCTTGCTCCCTACTTACCCTATTTAGTAGTGGTAAGATTTCAGCGGAAGCTGTCGGCACACAGGTGTGATCAAGACTGACTGCGGTACTGTTACTACTTCCCAGACGGTTCATTAACTCCAGAGGAAATGGAGGAAATGCAACATGATCTGTCGGAGTTAGACTGTGATGGTATCAAGAAGAAGGACGATGGTGTATGGCCTGATACTGAAAGTGAGTCATACTCTAATGAACTTCCCCCCTCCTCAAGATAGATGTTTTGATGAGGGCAGTCTCCTACATTAAAGTTCGGGTAGGTAGACATATCTACCCGAACTTTTATATCGGATGTTCCTAAATATAACCTGTATTTACCTATGAGACTCCTTATCCTCCGCACCTATTTCTCACGATTAGGGGATAGGATGCTTGAGCTTACACAGCTCCACAGCTTCGGCGCAAAACAGCCCCACATCAGACAAGGTGTGCGCCTTGAGCGACACCATTTCACTCTCTATCACCGACTACGCTCAGTGGCGTGCCTTCTACCGAAAGCAGTACCGAGGACACCCCCTCTAATCCCGTGAATACCGCTGGATACAGCTACTCCTGATCGGGAATAAGCACCAAGCCTATGTCAACTATGGGGGAGCTACGTGCCGACTCTATCTGGAATGCCTCTCATCAAAGCAGGCAAGAGCAAGGGCGAGTTCCAGAGCGAATGGTCTGCTGCACGCAAAGAGTCGCTCCCAGATACTAAGTTGCTTTTTGACCGCAGCAAGGGGACATTGGACGCATACGACAAGGTCTTCATCGATCCTTATCACTACAGCGAAGCCATCCCTTCGCTTCAGTGGCGGCTGGAGAAAGGGGATATGCACTGTCTTGAGCTACCCTGCCACAAGGCGACGCACTCGCTTCCGTGGGCGAGACTATGCGGCGTGGTACGCTGAGGAAATCGCCTACTCATATGGCCCGTACAAGTTCGGGGACTCCCAGGGCTGATTGCTTGCATCTCACGACACCCAGCGCGAGCATATCTACACGTTGGTAGGCTTTGAGAAGGCTCCTTCTGCGGACTACATCTACACTGCCAATAGACGACGCAAGCCCACCGAAGGACACGTGAGGAGATCAATCGGCTTCAACGGCAGTTCCACGAGCAGCCAATCTCTTCAAGTCCAGATATCATCACTCCCCAGCATCTCCCGTCCAAAGTGAAGCGCCGACCCAAGCCCTATAATCCCATCGAATTTGAGGTAAAATCCCTTCTACTATGAAGTCTCCATTGCTCCGTGCCCTCCTTCTCGCTCTGGGGGATAGGGGTCTGAGCCTGCCAGCTGTAGCGCAAGGTGTCGAAGTCTACCCCCAATCCCACAGCGTCGCTTTGCCCTGAGTGATACGATAGCCTTCCGCATCTTCGACTATGCGCAGTGGAGGCTTACTACCAGGGACACATTGTGACAACACCACAAAGCCTGTCGAGCCAGAGCGTATACAGCACTTCCAGATAGGCTCCCAGCCACCAATCGGTTGTAGACTGCGGCAGGCTACGTGCCGACTCTATATCGAATGCCCGTCAAGGCTCGGAGAGTTCATCGGAAGATGCGGAGGCTTCTCTTGGGCATATATTTACCGAACTTAAGCTGCTCTTCGACCGCTCGACGGGTAATCTCGATGCCTATGGTGAAAGTCTCCATCAACAAGTATCACTATCGTGAGCTCATCCCTCGCTTCAGTGGCGGCTGGAGAAAGGGGATAGCACGGTCTTAGGCTACCCTGCCACAAGGCGACGACTCGCTCTTCAGTGGGCGAGACTATGTAGCGTGGTTACACCGAGGAAATCCGCCTATCCTATGGCCCGTACATAGTTCGGGGACTCCAGGGCTGATTACTGCATCTACGACACGCAGGGCGAGTATATCTACACGTTGGTGGGCTTTGAGAAGGCTCCTTCTGCGGACTACATCTATGAGCGAGCACTGGTACACTGGCTGTTTTTGAGACCAAGCGCGAAGTGTTTGCACGCCTCTTGCGCCAATACCACGAGCAGCCCACTCTTCAAGTCAGACTAGTCCAGCCTGCCTCACGACGGAGACGCATCCTCGCTCAAGCCCTACCATCCCATCAATTAAGTAGTAGCGGTATCCTGCCTGCTCTGACCGATACGATACCACGTAGCAGAGACACCACACAGCCCCGCAGCTCCATCTATGGTGGATGCTCTGTCTGCTACTGCTCCTGTGGGACGAGGCCCTGGGACAGACCAGTGAGCGTCACGTGACGGCTCGCATCATCAATGCCGAGACGGCTGCCCCCATCATCGATGTCCTTTGCTCGGCGTGGGATAGCGAGCAGCATCGTACGGCCTTCACGCAGAGCAACAACAAGGGAGAAGCCCACTTCCGCTTGACTCCCCAAGACCAACGCCTCACCTTCGTCCTCTTGGGCTATGCCAACAAGAGGTCCTTGTCAGCTCCATAGCAGGAGATACCTTCACCATTCGTCTACAGCCTTCGACCACGGCCATGCGTGAGGGTGCATATCAAGCACAGCCGATCGGTATCCGTGGCGACACGTTGCCGCTACCGTGTCAAAAGCCTTCGCAGGGCAGCGTGACCGCTACCTCGAGGATGTCATCAGAAGCTCCCGGGGGTGGAAGTCAAGGCGAATGGTCGCATAGAGTATCAGGGGACACCGATCAATAAGTTCTACATCGAGGGACAAGGACCCTTGAGAGACAACTACACACAGGCCTCACGCAACATCCCCATCGATGCCGTCGATCAGGTCGATGTCATCGAGCACAACCAGCACAAACGGGTCTTACAGGGGCAAGTCCTTGGCGACCAAAGCCGCCCTCAACATCCGTCTGAGCAAGGCTGCTCGCTTCCGTCCTTCGGAGAGACCACGGCCGGGACGGGGGCTACGACCACCGCTCTGGGAGGGGAAAAAGACCTTCCTGATGCAGGCAGCACGTGACCAATCAGCTCATCACCTCGCTCAGGGGGAACAACACGGGAGAGACCTCACCTCGGAGTTCGAGCAGCAGTACGATGCTGCAGGGGGACTTCCACAGGTCTCCCTTCCCTCGACCATTCTGCAGACCTCTTCGCCTCAGACTCCGCCCCTGGATCTCAGTCGCTATCTCGACGACCGTGGGCTCAGCTGGGGCATCAACGACCTGCAGAAGGTAGGTGAGCATGGCAATCTCCCGCCTCAACATCTCAGGCTATCACGACCGCCGTCGCCTCAGCTCCGTGAGTGAGACCCACTACCTCGGCACCCCCACTCGACCTCTACGAAGCCTCCTCTCTAGCAGAAGCCCCAACTACTACAATGCAGCCCTGCGCTACGAACACAATGCTCCCCAAGCGCTATCTCGTAGGAGAATTGCGCTTCGGAGGGCGACATTTACCGACCAATGCGAAGGACTTCATTCAATAGCCGCCAGCACACCTCCAGCTACGGCAAGAGCCTCTTTGGCTACAAGCAGCCCTCCAGACGACCCTCGCTTGGTGGTACGATCTTCGATCTCTCCTCCTTCACACGAGGATATACCTCGGGGAAGAGCTACAAGGAACTGCTGGAGCGAAGGGACACGCCCCACGCAGACGCTCCACGAGCAGCGCAGGATCAGCCAGCTGTATTCGGACCCAGCGTGCCTCGACTGCCTTCCATTTCTCACCGGGCGACCACCCTCAGTACAGGGGCTTAGTGCTACGGCTGACCCTACGCAGCTACGACACACCCTACGCCAGCCTCCAGCTTTAGCTGCAGCTATCGGGATCTCTCGATGGCACTGGATGCCTCCTTCAGTTATCGGGGCGAAGATCTGTACTTCGCCGTGGGCTCTCCCATTACTCTGGAGCGAGAAGCCCTTCATGTGGGAGCCACACACACCGAAGCAACACGCCTCTCCTTCGCCCCCTTCATCAGTCTGCGAAGGCTTCACCCCACGCTTTGAGCTATGGTTACGTGGGGAGCTACACACCGTCCCGACCCCGATAGCTACTACAGCCCCACCCACCAGCGTCGTGGTTACCGCCTCTACTACCAGAGTCTGGAGCGGCTCACACCCAGCAGAATGCCCTCGACTTCGCTCCGCTTGACCTACCGTGATCCGCTGCAGCTCTTCTTCACCTACCTCCAGCTGAGCTACCTCCATACGCAGCATGGTTATTATCGGGACTATACCTATAGCCTCGACCGCATCGTGAGTACCCCCATCGACAGCAGGCATCATCGACAGACCTTCTCTGCGGTAGGAGTCATCGACAAGTCCATCGCTCCGCTCGGGATGAGCCTGCATGCCTCGCTACACTACAGCCACTCAAGCTACATCTCTTCACAGCTTCACCATCTCTATCAGATACAGAGCGACCTCCTGATGCCCCAGCTGACGATGACATGCAACAAGCTCCACCCCTCGACCTGGCCTATACCATCGAGTGCAGTAGCCTCTGGATGCACCATCCACAGCGACAGCTACACCCGATCTTCTCCCTGCGTGAGAGTCTCGAAGCTGGACTCACCCTCGGTAGTCACTGGCTCTTCGGGCTGGAGATCGTCCACTCGATGAATGAGGTCGGCAAGAGCTATCAGCATACCGTCTTCGGTGATCTCGATACACACTGGGAGGCAAGCAAGCAGATAAAGGTCTCTGCACGCTCTCGAACCTCTTGGGGCAAACGAGCTACCACATCAATCGCCTATCTGCCACCAGGCTTCCAGCCTCGTCATCCCCCTCCGTCCACGCGAGCTTGTAGTGACCTGCCCTCCGCATCTAAGGGCGACCGTTGCACGGTCTCCAGATAAGGACGAACTAATAGGTGAGGGGTGTGAAGCTGTGTTGCTTCACACCTCACCTACTACTGCTATTTCGATGCACTCACCCAGAGAGCGAATAACGATCTCTGGATCAGAACATCTATCTGATGAAGTCCTTAGCGGAGGCGGCAAGTACGTTGCGCTCGATGCGTGCCGTCAGATCGTCCGTGGACTCGGCGACGAAGGTACGCCCAGTGACCGTCTCGTACAGCTCAATGTAGCGGTCAGAGACGCTTTGGCAGTACTCTTCGGTCATCTCGGGGACGACTTCTCCATCACGACCTTGGAAGCCGTTTTTGATAAGCCATTGTGGACAAACTCCTTAAGAGTTGCTTCTGCTCTTCGCCACGCCTCGAAGCGTTCTTCATAGCCTTCGGCATAGAAATAGCAGAGGAGTCAGGCGTGTGGATCTCGTCGATGAGGTAGATCTTGCCGTCCTTCTTCCCAAATTCGTACTTCAGTGTCTACGAGGATCAGGCCACGCTCACGCGCCATCTCCTGCCCACGCTTGAAGAGGGGCATAGGTGTGAGGCTCCGAGTTGCTTATAGTCTTCTTCGCTGACCAGCCCTGTGCGGATGATTTCTTCGCGAGAGATATTCCTCATCGTGACCGACATCTTCCTTCGTGGTGGGGGTGATGATGGGCGAGGGGCAAGGTTTGTTTCGCGCATCCCGTCAGGAAGCTGGATGCCGCAGAGGGTGCGCTCACCTGCCTGATAAGCACGCCAGCAGAGCCGTGAGGGTACCACGGATGACCATCTCTACACGGAAGGGCTCACAGCGCAACCCCAGTGACACCATTGGGTCTGGAGCGAGAGAGGAGCCAGTTGAGGGATGATGTCGCGCGTAGCTTCGAGGAAGTAAGTCGCTATCTGGTTGAGGACTTGTCCCTTGTAGGGGATACCCTTGGGGAGGACAACATCAAAGGCAGAGATGCGGTCGGTGGCGATCATCGCTACCTGCTCGCTACCGAGGGAAGTAGACGTCACGTACTCAAGCCGTGGTAGACGTGGTCTTGCTGAGGGAAGCGGAAGTCCGTGCGGACGAGCTCGTGCCATAGTCTTATCTTTGTGTGATTGGTTTGTGATTTATCGGAGGAGAAAGCTTGTCGTCCTTAGCATCGTAGACGGCTACGATCTCGGAGACGAGGGGTGACGTACGATGTCGGTCTTCTCAAAGTGGATGAAGCTGATGCTCTTCAGCCCGTGGAGCTTGTCGAGTGCATCCCGAAGCGAGGTCACGCCCGAGGAAGGTCGATCTGCGTAAAGTCGCCTGTGATGATCATCTTCGAGCCCATCCGAGGCGCGTGAGGAACATCTTCATCTGCTGCGGGGTGGTATTCTGTGCTTCGTCGAGGGATGACGACGGCATCGCTCAGCGTGCGGCCACGCATGAAGGCAAGCGAGTGCGATCTGTATGACGCCTGTGTCGATGGGGTCCTTGAGCTTGGGTGCAGCGATGAGTTCGCCGGGCATCGTAGAGTGGCTGGAGGTAAGGGATCGAGCTTGTCCTTCATCTCACCAGGGAGGAAGCTGAGCTTCTCGCCTGCTTCTACTGCAGGACGCGAGAGGATGATGCGGCGCACTTGCTTTGCCTTGAGGGCTTTGACGGCCAGACAGATGGCGATGAAGGTCTTCCCGACCCTGCAGCACCAGTGGCAAGCATAGATCACGCTCGGCAAACTCCCAGGGCCATACAGCGCTGACGTCGCCACGGGGGAGGATGGCCTTGCCAGTGGACACCGTAGATGAGCACGTCACTCTGCCGTGGGCAGGGGTGTCGGTGGTCTTACTGCGGTGGCGACGGACGACCTCGATGATCTGTGCTTCGGTGAGCTGGTTGTGGCGACTGCACAGGGGCTTCTAAGGAGGCGAGGATGTGCAAGGCTCTTCGGCAGCTTGATCTTCGCCGAGTACCTTGATGACGTTTTTGGTGAATGCGTAGCTTCGTCTTCGGGGAAGAGGCTCTCAGAAGCGTGACGAGGTTTGCGCGGTTGACACCGACAAACTCCTGCGTATCGGCTTCCTCTAAGACGTAGAGTCGCTCCATCATAGGCTTATAGACGTTGGGAAAGGGTGATGAGTTGCTTGAGGTGGGTGCGCCATTCGGGGGCTATTTCCTGCAGTGCCTTGAGGCTGCGTGGGAAGCGATAGCTCCAGTAATGGTGCGGGTCTTTCGCGGTTGATCTGCTCGGCTTCCCGGGCGTGGTAAGCCACAGACGGCTGTCGAGGCTCATCCAGTCGGCCAGGGAAGAAGCACCGCCACGGGCTGGGGAGGCCAAGTGCGCCTCGATGATGTGGCGGTAGATGGTCTCTTCGTTGGGGGCTTCTGCTGTGGGAGGTAGGAGCTCCTCACAGCAGTAGCGTGTTTTCCGTCTGCCGGAGGCTATGCCACCAGCCACGAAGCGAAGGCATATCGTCGTGGAGGTCGTGGCTACCGGCGTAGGGGAGGGCTTCAGGTCGTGCCCAGCCTGTGGGCGTGAAGGTCTTTGGCATCCACTCCAGCTCGAGGGAAAGGACCTGCAGTTCGTCCAGGACGAGCAGGTACGAGGCAGGGATCATCCCAGGTCTTCGGCGCAGAGCAGAAGGCGCGTGTATGGCGTGTCAGTGCACCCAGACGTGGGAGGGCTGTCGTGCGGAAGAGCTCGTTGTGCCGTACATAATAGTAGTCATCGCTCACAGCTCGCCAACGTGCCCGCACGGCTTCGGGGAGGCGAGCGAAAAGCCAACTGCGCTCAGCGCAATGCGTGGATGGTAGTGACCGCTCTTATAAGGGTCGGCAATCTGCCGTCTCGGTGCAAAGTCGCATGGAGGATGGAGGCCGCTCGAGCCCAGAGTGCGTTGCGAGGAGTCGCTGTCGTAGTCCGCTTGCTCCGGTGTAGGTGAGCAGGTAGAGCTGTGGCAGCGAAAGCTTGCAGCATCCCGAGGTCAAGCGGGTCATCGAAGCTGTCGCCCAGCTCCGTCAGCACGTCTTCGTGGACGAGCGGAGCGGTGAGCAATTCGATGGGGAAGGGGCACTGAAGAAGCTCCTGCCACTCGTCTAAGGTATAGGGCTGTGCTGGATGGAAGTGCCCTAAGAGTCCCGAGGTGCTGGGTGCGTGGTACCTCCCAGATGCGGAAGAAGCCCAAGATATGGTCAATGCGGAAGGCGTGGAGGTAGCGTGCTTGCTGCTCGAAGCGTTGCCTCCACCAGCGGAAGTCCTCTGCCTGCATCGCAGTCCAGTCGTAGGTGGGGGAAGCCCCAGTTCTGCCCATCGGCAGCAGAAGTCATCAAGGCGCCCTGCAGACTGCTCGGTGTGGAAAAGGTGCGGAGCACGCCATACATCCACGCTATGTGGTGCTACCCCCAATGGGGAGGTCACCCTGAGGAAGATTCCTCGCACTCTGGCGTAGCTACGTACCTCCTGCATCTGCCCATCGAGGATGAACTGCAGCCAGTACTAGCTTCGGCGTGCGCTGGGTCATCGAGGTGTCGTCGCCTTGTCTTCGTCATAGAGCTCCCATCCAGCCCACTGCGTCGGTGCGCCCGTGCCGGTGGTCACGTAGCACGCAGTAGAGGGGCGTAGGGTCATAACCACGCAGCCGCCGCTTGGTAGAATCGATGGAAGGCTTCGCTGCAAAAGTATCTCCTTGCCACTGAGCTCAAAGCTACGGCGCAGATACCGCTCCTTCAGGGCTAATACCTTCGGATAATCCACGGCAGGAAGCGCGCGCAGTGCGTTTGCTTCGCTTAGGAAGGTTGCTTGCTCGGCATCAGGAAGGGACGGAAGAGCGTTGAGGTCAATATAAATGGGATGGAGGCGTCGACCGAAGCTAGCATTGTAGGGGTAGGAGTCGGCCGTGTCGCGTGTGCTGGTGGTATCGTTGATGGGTAGGAGTTGGACGGCGTGCATCCCAGCTTCGGCGGCGAAGTCAATAGCTTCGCAATGCGCCGAAGTCGCCAATACGAGTCATCCTCACTGCGCAGCGCGGAAGAGGGGCTACAAGACCCGCAGTGCGCAGAAGGCTGCGCAGGCAGACGCGGAAGCTATCCTGCACGTAGCAGTAGGGATAGGCCGAGGAGGTAGGTAGCTGGGCTTGACGGTTCGCCCTTCTTCCCACTGGATGCACCCTGTCTCTTTGCACGAAGGAGGTACTTATATTGTATATGGGAGGCAGATAGGTACGGAGTGTGAGACTCCAGCGTCCATGTCCGTGGTACTGCGGAGGAGTGCACGCTCGGTATCCCAATGCCCCAGTTCTTCCTTACGCACCCGAGGAGTATTTGCTCTCCTTCGTGCAAAGGCAGGGAGCGTGTACAAAGAAGGTACATACCTCGCTGTACTGTGTCTTCGCCCTCAGCCTGCGCTTCAAGGATGTCGCGAAAGCCGCCGAGAAGGCCGGAGCATCTGCTGGTCGGTCTCGCCAATGGTCGCAGACGAAAGGCGCATCATCGCCAGTAGGGGTAGAAGTCGGTGGGGAAGGTATCCTTCTTCGCGTAGCACGCACCCAGACGCATCGGTCGAGGCGGTAGCTATATATATAAGGTGTGGAGTCGGGAAGGTGGGGAGGTATGGTGTCGCTTGCCAGAGCCCTTCGAGGTGATTGAGGGGAAGGAGGGCGTACCTGATCTGAGGAGTGCCGTCGGCAGTGTGACCTACGAGGCCAGAGACGCTCATGGGGCTGTGTCCAATACTCGATGGAGAAGGTAACTGTCATCTATAAGAGCGGATCAGTACCATTCGTTGTCGTGGGGAAGGCTTCTTGTGTCGGCCCTTCCACTGCAAAGGTACCAATATCTTCGGCCTTTTGAGGGATTCGCAGGGGAATATTCCTTTGTTTTGCCACGCCTTCCTCAAGAGCTCATACTTCTTCTTTAGCTCTTTCGCATACTGCTCCATACCTGGATAGATATACGAGTCTGTAATGCCAAGAAGTGCTAACTCCCTAAGTATATCCGCCTTACACTCCTTCGGGATAATGAGCTTTTTCTTAATCCACTCAGTAGGCACTTCCGTATGTTCACTCTTGGTCAGAAGATTAACCTCCCATCACTACCACTTGCTTTCTCTGCTTCACCCGAGACCAAATAATAAGAATGCTCCCATCTGATTAGCAATACGCTGATTACCATTCTTCCGCTTTGACAAAGAAGAGGCCGCTCAAGTCGCAAGGCTGGATGCGAGGGAGGAAGTGAGGCTTCTCCCCTTTAATCTGGTGAAGCAAGAACTTAATATCAGGTTGCTCATTGAAGTCCTCCACAGAAAGACACAAGGGACACTGCTCTGAAATCTTACATTTTGCAAGATTCGTCAGAGCCGAGACCGTATCACTATCATAGTGCTTCTCACCTTATCCTCTGGAATAGAAAAACAGATAAACGACGTCCTTACCTCGTGCCTTAAAACCAGCTGCTTCTCCAATGTCAGAACCTAGCTCAGTTGCAAGTGCAACTGTAAATACAACAACAACATTAATCAGCCACCCTTACTAGAGGGTTAAAAGTAAATTTCGTTAGGAGCTCTCCCGCAGGCACATCTACAAGGTTTGCATTAGGGTTTGCAAGAGCTTGAAGTAGTCGGTAGTGAGGCTGCTTCAGCCACAGTCAAACCCATCGCAACATGCCCAGCAGCTTTAACAGCTCCGGCTCCTGCCACAGCTCAGCAATAGCTGCAATCATAAGGACAGGCCTAATCATAGAGCTTAGCAATCGACTTAGCGAGCCATAACAATAGCCTTTTCCTTGGTTGAAGCCTCCAAAAACGGCAAAAGCAAGGGCTCTAGCAATAGTGATAAAAATTAGCCTCGGGCTCCATTTCTGTAAAGCATTTGAGCAGCCCCTTTAATGGCTTCTATTGCCTCAGCAACCTTCTCTGGCTCAGTTTTTCTCTGCAGACAAAGGAGAAGCAATCCAAACCTCATTAACTGCTCTAAGAGCAGCCTGAGATCCAGCCAAAACTCACTGCGGAGACATCTCCATCCACTTGCTCACAAAGCAAAGTAAAGAGCCACGAGCAGGTTAGTTGTCATATCGAGGAGGCGAGTAGGCAAGCCATAATGTTGCATCTGCACGAGATAATCTAATGTAGACTTACACTCCAGAGAAGTTTTGAGGTTCATGCGCTACCATATCGCGAAATAGTAGATGTTCTTTCTCTACTCCCATTTGGTGTCCTAAAGATAGAGGGAAGCAAATTCCCAATCCCTTATCGGCATGACCTCGATAGAAGGTCTCTGTTCCACGATTCCTTATCCCTCTGGACGATCTTCTCAATAAACTCGGATACAGAGCTTATCCTTATCTCTTCTGAGGCAGGGGTAGGGGAGGTTTGGGAGGTGGTATCTTGGCTCATATGGATAGGGATAAGAATTAAATTGTGGTGGCATTCCTTGGCTCTCAAGGCATATCTACGCAAAGATAAAGGTTTTCATGACGCCTAGTACGGGCACAAAACGAAGCAGGCGGTGACCAGCTGGACTAGCTGGTCACCGCCTCGCGATGAGTGAGAATAACGATACTGACAGCAGAAGCGAGTACGCACACTTTCAGAAAAACCACCTAACTCATCTCTTACGTACATACTACACTAACTATACTAAAGCCCATTTTCAGAACTCCAGAAAGGAGGTGTTCCAGCCGCACCTTCCGGTACGGCTACCTTGTTACGACTTAGCCCCAGTCACCTGTATTACCCTAGGCCGACCCTTGCGGTTACGGACTTTAGGTACTCAGACTCCCATGGCTTGACGGGCGGTGTGTACAAGGCCCAGGAACGTATTCACCGCGCCATGGCTGATGCGCGATTACTAGCGAATCCAGCTTCACGGAGTCGAGTTGCAGACTCCGATCCGAACTGTGATAAGGTTTAGAGATTCGCATCCTGTCGCCAGGTAGCTGCCCTTTGTCCTTACCATTGTAACACGTGTGTCGCCCGGATGTGAGGGCCGTGCTGATTTGACGTCATCCCCACCTTCCTCTCGCCTTACGACGGCAGTCTCTACGGAGTTCCCAGCATTACCTGATGGCAACCGTAGACAGGGGTTGCGCTCGTTATGGCACTAAGCCGACACCTCACGGCACGAGCTGACGACAACCATGCAGCACCTACATAGATGTCCGAAGGAAAACTCCCTTTCAGGAGCAGTCATCTACATTTCAATCCCGGGTAAGGTTCCTCGCGTATCATCGAATTAAACCACATGTTCCTCCGCTTGTGCGGGCCCCCGTCAATTCCTTTGAGTTTCACCGTTGCCGGCGTACTCCCCAGGTGGATAACTTAACGCTTTCGCTTAGGAGCATACTGTATATCGCATACGCCCAGTTATCATCGTTTACTGCGTGGACTACCAGGGTATCTAATCCTGTTTGATACCCACGCTTTCGTGCTTCAGCGTCAGTTGTACCTTAGTAAGCTGCCTTCGCAATCGGAGTTCTGCGTGATATCTATGCATTCCACCGCTACACCACGCATTCCGCCTACCTCATCTACACTCAAGCCCGCCAGTTTCAATGGCAATTTAGGAGTTAAGCTCCTAGATTTCACCGCTGACTTAACAGGCCGCCTACGCACCCTTTAAACCCAATAAATCCGGATAACGCTCGCATCCTCCGTATTACCGCGGCTGCTGGCACGGGTTAGCCGATGCTTATTCATACAGTACATGCGGGGGTCACACGTGACTCTTGTTATTCCCAGCATAAAAGAAGTTTACAATCCATAAGACAGTCATCCTTCACGCGACTTGGCTGGTTCAGGCTCTCGCCCATTGACCAATATTCCTCACTGCTGCCTCCCGTAGGAGTCTGGTCCGTGTCTCAGTACCAGTGTGGGGGTTCAACCTCTCAGTTCCCCTACCCATCGTCGCCTTGGTGAGCCGTTACCTCACCAACAAGCTAATGGGACGCATGCCTATCTCACAGCGAATCTCATTTCCTCCTCCTTGGATGCCCAAAGTGGAGTGTACGCGGTATTAGTCCGTCTTTCGACGGGTTATCCCCCTCTGTGAGGCAAGTTGCATACGCGTTACGCACCCGTGCGCCGGTCGCCATCAGTCTTAGCAAGCTAAGACCATGCTGCCCTCGACTTGCATGTGTTAAGCCTATCGCTAGCGTTCATCCTGAGCCAGGATCAAACTCTTCATTGTCAATATTTTTATTGTACTTTGTTCTGTTTGTCTTGCTCCGAAAAATGATTCTTGCTTCAGATTTATTAGTGTATCTCTACCTAAGTAAAGGTCGTAATTGACGGTTAGGTCTTTTTGTTCCCTAAACGTTTGTTACTACTTCTGTTTGTCAATATCAATTATCTCAAAGATCTCTTTCGTCGTTACAACCAGCGTCGCCGCTGTGTCGTCCGTTTCTTTTGCGAGTGCAAAGGTAAGGAAATAATATCATACAATCCAAATCCAAAGGAAAATTCATGAAGAAAGGAACGAAAACAACCTGTACTCAGAGCGAGTAGACTATGCCATCAAGGAGAGGCAGAGACAGTGAAAGAGGTATCCTACTCCCCCACTCCACAGGGGAACCTTCAGGTAGTCGTCCCCCCCACATCAGGTGCAGCCCCAGTAGAGCAGTATTGGTCAGCACTCCGACCAGTACTGCTCCACGGGGCGACCTATAGTGCTTCACCCGGTGACCAATACTGCTCCGAGCAGCAAGCTATAGTGCTTCGGGTGGCAAGGTGGGAGGAGCGGAGGACGCTTCTAGTACGGAGGCATCCCCGAGCAAGGCATTGAGCTGGCCATACAGGCGCAAATACCTACCCATAGGGTATTGCACTTCGGAAGGAAATGTCGTAACATTGCAAGACCAAAACGACAACGCAAGTTGCCCCACACTAACTGAAAAGCAAAGAGTCATGAAACAGAAGACCCAAGCAGAACAGTCCATCAAGGACTTTCCTTCAGAATGTACCACCATCATCGTCGGACGCAAGCAGACCGCCGACGGATCAATGATCGTGGCTCGTAGCGAAGACTGGAACGCCGTACTCGCTAAGAACTTCGAGCTTTACGAAGACACCGACCACGGCCCCGAACGCTTTGTCGCCCTCGACAGCCCCTTCCGCTGCGACCTTCCTAAGCGCGCCTTGGGCTATTCCGCCCTTGCCCTTTACCACTTGCACGGCCATTGGGGAAGTGCTGGCTTCAATAGTGTCGGCGTCGGGATGAGTGCTACCGAAAGTATCTTCAGCAGTGACCGCGCACTCGAAGCTGACCCCTTAGTAGCTGATGGCGCAGCTGAAAAACTCAGTCTTCAACATCGTCCTGCCCCATATCCACACAGCGCGCGAAGGTGTCGAACGCTTAGGCTCCCTCATCGAGATGCACGGTGTGGCCGAAGGCTTCGGAGTGGGCTTCGTCGACAGCCACGAGATTTGGTACTTAGAGACGGCTTCGGGTCACCGCTGGCTCGCCACGCGCATCCCCGAAGATCAGTACTTCGTCACTGGCAATCAGAGCCGCTTCCCGCAAGGTACGACCCGAAGGACAATGCCAACTACTTGGCCTCGAGCGACCTCATTGAGTTCGCCATCCAGCACGGGCTCTACGACCCAGCCAAGGGCGAATTTGACTTCCACGCTGCCTACTCACGCGATGTCGAGCTCGACACCACGTACAACTATCCACGCGTATGGGGGCTGCAAGGCAAGCTCAGCCCTTCGATCAAGAATGACGTGACGAAGAACACCTTCCCGTCTTCGCGCCCAAGCCGCCGAGCCCATTTCCATTGCGCGCCTGCGCCAGCTCTTCCGCTTCCACTACGATGGTACGAGCACGACCCTTACCTCCACCAAAATCCCTGAGGAAGTTCTACCGCCCTGTGTCTATCTTCCGCACGACGCAGACGCACCTCTTGCACGTTCGCCCCGAGCTACCACAGCCATCAGGGCGCATCAATTATGTTGTCTCTTGGGATGGCAGACCTTGGGGTCTTCCTCCCACTTTTACGAAGGCATCAGCTCGTATCCCAAGGCTTATACGAGGGAACAAACACGTCCTCACACACGAGTCCGCCTACTGGAAGTTCCGCAAGGTGCAAGCTCTGGGGATGGTGAACTACAACCGCTATGCACCCATCATCAAGAAGGTCTACGCCGACTTCGAAGCGGAAATGGACCAGCGTCAGCGTGAGATGGAAGAACGCTATCTGGCCGTGTACCAGACGCAGCCACTATATGCGAAGGATCTGCTGCAGGAGTTCTCCGATCAGCTGCTTCGCTCAGCTCTCGATGTCACGGACCAGCTGATCGAGACGCTCTTCACGCAGCTGACGATCGACATCCAGGCCGAATACGAATTCCACGGCGCATAACAGCGACCCGACACTGTACACAAAGAAGCCCCGAGCACGCCAAGATAACAAGGCGTGCTCGGGGGCTCTTCATTCCGAAAAGCGGAGGGATGTGCGTGTACCTTCTTAGCCCCGCGAATAGATCTGCTTAACAAGCATTTCTCCCCGCTCAATCAAGACTG
>BNJT01000708.1_pt1 | contig 27698 bp, 36 predicted proteins | sample 8540491 | NCBI WGS metagenome assembly BNJT01 (sample SAMD00202455, study PRJDB9452) | human saliva metagenome | host: Homo sapiens | reverse complement strand
GTGATTTCATTTTTTTCAGTGGAATGCGCTTAGTTTGCTCAAAAATATCGCTTTTGTTCAAAAATGTGATCTTGATCGGATTTTAGAACATTGGTCCAGGATCCTCCGGTGACACTATAGGTTTTATTTTAGCAATATTTGCGACGTCTATTTCGGAGATTGAACTTTTATGAAAAATGTCAATCAAAAATCATCGGTAACAACCAAAAAGGAATAACAATTACGAAAAAGACACTAGCAGCATTAATCGTTTCTGCATTTGCCGCTTCAGCAGCAAACGCAGCAGTAGTTTACGACAACGAAGGTACTAAAGTTGGAGTTAAACGGTTCTCTGTTTAACTGCTGGAAAAAGCGGATAGCAAAGCAAAGTACGATGCCGCTGGTAAGTCAACTAAAACAGCTAACTCAGCTTTACGTAATGCAGGTTCACGTTTCGGCATCACTGTAAAACATAATTTAGATAACGATTTCTATGCATTAGGTCGTTTAGAATTCCGTTTTGATGATACTGATTCTCGTGATGAGTTTGGTAGACTTTACGCTAAACGTGCTTATGTAGGTTTAGGTAGTAAAGCAACTGGTGATATCACATTTGGTCGTCAGTTAACTATTGCAGATGATTTAAGCCAGCGGTTGACTCATGAACATGGTTTCATTCCAAAAGGTAAATATATTCCTACTGCGGGTACTGGTGTAGTTCGTTATGACTATAAAGGTATTGAAGGTTTGCAAATAGTGCAAACTATAACTTTGGTCAAAGAAATAATGAAAAGGCAAACTGCTAAAAACCAGTATTAAAAATGCTGGCGCTGTAGGTGCATTATATACAGTGGGTGATTTAGATGCGCGTTTAGCTTATGGTCACACAAACTTTGAAACTGATGCATCATATGCTCACCGTTTAGATGGTGTTTTAGCATCATTAGGTTATAAATTTGCTGATTTCACAGTAACTGGTGACTTTGGTTATGCTCATGAAAAATTGAATGATGCAAAACAAACAAAATTCTATGTGTCTCCCCGGTTTCGCATATCAAGTTGTGCCAGCGTCTAAAGTATATGGTAACTACTCATACGAACGTGTGAAAAGGTGACGTTAATAAAGATAAAACTCACGGTTTCTTTTGCTTGGTGCAGACTACAAACTTCATAAACAAGTTGAGTGTTCTTAGAAGGTAAATACGTCAAACAACTAAATCTTACAAAAACGATGCTTATACGTGGTAGTTAAAGACAGAGCTATCGGTGGTATGCGTGTATACTTCAATCTTTGATTAGAAAGAATCTTCAAAAGGCGAATCGAAAGGTTCGCCTTTTTGTTTAAATCACCTCAACCCCTCTTTACAAAGAGGGCTTTTTATGAGTTACTTTTAATATTTTAGGGAGTATTTGAAAGGGCTAAGAACGGAAAGCATTTATTTGTTAATAAAATCCCTCTTCGTAAAGAGGGGGCTAGTAGATTTACTACTGCAACTTATCCAAAATCAATTCTCCCATCATTTCAATATGGGCTTTTCTGCATTTAATGCAGGGATGTAGTGATAAGAAACGCCGCCACATGAGCCAAGAATTTCTCTTTATTTTCAACCTCTATTTCTTCTAAGGTTTCTAAGCCAATCCACCGAAAAGCCCGGCAGATCACAGCTATTTTCTGAATGCCTCGAGAAGCTGCTTCTTCTAAAAAGTGATCCGTATAAGGTTGTAACCATTCTTCACGACCAAAGCGAGATTGGAAGGTCATATTCCATTGGTTTTCTGTTAAGCTCAAGTTTATCCACAATCGCAATCGTGGTTTGTTTACAGTGCTGGCGATAATAATCGCCCATATTCTCATAACGCAAATGGAATGCCATGATAAGAGCAAAAACTCATCTGGTTTTAACCGCACTTTAATCGAATCCACTAAGGCATTAATGTAGTTTTCATTAAGATGATAGGAATGAATAAACTCAAAAGGTACAATATTGCGTTCTTGCGTCAATGGCACGATTGAACGCATCGATCAATCGCGCCTGTTGTTGTGCTGGAATATTGCGGATAAAGTGGCAACACAATCATGCGTTCTACGTCATTTTTAAGTAAATTTTTGACCGCACTTTGCATCGAAGGATTGCCGTAAGTCATAGCTATTTCAACCTGCGCATTGATGCCTTTTTCATTTAAATAAGCTTGTAAACCCGCTTGTTGTTGCTTTAGTAATCGCAAGCAGGGAGAACCTTGTTCTGTCCAAATAGATTGATAATTTTTGTGCAATGCGTTTAGAACGCATAGGTAAAATAATGGCTTTTTAAAACAAAGGGGATACCATTTCCAACGAGGTAAATCGACCACGCGGGGATCCATTATCGGCCAGATAACGGGAGATCGCAGCGGGTTGCGGGGGCATCAGGCGTACCAAGGTTTTACATAAAATGATGCCAATTTTTGAGTTATAGTCATAAATATTTGATGAAAAGCGTTAATCGAGAAACGCAGCAGAGTTTATCTTGTTCATCACGAATGTCAATTTGCCAGACATGGATATTTTTACTTAAACCGATAGGCATTGCCTTAGCGATCTACAACGCCTTGTTTTACTGGGCGAAGGTGATTGGCGTTGATATCTAATCCTAAGGCAGATTGACCTTCTTCTATACAGAGAAAATCCGCTAATGAACCAATAGTTTCAGCCAAAGCAACAGACACACCACCATGTAATAAGCCAAAAGGTTGAGAAAAGGATGATCAACGGGCATTTTTGCTTCAATCCAGTTTTTCTCCATAAGCCGAAATCTCAATCCCAAATGCCCAACGGCACAATGTTTTCCCATTTCATTGAGCTGCTTAGTGTGAATGCTTTTTCCAGATTGCCATATCGGTTTTTCCTTTGGTAAGCTGATTAGTTTTTAAGATGATTTATGCTTGTTTTTGCTGGAGGTAAGCTGGCATTATAACGAAAAATCTACTTTGTATGTTGATATTTATGCTGAAAAATGAGGATCTTTCTTTCATATAGACAATTCCAATTACATCAATTTATAGCTTTCTCGTTCAGTTTTAGGCACAATAGAACAAAAATTCCAATGAGTAAAAAAGGATAATGAAAATGACTAAACATTATGATTATATTGCTATCGGTGGCGGTTCAGGCGGGATTGCTTCAATTAACCGTGCGGCAAGTTATGGCAAAAAATGTGCGATTATCGAAGCAAAACATCTCGGTGGTACTTGTGTGAACGTAGGTTGTGTACCAAAAAAAGTGATGTTCTATGGCGCACAAATTGCAGAAGCCATTAATAGCTATGCACCAGCTTATGGTTTTGATGTGGAAGTGAAAAAGTTTGATTACGCGAAATTAGTCGAAAGTCGTCAAGCTTACATCGGTCGTATTCATACCTCTTACAATAATGTGTTAGCGAAAAATAATGTGGACGTTCTAAATGGTTTTGCACGTTTTAAAGATGCGAAAACGATTGAAGTGAGCTATGCAGATGGTTCAACAGAATTAGTAACTGCAGATCATATCTTAATTGCGACGGGTGGCCGTCCAAGTATTCCTGCAGTAAAAGGCGCAGAATACGGGATTGATTCAAATGGTGTATTTGCTTTAAATGAATTACCAAAACGTGTCGCAGTAGTAGGCGCAGGTTATATTGCAGTTGAATTAGCGGGTGTTTTAAATAGCTTAGGCAGCGAAACCCATTTATTTGTTCGCCAACATGCCCCATTGCGTAATCAAGATCCATTGATTGTCGAAACTTTAGTTGAAGTGTTAGCACAAGATGGTATCCAATTACATACTAAAGCATTGCCTGAAGAAGTCGTGAAAAATGCGGATGGTTCGCTTACCTTGAAATTACAAGATGGTCGTGAAACCACAGTGGATACGTTAATTTGGGCGATTGGTCGTGAACCGGCAACGGATGTGATTAATCTTGAAGTAACCGGTGTGAAAACCAATTCACGCGGACAAATTATTGTTGATAAATACCAAAAATACAAACGTACCTGGCATTTATGCAGTGGGTGATATTATCGAAGGTGGTATTGAATTAACGCCAGTTGCCGTGGCGGCAGGTCGTCGTTTGTCTGAGCGTTTATTCAATAACAAAACCAAATGAGCATTTAGATTACAATCTTGTGCCAACCGTCGTGTTCAGCCATCCGCCAATTGGTACAGTGGGTTTAACTGAACCGCAAGCGATTGAGCAATATGGCGAAGAAAAATGTGAAAGTGTATAAATCCTCTTTCACGGCAATGTACACCGCTGTCACTGAACATCGTCAACCTTGCCGAATGAAATTAGTATGTGTCGGCAAAGAAGAGAAAAATCGTGGGCTTACACGGCATTGGTTTTCGGTGTAGATGAAATGATTCAAGGTTTTGCTGTGGCAATCAAAAATGGGTGCAACTAAAGCAGACTTTGATAATACGGTGGCAATTCACCCAACAGGTTCTGAAGAATTTGTGACAATGCGTTAATTGCAGATAAAAAAAGTGCGGTCAAAAATCTCTGATGTTTTTTTGACCGCACTTTTTATTGTGATTTGTTATTAGGCTGCAGCGCGATTGCCTAATGTACCATCATCTTCCATTTCTTTTGCCACACCGACGATCTCAGCAATTTTGTCCCCTTCTTTGAAGAAAACAAATCCACCATGTTCCATTTTGACCCAAGGCTCATCCTTGGTGAGAGGGAAAGTCGTAATGATCGTGACTTTGTCGCCATCTTTTGCGTAATCATTAAAATCGATGACGCCATCATCATCAATGCGGTGTGCTTTACCAAAAGGGGCTTTACGCGTTAAATAATGCAAATTGGTTGAGCAGTGGGCAATCATCCATTCTCCATTTGAAAGAATGAAATTAAAGGTGCCTTTTTGTGAGAGCTCTTTAGTAATATCTTGAATGGCTTCAAAAATTTCCATTTCAGACGGTTTACGACGGAAACGATTTTTTAAGTATTCCGCCATATAACAAAATGCGGCTTCTGAATCAGTTGAACCAATAGGCTGGCAGAAACTTTCAGACATATCCGGTAATTCTTTTAAATTACCGTTGTGAGCAAACACCCAATTTTGTCCCCAAATTTCACGAATAAAGGGATGGGTGTTTTCAATGGTAACACCGCCTTGTGTTGCCTTGCGAATATGGGCAATCACGTTCAGCGATTTAATGTTGTATTGTTTTACACAATCCGCAATCGGGGATTGAGATGCAGCGTGGTTATCGCGAAAAATACGCACACCACGACCTTCAAAAAAAGCGATACCGAAGCCATCTGAATGGCAATCAGTAAGACCAGCACGACGACGGAAACCTTCAAAAGAAAAGACAATATCCGTCGGCGTATTGCAGTTCATTCCGAGTAATTGGCACATAAATTCCTACAGCTTATTTTTATATTTTTTATAACCTTATAATGTGTGCAGATTTAACACCATAATGCGTTGAAATTCAAGATGGATCATAAAGGATTTTTTTAGAAGAAAAATGTTACATAAAAATAACTTGAGAATCTTTCTGATTTGAAGGCTAGGGATGAGTACTTTATCAACTCAATAAAAAGGCGTGTTTATTACGCCTTTTGTTATATTTTTAAAATTATGCTTTAATTTCTGAGCGGCTTTTTAAGAAAAAGAGTGCGACTGTTGAGATCAACATAATAAAAGCCAACGCCCGACATATAAACTCTGTTTGTCCCAGCCCATATCTAATAATCGACCCGCAATCGTTGGGGCAAGAATCGCACCAATACGACCGATACCAATCGACCAGCCCACACCGGTGCTACGAATATCGGCATCATAAGTAAGAGGGTTTAAGGTATAAAGACCGCTGATACAGCCATTCATGAGCGCACCAACTAAAATACCGAATACCATCGCAATCCATAAAACGGATGAAGATAGGATAAAGGTAATGATCGCGGCGGAAGATAATATGGTGAATAAAATCAACACACCTCGCGCCGTCCAACGGCTAGCCAGTAAGCCATAGATTAAGGCGCCACAAGTGCCCACCTAATGAGATCATCATCCCTACGCTCACACTTTGCTCTGTCGTCATGCCCGCTTCTTTTAATAAGGCTGGTGTCCATGAGCTAATAAAATAGAAACTGAACATGATGGAGAAGAAAGCTGTCCAAATTAACAGAGTAGAATGTAAGTATTTTTTGCTGAATAATTGGTCAATAGGCAATTTAGTCTTAACTTTTTCCGTTTTTTCTGGAAGTTTCCAATCACCGGCTAAACCTATTCTTTTGGCGATTAAATTTAACCGCACTTCTGCATTTTTAGGTTGTTTGGAGGTGAGGAAGTCAATGGATTCCGGTAACCAAATAAATAAAACCACTAAAAGTAAACCGGTCAAGATAGCACCTGCTAAAAATACAGAACGCCAGCCATACTCACCTTGCAACATTACCGCGAACATACCGCCTAATACCGCCCCGATACCAAAACCAGCAGCATAAACACTGATCGCAAAGCTACGCCATTTGCGAGAGGAATATTCGCTGGTGATCACGTTTGTACCCACTAAAATACCGCCGACGCCAAGACCGGTGATAACGCGCCAGAAACCGAGCCATTGATATTGTGAGATAAACGCTGAGCCTAACATCCCGATAGCGGAGAGTGATACTGCCATTAATAACAATGGGCGGCGACCAATTTTATCCGCAAGTGGTGCAAGGAAAAGTGAGCCGGCAGTCATCCCAAATAAGCCGGCACTTAATAAATAACCTAACTCAATCCCCGTGAGTCCAAATTCGTCACGAATGGCTGTTGCGGTGAAGGCGAGGGCTAATACATCGAAGCCGTCAAGTAAATTCATGATGGCAGCCATGACCACAATCATCCATTGATAAGCACCCCATTGGGCTTTGTTCTATTTTTGGCTCTAAGAGAAAGGGTTTCAGTCATTTTTATTTCCTTAAGTTAAGCAAACTGGCGAGAGCTTGCGAGAGATTGAAGTTTACGCAAAAATCATGCTGAGCACCACGCCATAAGCAGGGAACAAACAAGACGATGCCGACAAACAATTTAAATAAATAATCGACAAATCCAAGGCTAAAACCAATGTTCTGCCATAAAAGGGTCACTACTTTTGATAGAACGCTACACCAAAAGAACATGAAAAGTATCGGCAAGAGAGCCAAATGTCATTGAGCTACTCGGTGCAATCCACCAGGTTTTTTTAATTGGCGTAAGCGATTGAAGACTAAGACATCTAATAATTGTCCGAAAAACATAAGCACAGAAACTCGCAAATGCAATACGGAAAAACAAACATATTGAATTCACTTAATGCACCTAAAGCCCTTGATATTGCCCATCAGAAAAAAATCACAGAAACGATATAACTGACAATAAGAGCAGGGAGCATCACCACAAAAAAATAATCCAACGAGCTTCTTTTCGCCCCAAACACGCGTACGGTTAAATCAGTGGCTAAGAAAAATGAATGGGAAAGTGAGTGTGCCCCATGTGCTGTGGAATGAAAAATCATCAGCAAAACCAAGTGCGGTCAATTTTAAATTGATTTCAAATGGAATTTGAACGAAATAGTTACTGGCTGTGATGATGAAGATGTGAAATAAGCTTTAATAAAAATTAAAGCAAAAACGTTTTTTTGTTGATCATTGAAGATCGGAGTATTAATTTTTCATTTTAAGACCTTTTTAGTTGGTTAATCGGGGGTAGGGAACCCGACATGAGAAATAAACTCGCCAAATTAGCGAGCCGTGAATAATACTAGAATTTATTGGGATTGCAAGAAAGTGCGGTCAAAAATCTAGGTATTTTATTTGTTTTAATTTGATTTTAATAACAGTGATAAGAATTGTTATTTACACTAAAAATGATATTGTACTAGAATTCTCAGGCATTATTTATTTCACATATGCCTGGGAGAGCATTCAATGTATAAAACCAATCATTTAAAAAAACAACATCATTCTTCGCATTAAGCACGTTAACCATCGCGCTTTTTTTCAAGCTATTCTTATGGCGAAGAGAAACTTGAGGAAATTAAAAGTTACAGCAGAAAATCAGGTAAAACAATCACTTGGTTCTTCTCTTGTGACGGCAAAAAGATTTAGAGAAAACGTCCCAGCGACAAATGATATTTCTGAAGTATTACGTACCATGCCCGGTGTGAACTTTAACGGGTAACTCATCTACAGGACAACGCGGGTAAATAAACGTCAAATTGATATTCGTGGCATGGGGACCAGAAAAATACATTGATTTTTAGTGGATGGTAAAACCAGTCACCTCTCGTAATGCAGAACGTTATGGTGTGCGTGGTGAACGTAATTCCCGTGGCGACAGCAACTGGGTGCCGGTTGAAGCCATTGAAAAAATTGAAGTATTACGTGGCCCTTCAGCAGCACGCTATGGTTCAGGTGCAATGGGTGGGGTGGTTAATATTATCACTAAAGCCTGTTACCAATGATTTACACGGTAGCTTAAGTTATTACACCAATCAACCAGAAGACAGCGATGAAGGCGCAACGAACCGTGTCGGTTTTAATCTAAGCGGTGCGTTAATTAAAGATGTATTGCAATTCCGTTTATATGGTAACTTGAACAAAACGCAAGCGGATGAAGTTGGTATTAATGGCGATCCTGCGATTGCTGGTCGTGAAGGCGTACGTAATAAAGATATTAATGGCCGTTTAGTGTGGAATATCAATGAGAAAAATAAATTAACCTTGGATTCTGGTTTCAGTCGTCAAGGCAATATTTATAACGGTGATACGCAAAATAGCTCAGCAGGGCTTTACAATAATAAAAACTATCCTGAAACCAAAACGTTGGCAGGAAGTAAAGCTGAAACTGCTCGTTTATATCGTCAGAACTATGCTTTAACCTATGAAGGTAAATTCGATCATTTTGACAATAAAACTTATATTACTTTTGATAAAACTAAAAAAACAGCCGTTTACCAGAATATTTAGCGGGTGGTCCAGAAGGGCAGTTATTCTAGCACGTCAGCTTTTAGCGATTCTATTCTTAAAAAATACGCGTTTTAGTTCAGAATTCTATATCCCATTTACCTTGGGTGTAGATCATATGCTGACAGTTGGTTTTGAAGGTGCACATAGCAGTTTAGATGATGACGCTTCTATGACACAGTTACTTGGTGGACGACGAGACAAGAATACAGGGAAGGTGCTTTATGATTTGAAAGAACGCCTACCAACCGGCATCTCAAATGTACGAGGTGGTCATAGCAGTCAAACTGAATGGGCACTATTTGTTGAAGATAATATTTCAGCAACCCAATCTACCATCTTAACGCCATCTTTGCGTTATGATTACAACACCTATTCTGGTTCTAATCTAAGTGGTGGATTAAACTTCTTACAAAGCCTCAACGATGATTGGAGAATTAAAGGTGGGATAGCAAGAGCTTATAAAGCACCAAATCTTTATCAAACTAACCCGAATTACTTGTTGTTTACTTTAGGTCAAGGTTGTCCAACGAATGTACCAAATAATAAAACTTGTTATTTCCAAGGTAATAGCGACATTAAACCAGAAACCAGCTGGAATAAAGAAATCGGAATTGAATATGATAAAGACGGACTTCTTGCCTCTGTGGCTTACTTCCGTAATGACTATCGTAACAAAAATCGTGTCTGATGGTGAATTTATTGGTTTAACTAACTTAGGTAACTATGTGTATAAATGGGGTAATGCAAACCGCGCAGTGATTGAAGGTTTTGAAGGTAATCTGACATTACCATTAATCCAAGATAAATTAAACTGGGTGAATAACTTCACTTATATGCATAAAACCAAAAAAATAAAGATACAGGTAACCCGCTTTCTATCGTGCCGAAAATATACCTTGAATTCAAGCTTTAAGTTATAAAATTACCGATAGTTTGGATGCAATGTTAACTTATACGCAATACGGTAAACAAAAAAATCCCGTAAAAATCCGGAAAACCGTATGGAAAAATGGTAACGATAAAAGTACCTTTAATCAGCTTGCTGGCTCAGAAGATATTGGTGGCTATGCAGTTTGGGGATTAAGTGCAGGGTTATAATTGGAAAGATACAATCAGCATTCGTGTTGGCGTAAGTAACTTATTTGATAAACGCATTTATCGTTCATCAAGCAGTACAAATTACAATGCTCATACTTATAACGAACCTGGTCGTGCTTATTACGCAACGGTAAAATATACTTTCTAAGTAATAATAGATGATTCAAGCCCTGTTTATACAGGGCTTTTTTTATGTACGCAATCAGCTTAGACAACAAAAACGCAAAGAAACCTTGACTCAATTTATAAAAATAAATAATAATCGTTATCATTTTAATTTTATTTGAGGGTGTATTTATGAAGAAAGCAAATTTTTGCCTTATTGCCACTTGCTGTGTTTATTGCAGCGTAATGTCCAAGCTGAAGAAACAACTAGATGTGATTAATGTTGTTTCTGAGAATAGCGGGGCAAAAAGTAAAACCAATGTGATTACGACAAAAACAATGGAGCGTAGCACTGAGACGGAATTAAAAGGTTTATTAAAAGATGAACCGGCAATTAATTTTGGTGGTGGTCGTGGTACATCACAATGGTTTACGATTCGTGGTATGGGACAAGATCAAGTTGATGTGAAAAATTGATGGTGCTTATACCGATGCACAATTATTCCATCACCAAGGTCGTTTTTATGTTTGATCCGTCCTTATTAAAAACGTGTTGACGTGCAAAAAGGGACAGGTTCAGCAAGTGCTGGAATTGGAGCTACAAGCGGTGCAATTGTTGCAGAAACAGTTAGCGCAAAAGATTTGCTCAAAGAAGGACAAGATATCGGTTTCAAAGTTAATGCAGGTGTAAGTTCAAATAGTGGTTGGTCTAAAGGTGCGACTGTTTATTCTAAGGCTGGTCCGCTAGATGCGTTAATTTCTGGAAATTGGGTTAACGAAAATGACTACAAGGGTGGTCATAATTTTTAGCAATTTAGAGGGTAGTAAAAAGTTCAGAACAGTGCATTGCATCAACGTGGTTTACTCGCCAAAGTTGGTGTTGATATTACAGAAGAACAGCGTCTTGAATTAAGTCATCGTCAAGAGCGCCATTATGGTGTTCGCGCACTTCGAGAAGAATTTGACTTTTCGCAAGATTGGTTAACCGCTAGCGCCAGAAATGGTAATCCACCAACCCTTACAAAGGAACAGCGAGCAAATGGCTATACTTTAAGCCAAGAAGGGAATACTTGGTATGTTTTTAGATCGTAATGGTAACAAAAATTATAAATAGTAGTAATAACGCCCCTCGTTATCGTATTACACAAAATGATACGACAAACTTAGAATGGAATGGTAAGAATATGGGCTTTGTGACTAATGCTAAAGCCAATGTGTATCATTCTGTGATTAATCGTAAAGAGCCAAGTGAGAATTCAAAAACACGTTTAATTGCTAATGGGGCAAATTTAAATTTAGAAAGCGCAGTGGGACAGTCTCATCTTATTAAATACGGTGTTAATTATCGTGATCAAGAGGGTAAACCTAATTCGTTAACCGTACAAAACGGTGTTCAAATGAAAACCCAAAAGAAACGTGATGTCGGTGTTTATGCAGAAGGTATTTGGGGCTTAGGTGCTTTTTACCTTAACAACTGGATTACGTTATGATCACTTTGATTTCCGAGCAATGAATGGCAAAAAATCGCATAAGGGAAGCGTAAATCCGAGCGTCGGTTTAATTTATGAAGTGAATAATGATCTAAGCTTTAATGCGAGCTTAAACTATGCAACACGTAGTCCTCGTTTCCATGAAGTGATGTTATCTTCAGGTGAAACGAGAGGTCAAACAGCCGTTTATTCAATTGCATCGAATATCAAACCGGAGAAATCACGCAATGCAGAAGTGGGTTTCAATTACAAACTTGCTGATAATTTCTCTTTAAACGGTAGTTATTTCTGGCAAACTGTAAAAGATACACATGCATTTACACAAATACGCCCGGGTTTTTATGAAATTCAAAATGCAGGTAAACTAAGAAATCATGGGTATGAAGTCGGTGCAGCTTATAAATATGAAGGTTTAACATTGCGTGCAGGCGTGGCTTATAGTAAACCTGAGTTAGATGGTAGAACAGTAGATAGCACCGTGACTGCTATTCCAATTGGACGTACTTGGACTACAGGTGTGTCTTATCGCTTTACTCAACCTGATATTGAAATTGGCTGGAAAGGTCGTTTTGTACAACATACCAGTTACGATGCTACAACGAATAACCGTGGCGGCGGTGCAACAACCACTAAACGTCCAGGATATGGAGTAAGTGATTTCTATATTACATGGAAACCGACTGAAAGTATTAATGTGAATCTTGCTTTAGATAATGCGTTTAACAAATATTATCGAAGCCATAGCCAACGTGCAGGCGTATCAACATTACCTGAACCAGGTCGAGACATTCGTTTAAATATCAATTATACCTTTTAAATAAATTTCCAATTGCTTAACAGGGAATTAAAAGTGCGGTCGATTTTGACCGCACTTTTTTATTGTTTGAATTTAGGAAATAGTGAATTTCAGATAATAAAAAACCCTGCATAGGCAGGGTTCTTCACACAGATTCAAATTATTTTGTACCTGGGATTTTGAAACGGCTGTTAAAGCGTTCAACACGACCACCAGTATCAACAACACGTTGTTTACCAGTGTAGAATGGGTGGCAGCTACCGCACACATCAAGGTTGATGTCTTTGCCTAAAGTTGAACGAGTTTTTGATCACGTTACCGCAAGAACAAGTTGCAGTGATCTCTTTATATTCTGGGATGAATACCTTGTTTCATAGAAAACCTCAAATTGAAGCCACGCCGCTATAAATGCTTTCCACTTACACCGCGTGAGTTAATAATCGCCGACAATCCGGCACCAAATAGACTGCGAATTATACTGAAAAAATCAAATTGATCAAGTGGTGTGCTTTAGTGATAGAATCATCGCAAAATTTTTGCTTATTTTAACCGCACTTTAGGAAAGTTATGTTAGCTCAATCCTCTGTTGATGCCCCTTTTGCCCATTCAGTTCTACAATGGTATGAAAAGTTTGGGCGTAAAAAAATTTGCCTTGGCAGCAAAAATAAAAACCCTTTATGGTGTTTGGCTTTCGAAGTGATGTTACAACAGACTCAAGTTTCTACGGTCATTCCTTATTTTGAACATTTTATTAAAACTTTTCCCAATGTGACCGCACTTGCTAATGCTTCGCAAGATGAAGTATTACATCTGTGGACGGGGCTAGGCTATTACGCACGTGCGAGAAATTTACATAAAGCCGCTCAAACCATCAGAGATGAATATCAAGGCGAATTTCCTACGGAATTTGAGCAAGTTTGGGCATTAACAGGTGTGGGGCGATCTACGGCTGGCGCAATCTTTATCTTCCGTGCAAAATCAACCTTATCCGATTTTTAGATGGCAATGTGAAACGCGTTCTTTCTCGTTATTTTGCTGTTGAAGGTTGGCCTGGCGAGAAGAAAGTCGAAAATCAATTATGGCAATTGAGCGAACAGGTTACACCAACAACGAGAGTCGCTGAATTTAATCAAGCGATGATGGATATCGGTTCGGCTATTTGTACTCGAACAAAAACCTAAATGCGATCTTTGTCCTCTAAGTAACGATTGTTTAGCTAATAAACTCGAAAAGTGGACAGAATTCCCTGGAAAGAAACCAAAGAAATCGTTGCCGGAAAAAAAGCAAAGTTATTTTTTGATTTTATCTTATCAAGGAAAAGTCTGGCTAGAACAGCGCGAAAGCAAAGGCTTATGGGGCGGATTGTATTGTTTCCCTCAGTTTGATGATAAACAAACATTATTGAATTTTCTGAAAAGAACAAGGGATTACCGAGTATCAAGAATGGGTAACTTTCCGTCATACGTTTAGTCATTTTCATTTAGACATTCATCCTATTTATGTTGAAGTTGATCGAAAATCTGAAGAGAGCGATCGTTCAGATTGGAAAAAAATTGTCAGAAAAAAAGGAAAAAGAATCTCAATCTGGTCTATTAAGTGCGGTCAAATATTGGTATGATCCAACGTCACCTGAACAGATCGGGTTAGCTCAGCCTGTGAAAAAAATTTATTAACGCAATTTGTAAGGAATTATTATGGCTAGAACCGTTTTTTTGCGAATATTTGAAACAAGATGCGGAAGGGTTGGATTTTCAACTGTATCCCGGTGAATTAGGTAAACGTATTTTTTTAATTCAATTAGTAAACAAGCATGGGGCGAATGGATCAAAAAAAGCAAACCATGTTAGTGAACGAGAAAAAACTCAATATGATGAATGCCGAACATCGCAAATTATTAGAAGAAGAAATGGTGAATTTCTTATTTGAAGGCAAAGATGTACATATTGAAGGTTACGTTCCCCCATCTAAATAACAAAAGATTATGAAAAAAAGTATTTATTATTGGCGCTACTTCCGCTTTTTATATGCTTGTAGTGACTCGCCAACCCATCGACGTGGCATTAATTATGACGAAGTGTTTTCAAAAGACACGCAAGGTTTAGATATTTTTAACTGGTCAATTCTCCCATAATATCGATCGTATTTGGGGGGTGAATGAGCTTTTAGTCGCGAGCCGTAAAGACTACGTGAAATACACGGACTCTTTCTATACGCGTAGCCACGTAAGCTTTGACGAAGGTACAATTATTGTTGAAACTCAACAAGATCTTAATCGCTTACACAATGCGATTGTGCATACTTTATTGATGGGTTCCGATGCGAAAAGGGATCGACTTATTTGCTTCTGGTGATGTGCCGATTAGTACACGTCCTTTCTTATTAGGTCAGGTTGTGGATAACAATGGTCAGCAAATTGCTAACCAAGTGATTGCAAGTAACTTTGCGACTTATTTAATCCAAAATAAATTACAAACTCGTCGCTTACAAAATGGTAACACCGTGCAATTTGTGGTGATCTCAATGATTGCAAACCACGTTGAAGTGCGTGCACAAAAAAATATTCCATTAGTCCGTAAAGCCGCAGAACGCTATGGTATTGATGAAAGCTTGATTTTAGGTATTATGCAAACAGAATCTAGCTTCAACCCGTATGCGATCAGTTATGCGAATGCAATCGGCTTAATGCAAGTAGTACCAAGCACAGCAGGTCGCGATATGTTTGCGATGAAAGGTAAAGGTGGACAACCATCTGCACGTTACCTTTGTATGATCCAGCAAACAACATTGATGCAGGGTGTCTCTTATTTATGGATTCTACAAAATCAATATTTAGATGGTATTACTAATCCCTACCTCTAAACGCTTTTGCAATGATTTCTGCTTATAACAGTGGAGCTGGTGCGGTATTACGCGTGTTTCGATGAGTGATAAAGATGAGGCGATTTATAAAGATCAACCAGATGTATCCTGAACAAGTATATCGTATCTTAACGACAGCACATCCCATCCTCACAAGCAAGAAACTACTTGTTGAAAGTGGATGCGGCGCAGAAGAAATTCCGTGTAAGACGATAATTTCAGCGATGAAATACAATGCCCGAAAGAATTTTCTCGGGCATTATTTTTTTGAGAAAGTGCGGTTATTTTTTTGATTGAGTTTTTACAAAATACGTTCTTTTTATAGTCGTTTTGGTTATTAACCACTCAAACACACCAACTTTTTCACTTTTTTTTGAATTTAGTTGTTGACCGATACCCGAAAAAAATAGTTTAATACGCTCCGTTGTCAGGCAGTAGCCAATAACGATAACGCCTCGATAGCTCAGTCGGTAGAGCAGGGGATTGAAAAATCCCCGTGTCGGTGGTTCGATTCCGCCTCGAGGCACCATTTCCTCCTTAGTTCAGTCGGTAGAACGGTGGACTGTTAATCCATATGTCGCAGGTTCGAGTCCCTGCAGGAGGAGCCAATTTCTAAGAAGCCGCTAAAGAAATTTAGCGGTTTTTGCTTTTTAGAATTCAGCATTATTCTGTTATTTTCCTCTCTTTTAAAATTTACTCAAATTTCTCACCGCACTTTTTGATTCAGATAAATATTTATGTAAAAAGTTACATAAAATTGTTAGCAAGATCACACTTTATTATTTTTTTCACTTTGCAATCAGCCCTATAACCTTATCATAATGCTACCATTAATTTAATGAATGAATATTCATTGATAAAGATTTTATAATTTAACTTTAGAGGGTAATGTATGGACACTACAACTAATAAAAAATGGAATAAATTTGATACAGCTTTGGGTATTAAACTTATTTGGAACTGCGGTGGGGGCAGGGGTATTATTTTTACCAATCAATGCAGGGGATGGGTGGTTTTTGGCCTTTGATTGTGATGGCTATTTTTAGTTGGACCGATGACATATTTTTGCGCATCGTGGTTTGGCTTATTTCGTGTTGTCTTCTTCTAAACCAGGCAGTGATATTACTGAAGTGGTAGAAGAACATTTTCGGCCCGACCGCTGGGAAATTAATTACCTTATTATATTTCTTTTGCGATCTTCCCAATTTTATTGATTTATGGAAACGGGATCACCAATACGGTTGATTCTTTTTATCGTAAACCAATTAGGGCATGGCTTCACCAAACCGTGTTATTCTTTCTTTTGTGTTAATTGCAGTATTGATTTCGGTGATGTTGTTCAGTGAAAAAAGTGATGTTGAAAAATCACCGAATTACTGGTTTACCCATTGGTGTTGATTCTCTTTTGCGCTATCGATTTATCTCATTCCGCAATGGAATGCTTCAATGCTTTATGAACTTCCGACTGCTGGTGGCTTTATCACAACATTGTGGTTAACTATCCCTGTATTGGTTTTTCTTTTTAACCATTCTCCGGCAATTTCGTCTTTCACGCTTTCTCAACAACGTGAATACAAAGATTTTAATACAACGGAATATCACATCGGTCGTACAGAAAAAGGAACTTCAACTGTATTACTGTTCTTCGTGATGTTCTTTGTATTTAGCTGTGTATTAACCTTTAACACCAGCAGAGTTATTAGAAGCAAAAAGCACAAAAATATTAGTATTTTGTCTTATCTTTGCGAACAAATTTGATAACCCATACATTTCTTATTTTCGCACCATTAGTGGCTTTCTTCGCGATTACAAGCTCATTCTTTGGTCATTATTTAGGGGCGCGTGAAGGTTTAGAAGGTTTATACCTCAAAATGAAAGGTGAAAGTGTGAAATCGTAAAAAATTAAATTACGGTACTGCAGTTTTCTTCTTACTCACTTTATGGGGCGTAGCGATCATTAACCCAAGTATTTTTAGGGTTTGATCGAATCGCTTGGGGGTCCCAATCATGCGATGATCCTTTTTCATTATACCAATGTATGCGATCCGCAATGTTCCAGCAATGAAAACGCTATCAAGGTCGTTTCAGCAATGTATTTGTTACAGTTATGGGATTAATTGCTATCTCCGCGGTCGTATATGGATTATTATAAGCGGCTTTTTAGTTTAGCTTAGGATTTGAAATAATATGATTAGTGTATTTTGATATGTTTAAAAGTGGGGGTTGGGACCATCCAGCTCCCATACTGTCGGTCCGATGAAAGCAGGCAAAGCAGTTTATTGACGATTTAATCGAGCAAGCAAATTTGATGCAGTGCAGCAACCTTTGCATGTTGATGTATGGCTCCCTCTCAATGACAGGGGCTTGGCATAATACAGATATTGCGATCATTATGGGATTAGCTGGTTATCTACCACATGATGTGGATATTGATTTAATCCCAACCTTTATCGATCAGGTTAAACAAACCAAAAAACTGTCGATTGCACAGGGTAAAAAAACGGTTAATTTCGATTGGGATGCCAATATGGTATTCCATAATTCTTTTTTATCATTGCATGAAAACGGCATGACAATTACCGCATTAGATGTTGAACGTAATGTGCTTTATCGTCAAACCTATTATTCTATCGGTGGTGGTTTTATCGTAGATGAAGCGCATTTTGGTCAAGAGGAAGAGAATCCTGTGGCCGTGCCGTATCCTTATCAATATGCTGAAGATATTTTGAAACATTGTCAGGAAAATGGCTTAATGCTTTCTACGGTGATGATGAGAAACGAGTTAGCATTGCGTGATAAAAAAGAGGTTGAAGCGCATTTACATAATGTCTGGAAAACCATGAAAGATTGTATTGAGCATGGTGTCAATACAGAAGGCGTGTTACCTGGCCCATTAAAAGTGGTACGTCGTGCACCGTCACTTTATCGTCTCTTGCACGCCAATAGTAATCGTCTTGCAAATGATCCAATGCATGTCATCGACTGGGTGAATATGTTTGCCCTCGCGGTAAACGAAGAGAATGCTGCCGGTGGACGCGTCGTGACCGCACCAACGAACGGTGCTTGTGGTATCGTACCAGCCGTGCTTTCTTATTATGAAAAATTTGTAGGACCTTTAACACAGGATGTGATTGAGCGCTACTTATTGGCTGCAGGTATGATTGGTTCACTTTATAAGATGAATGCGTCTATTTCTGGTGCTGAAGTCGGCTGCCAAGGTGAAGTGGGTGTGGCATGTTCAATGGCAGCAGCGGGTTTAACTGAAATCCTAGGCGGTACGCCAGTGCAAGTGTGTATTGCAGCTGAAATTGCGATGGAACACAATCTGGGATTAACTTGCGACCCTGTCGGTGGACAAGTACAGGTGCCTTGTATTGAACGTAACGCAATTGCTTCAGTGAAAGCGATTAACGCTAGCCGTATGGCATTACGTCGTACCACAAACCCTCGCGTAACCTTGGATAAAGTGATCGAAACTATGTATGAAACAGGTAAAGACATGAATGCTAAATATCGCGAAACATCGAAAGGTGGCTTGGCGGTGAAAGTAGTCTGTTCTTAAGAGCTAATTGATAATAAAAGAGCGGTCATTCTTGACCGCTCTTTTTTATCTTCCTTTCACATCAATAATTACTACTTCTGATTGAGATCCTAAGCGCATTGGGATGCCCCAAAAGCCGTAACCAGAAGTGACAAAAACATGTGGATTGCCAATCTTTTCATGGCCATAATCCAAACGATACATCATTTTTGTGATTAAACTCGCGGGGAATACTTGCCCTTTATGCGCATGTCCTGAAACTTGAATATCAAGCGGAAGAGAAGCATGTTTTTCGATATCTGTTGGACGGTGATCCAATAGAATAATCGGTAAGTCAGTATTCACTTGTTTTAATAACGTCTCGGTACTTGGTCTATCGTGAGCAAGATTGTCATTTCGTCCAATCAGTACCAATTCATTATTTAATGTTAATGTTTCATCTCTTAATACGGTAATACCAGCTTTGCGAATTTCTCGATCAATTCGGTCTTGGTCACCAAATAAATCGTGATTGCCGAGTGTGGCATACACGCCCATTGGTGCCTTGAGTTTCGCTAAATGAGGGTTGCATTTTTTTCGGCTAAATAAGCGTTGACATTATCATCCATAATATCGCCAGGCAATAAAATGATATCCACCTTTTCTTGCTGCATAATCTCAGCCAGTTTATCCAATTCTTTCCCACCAAATAATTTGCCTAAATGGAGATCGCTTGCCATGCCAATTCGCAGCGGTTTAATGGGCTTATCTAGCGTAATTTCATAATGAATAACACGTGTGACATAGGCGTTATACACACTTAAGGCAGTGATACCAATAAATAAAATCGGGTAAGCAATGCGCAAAGTGCGGTCAATTTTGGTAATGGATTTGGATTTTCGGAAAAGGAAGTGGATACCTCCCACAGCGATACTCGCAAAGGCTGAAAAAAGGAGTAGCGCGAGCATTAAAGCAATAAGTCGAAATACCGTAAAAAAGCTTTTAAAAAATGGCAAATAACCAAGACATTAGGAAGCAAAAAAACTGGTAAAAAGTGATAGTTCGTCTTGCCTTTTTGGAGAATGGTTTGTTAAGCCACCAAATCAGCGTTTTATTAAAAATATAAATCAGCAGTTGTAACAAAATAATAGCTGCCGTAAATATAAAGTAATAACGAGTTTCCATCAGCGATTCCTAAATAAAAGTGCGGTCGTTTTTGACCAAGTTTTGACGTATGGAATAATAAATTTCTCTGTTCCCAAAGGCAAATTTTTTACGCTAAAATGCGGCTCGTTTTAGTTAATTTAAGAAGGAAAAATCCAATGTTTGGAAAAAGGCGGTTTAGGCGGCTTGATGAAACAAGCCCAACAAATGCAAGAAAAAATGCAAAAAATGCAGGAAGAAATTGCCCAATTAGAAGTAACAGGCGAAAGTGGTGCAGGTTTAGTAAAAATCACGATTAATGGTGCGCACAACTGCCGTCGTATTGAGATCGATCCTTCTTTAATGGAAGACGATAAAGAAATGTTGGAAGATTTAATTGCTGCCGCATTCAACGATGCAGTCCGTCGTGCAGAAGAATTACAAAAAAAGAAAAAAATGGCTTCTGTAACCGCAGGCATGCCATTACCTCCAGGAATGAAACTTCCATTTTAATTCATCAGGGTGTGTGAGTTTATCGATTCACACACCATCCATTTTCTCCCATCATAAATATTATGCAAAGCAGTCCACTTTTAGAACATCTTATTGAAAATCTTCGTTGCTTGCCGGGTGTTGGCCCGAAATCAGCGCAGCGCATGGCTTATCATCTCTTACAGCGCAATCGTAGCGGTGGGATGAATTTAGCACGTGCATTAACGGAAGCGATGTCTAAAATTGGGCATTGTTCACAGTGTCGTGATTTTACCGAAGAGGATACGTGCAATATTTGTAACAATCCTCGCCGTCAAAATTCAGGTTTGCTTTGCGTGGTGGAAATGCCGGCGGATATTCAGGCTATTGAGCAAACAGGCCAATTTTCTGGGCGTTATTTTTGTCTTAATGGGGCATTTATCGCCTTTAGATGGTATTGGGCCAAAAGAAATTGGTTTAGATTTATTGCAAAAAACGTCTGGTTGAAGAATCCTTTCCACGAAGTGATTTTAGCCACGAACCCAACGGTGGAAGGCGATGCCACAGCCAATTATATTGCTGAAATTTGTCATCAACATAATATTAAGGTAAGTCGTATTGCTCACGGGATCCCTGTTGGAGGCGAGTTAGAAACCGTGGACGGCACTACCTTAACCCATTCTTTCTTAGGTCGTCGTCAGATCGACTAATCTTATGCGCCTGTTTATTGCCGAAAAACCTAGTCTTGGGCGAGCGATTGCCGATGTATTGCCAAAAACCTCATCAACGGGGTGATGGTTTTATTAAATGTGGCAATGATGATGTTGTGACTTGGTGCGTGGGGCATTTGCTCGAACAGGCAGAACCCGATGCCTATGATCCTAAATTCAAACAATGGCGTTTAGAACATTTACCCATCGTTCCTGAAAAATGGATTCTGTTGCCGCGAAAAGAAGTCAAAAAACAACTTTCCGTGGTAGAAAAACTGATTCATCAAGCCGATGTTTTAGTTAACGCGGGTGACCCGGATAGAGAAGGGCAGTTATTGGTGGATGAAGTGTTTAGTTATGCCAATTTATCCGCCGAAAAACGTGATGGCATTTTGCGTTGTTTGATTAGCGATCTTAACCCAAGTGCGGTTGAAAAAGCCGTACAAAAACTCCAACCGAATCGTCATTTTATTCCATTGGCAACCTCTGCGCTGGCACGCGCTCGAGCCGATTGGCTTTATGGTATTAATATGACTCGCGCTTATACCATTCGCGGTCGCCAAGCGGGTTACGACGGCGTACTTTCCGTTGGGCGAGTGCAAACGCCCGTATTAGGCTTGATTGTTCGCCGTGATTTGGAAATTGAAAATTTCCAACCCAAAAGATTTCTATGAAGTGTTGGCGTGGGTAAAAGAAGAAAAAAACGTCTGAAAAATCCGACCGCACTTTTTTTCTGCACTTTGGCAACCAAGTAAAGCTTGCGAAGACTACCAAGATGAAGATGGTCGCGTACTGTCTTTAGGGCTTAGCCGAAAATGTGGTGAAGCGCATTACCGATCAACCTGCTGAAGTGACCGAATATGTGGACAAGCGCGAGAAAGAAACGGCGCCTTTACCTTATTCGTTGTCAGCATTGCAGATTGATGCGGCAAAACGGTTTGGCATGTCAGCGCAAAGTGTATTGGATACCTGTCAGCGGTTATATGAAACCCATCGTTTGATTACCTATCCACGTTCTGATTGTCGTTATTTGCCGGAAGAGCATTTTGCTGAACGACATAAAGTGATGGATGCGATTTCACAACATTGTCAGACTTATCAAACTTTGCCATCGGTGGTAGACACTGAGCAACATAATCGTTGTTGGAATGATAAAAAAGTGGAAGCGCACCATGCGATTATTCCGACGGCTAACACACGTTCGAGCAATTTAAGTATTGATGAACAGCGTATTTATGAATTGATTGCACGCCAGTATTTATTGCAATTTTGCCCCGATGCGGAATATCGTAAAAGTAAAATTACCTTAAGTATTGCAGGCGGTACTTTTGTGGCTCAAGCGCGCAACTTACAAACCGCGGGTTGGAAAGAATTGCTTGGCAAAGAAGACGAAGATGAAAATCAAGAGCCGCTGTTGCCGATCGTGAAGAAAGGACAGATCCTGTATTGCGAACGAGGTGAAGTGGTGAGCAAAAAAACGCAACCGCCAAAACCTTTTACTGATGCGACGTTGCTTTCCGCCATGACGGGTATTGCGCGTTTTGTGCAAGATAAAGAATTGAAAAAAATTCTACGTGAAACAGATGGGCTTGGTACAGAAGCCACCCGTGCAGGTATTATTGAATTGCTCTTTAAACGCGGCTTTTTGACCAAAAAAGGACGCAATATTCACAGCACAGAAACGGGGCGGATCCTCATTTCAGCGTTACCAGATATTGCCACACAACCTGACATGACGGCACATTGGGAAGCGCAATTAACGGATATCAGTCAAAAACAGGCGAGTTATCAGCAATTTATGTTTACGCTCAATCAAATGTTGCCGGATTTAGTGCGTTTTGTTGATTTCACCGCATTACGTAGTTTAAGTCAGATTTCAAAAGGTTTAAGCACACCAGCAACGAAACGAAAAAAAGAGCGGTCAAAAAAATCAGAAGATTTAAACGCTGAAAATTGATTAAACTTAATACAATTAAGTAAAAATGGGAAAGCGCTTGCGAAAAAGCGTGAATTTTATATAACATTTGCTCCCAGTTTTTCTTGCGAAATCGCAATTTAGAGAAGAAAGAATAATGTACAATATTTTATTATTTGTTTATGTATTAATTTGTATCGCCTTAATCGGCTTTATCCTTATTCAACAAGGTAAAGGCGCGAACGCAGGTGCGTCATTTGGTGGCGGTGCATCAGGTACGATGTTTGGTTCTGCAGGTGCAGGTAACTTCTTAACCCGTACCAGTGCAATCTTAGCAACTGGCTTTTTGTGATTGCTTTAGTGTTAGGTAATATTAACTCTCACCGTGGCAACGTACAAAAAGGTTCGTTTGACGATTTATCTCAAACTGCTGAACAAGTTCAACAACAGCAACAACAAGTTGCTCCAGCAGTTGAAAACAAAAATAACGATATTCCGCAATAAGGAATAAAAACAGAATAAACGCTCTGGTGGTGGAATTGGTAGACACGCTATCTTGAGGGGGTAGTGGCCGCAGGCCGTGCGAGTTCAAGTCTCGCTCAGAGCACCAACTATAAACCGACTTAATCAAGTCGGTTTTTTTTCGCCTAAAATTTGTTGAGACCGCTAGTTATTATCCCCTATTTTGGGTACAATCGGTCAATTTCTTTTTTTTAGAAACTCATTAGGAGAGCACTATGAACTTCCCTCAAATCGCCCAACAAGTGATTGATAAACTTGGCGGCAAAGACAACATCACCACAGCGGCACATTGCGCAACGCGTTTACGTATTGTGTTAAACGATGAAAGTAAAGTGGACAAAGAAGGCATTGATAACATTGAAGGCGTGAAAGGGCAGTTTGCTGTCGCCGGTCAATATCAAATTATCTTCGGTTCAGGTACGGTGAATAAAGTCCATGCTGAACTTACCAAATTGCTTGGTATCGGCGATGTGAGTAAAGCCGAAGTGGCTGAAGCAGCATCAGGCAATCAAAACTTATTGCAACGTTTGGTGAAAGGCTTGGCTGATATTTTCGTGCCAATCATTCCGGCAATCGTCGCAGGCGGTTTGTTAATGGGTATTCACTCCATGCTTACAGCGAAAGGTTTCTTCGTTGATGAATTAAGCGTGATTGATATGCACCCAGGTCTTGCGGATTTGGTGGACTTCATTAATACCATCGCGAATGCACCGTTTGTGTTCTTACCGGTATTACTTGGTTTCTCTGCGACCCGTAAATTCGGCGGTAACCCATTCTTAGGGGCAGCTCTTGGAATGTTATTAGTTCACCCAGCATTAGCAGATGGTTGGAACTACGCATTAACCCTTGCTCAAGGCAAAATCCAATACTGGAATGTATTCGGTCTTGAAATTGAAAAAGTCGGCTATCAAGGCACAGTCATCCCAACATTAGTTTCTGCTTGGGTATTAGCAACCTTAGAAAAAACCTTCCGTAAGTTTGTGCCTTCTTATTTAGATAACCTCATTACCCCATTATTCTCACTCTTTATTGCGGGCTTCTTAGCGTTTACCGTGATTGGTCCAATCGGTCGTGAAGCGGGTTCATTAATTGCATCAGGCTTAACTTGGTTATATGACACCTTAGGCTTCGTTGGTGGCGCGATCTTCGGGGCATTCTATGCACCAATCGTGATTACCGGTATGCACCAAACCTTCATTGCGGTTGAAACACAATTATTAGCTGAAATGGCAAATACTGGCGGTACCTTTATTTTCCCAATCGCCGCAATGTCAAACATCGCACAAGGTGCGGCCTGTTTAGGTGTGGCAGTGGCATTAAAAGAGCCAAAAGTACGCGGTTTAGCGGTGCCATCGGGTATTTCTGCATTATTAGGGATTACTGAACCGGCAATGTTCGGGGTGAACTTACGCTATCGTCAGGCTTTCTTTGCGGCGATGATTGGCTCAGGCTTAGCAAGTGCCTTTATCGCGTTCTTTAATGTAAAAGCCATTGCATTAGGGGCAGCAGGTTTCTTAGGTATCCCATCTATCAAACCGGATAGCCTTGCGATGTATAGCATCGGTATGGTGATTTCATTTGTGGTGGCATTCACGCTTTCAGTCGTTTTCGTGAAACGCGCACAAGTAAAAGCCTAATTAAGATAAAAAAGAAAAAGCACGAGTTTAACCTCGTGCTTTTTTTGTTTGGAAAAATGCGTCTAAAAATGACCGCACTTTCAGTGAGAATTAGCCTTCTCGACAGTTTAACCAAGTGCTTTTCATGCCTTGATTATTCTTGTAATACACGGAATTATTTTCACGTGCGATTAAATCAACATAACTGCCATCAATCGGCTCATAAGAGCGATAAATTACTTCAAAGCGATTTCCACGTGCATTTAAGGTACGATTTTCCACATGATCAAACGGCACGGCTTTTCCACCATCTAATTGGAAATAAATACCAAAGTTATCTTTCATGCGGCTTTCTCTTGAAAGCGGGAAGTAAGTGGTTAAATAAGAATTCGAGCCCGTTTCTGAATTACGGCAAGAATAGTAATAACGCTTGTAATCTTTCGGATTGTTTAATTCCGCTTGGCTAATGTTATTTTTAAGGTATCGTGTTTTAACGGTTTTCTTTGGTTGTTGTGTTGTGGTACAAGCAAACAACCCTACGAATGCAGCCGTGAGTAATGCTATTTTGAATTTATTCATTGATAAAGTTCCGAGAGTAGAGTGAATGAGAAAGGGAGTATAATAGCGGAAATTGGGGATAGTGCAATATACAAAGGGTAAAGTGCGGTGAGTTTTTGAAGTGTTTTTTAGTAAAATTTGGCACACGCTGCGAGCGTGCGCCATTATAAAGAAAATGAAATATGATAAGTAACTACTTGCCCATAACAGGACCCACCCCTATCAACATAAGGTAGTAAATTGGTGCAGTAATGATGTCAAAGGCTTCTTTTGCGCTATATTTGGCTGATTCTTTCATCTTATCTCGTTTCTCTGATCGAATTTCTTCATCTGTTTTTAGACGATAATTATCAAGATATGCAGGTATTGGTATAGAGCGTGAGGATTTTTTCAAAATTTCATCACGGTTATTCAATTTCACGATACGCCCATTGATTATTGGCTTCTCTACCCATCCCATATAAAGGGTAATTTTGGTTTTAGGCTTATTATCTTTGCATTCAGAAGGTTCTTGATGGAAGAAATCGCTTACTCCACAATTACCATCATCATAAATTATTCGCCAACGTTGCTCTAATCCTTTCAAACTTTGACGAAGCGTATTAAGGTATTTCATCGGTAATACTAGCTTATAGTATATTTTAACAAAGTTATTACTACGGTCAGCATCAAAGGAAAGCGCTAGATAAAATTTATCATCCCTTCTATTGGATTTTAACAGCTTTGTCATGTATTCAGGTTGGAATAAAGGTTGTAAATAATGCGCATCAATACCTGAAAACTCATAATCTTCGTTATCACTCAGTAAATAAGTTTTATTATCCGGTGTTTTAACAATACCTCGAATTAATATTTCTTCACCTTTCAAGCTAGTCATATATTCGTAAAAGGGCGTCGTACTGTCGTAAGCAGGTGGCGTATTGTTACTCGAACAAGCTACTAATAATAAGCAAAAGCAAAGAGATAAATTTTTTTTCATAATATTCCTTATAAGTGGTTGGATTTTTGGAAATGAGTTTTACTGAATAGAAAAATTATTTTGCTATTTATTTTTTTATAGGGATTGTTAAATGTCGAGAAAGTATGAAATGAAAGAAAAAAATAGCACCAACAGATTGGTTGGTGCTATTGAAAATAAAGTTATTTTAATTAACCGATTCTGCCACTGAAACCATAGCTATAGAGAGGAAGCCAGATTGGTGCAGTAATAATCATTAGTGTATCTTTAACCCCGTCTTTAGCAGCCTCTTTTTGTCTTCTCCCATTTTTTTCCGAACGTTTTTTTCTTTATCTGTTTTTTTAAACGGTAATTATATACCTTCAATCTTATTGCAATAGGAAGAGATGGTTTTTTCAGAATATCATCTCGGTTACTTAGTTTTACGATTTTCCCATTGAGTCTATCTTCTTTGGTATCTATTTCGAATACAAGTTGAGTTGGGCGTTCTTTTCCTTTGCAGTCAGCAGGTGCTGGATAGAAGAAATCATTTGTATTGCATCTTCCATCGTCGTAATAGTTAGTCCAGCGTGGTTTTAGCCCCTGAAGACTTTGGCGTAACGTTTTCGCATGCTTAACCGGCATATTTAAACGATATGTTAACTGGACATTATTATTGCTACGGTCAGCATGAATACTTATGCCAAGGTAGTAATTTTTGTCTTCTTTTTTTAACATCGGCGTGATGTATTCAGATTGTAACAAAGGTCGAAGATATTCTATTTCAGCCCCTGAAAACTCATAATCTTCGGTATCACCAAGTAAATAAATTTTGTTATCTGGGGTTTTGATAATATCTCGAATATACACGATATCATTACTAATATGTTGCAGTTCTGAAGATTCTGAAATGTATGTTATTTCCTCAGGGGAAGATGAAGTTTTGTTACTAGAACAAGCTACTAATGCTAAGCAAAGCAAAGAGATAATTTTTTTCATAGGTTCCTTACAAG
>BNJT01000425.1_pt1 | contig 27816 bp, 46 predicted proteins | sample 8540491 | NCBI WGS metagenome assembly BNJT01 (sample SAMD00202455, study PRJDB9452) | human saliva metagenome | host: Homo sapiens | reverse complement strand
CAAAATTCAGTCGAAAAGAATCAAAAAGAGCTTGAAAAATCATGTGAAATAAGATAAAAAGAGACTGGGATTGAACTGACCCCAAAAAGTTAGACAATTAATTTATCCAAAGGATTTAGTTCTGTATTGCACAGGGCTAAGTCCTTTTAGTTTTACCTTAATCCGTTTGTTGTTGTAGTAATCAATATAGTCTACAATAGCTTGTTCCAATTGCTCAAGTGACTGAAACGACTTCTCATTACCATAAAACATCTCAGATTTTAGGATACCAAAGAAGGACTCCATCATGCCGTTATCTGGACTATTTCCCTTACGCGACATAGATGGCTGGATTCCTTTACTCTTTAAAAACCTGTGATAAAAATCGTGTTGATATTGCCATCCTTGATCACTATGAAGAATGGTATTCTCGTAATGTTCCTCATCGAAAGCTTGGTCTAACATAGCCTTCACTTGTTCTAAGTTCGGCGATGTAGCCAGATTGTAAGCGATGATTTCGCTGTTAAAGCCATCTAAAACAGGCGATAAGTAAAGCTTTTGAGTGCTTGCTGGAATGGCAAACTCTGTCACGTCAGTATAGCACTTTTCCATTGGTTTAGCTGCTTCAAATTTGCGTTGAATAAGATTATCTGCTTTTTTGCCAACTTCTCCTTGATATGAATAATACTTACGTTTACGATGAATACGAGCTGTTAAACTAAGAACTTTCATTAGACGCTGGACCCTTTTGTGATTGACTGCATGACCACGATTCCTTAATTCGAGTGTTACTCGGCGATAACCATAATTTCCTTTATGCTCAGTAAAAATAGCTTGAATTTCAGCTTTAATATCATGATTTTTATCGCTTTTATCTAGTTGCTTTAATTGGTAATAATAGGTTGAACGAGCTAGCTTAATAATCTTTAGAAGAATCTCTAAGGCAAACTCTGTTACCAATCCTTGGACAATTTCCGTTTTTCTTCTTGCTTCTCTTCGTCCCTCAATCGGAGTTCTCTCAACTTTTTTAGAATAGCATTCTCCGCTCTTAAATATTCTAATTCTTCCTGAAGTCGCTCTAGCTTTGTCATCTCTTCGGGTTTCTTCTTTGGTTTACGTCCCATTTTAGGCGTTCTCCCTCTTGTTTTCTCAACAATAGTATACCCGTTTTTCTTATATTGTGCTATCCATTTCTTTAACAATGAAGGATCGGGCAAAGCATAATCCAAAGATACACTTCTTTGCGAACAACCATCCAGCAGAACTTTATCAATCATTTCTTGTTTTAATTCAGGAGAATAGTAACGATTCTTCCCCTTTTTAACAATCTCTATTCCATAACGGTCAGACAATCGTAGCATGTATTTTAGACCAAAAACATTCACACCAAATTTATTTGAAAGTTGCTTAATGCTTTCTCCTTGCTTTTTCAGTTCATATATTTGAACTTTATCTTCATAAGTTAATTTCATTATAAAACACCCCAAAAGTTAGATTTTTCTGTCTAACTTTTGGGGTGCAGTACAGAACTCTTATAATGCTTTTTAAATTTCTTATTCATATTTATTTTTTTCTATTAATTATCATTACATTTATATTATTAGAGGGATTTTTAACCCGCAGTAATTTTAACACTATCTTATTTTATTTCGATTGCAAGTGCTCTAGTTAATAGAAATGTTTGGGGAACAGAACTCCATTTCAAAACCTTTGGTTTGATATTGTTAGGGATTGGTACATTTATTATAGTTTCCTTATTGACAAAAATTGTCTTACAGGTCTAAAGTGGAGGAATCTCGTATAAAGAATTGAAAGAAATAAATCCTTCAAAGATAATATATGTCATTCTTCTGATTCTAAATCTTGTTATGCTATTTCTTTATATCCGTGAAATTCAGAAAGTGGTACTGTTTTCAGGTAGAGGTTTTTCTAATATTACAGATTTGATAAGTAACTATAGTGACTATATCTTATTATTCAAATGGAGTAGAAGATCGTGTAAGTGGAATGATTAATCAACTATCTAAAATTATTCCAGCAACTACATTTATTTCTTTATATATATTTATAAATAATTATTTTATAACTAAAGCAAATAAAGAAAAATTTCATTTATTTAATTCCGATAGCAATATTCTTTGTCTATGCAATCATTAGTTGTGGTAGAATACCCCTTATAAGGTTAGTTGTGGAGCATTATTGATGTTTTATTTATACTCTGTGTATAGGAACTATAAATCTCAACTTACCAGAAATTTTAAAATGATTATTCGATCTCTTTTTGCATTTCTTATTTTAATAGTTTTGTTCTTTTATCTTAAAATTTGTAATGGGGCGATCTTCTCAGGAAGATTTTATCAGTTACATCACTCGTTATATGGGTGGTTCAATTCAACTATTTGATTTATTTTGTTATAGATCCTATACGACGAAACCAAGAGCTAGGTGCAGAAACTTTTTCGGGAATTTATGAAATGTTTGCAAAATTAGGATTTGATAATAATATTATAAAAGGTTTAGAATGGAGAGTATCACCTAATCATTATTCTTTTGGGAAATGTTTATACTGCAATTAGATGTTATTATTCAGACTTTGGTGTAATAGATATTGTAATTTGTCAGAGTTTTTACAGCGTGGTTGTTTACTTTTGGTTATGAAAAAGTTAGTCATTGTTCTTTAGTTACAGATATTCAGAGATTTAGGTTGATACTATTAACAGCTTCATTTTATCCAATATTTTTAAAAAGTATCGAGGATGTTTTTATATTTCAATGAGTTTACCATTGGATATGGGTTACAAATTATAATTTTTATTTTGTTTTTGGCTTCTTATGAAAATTCAGGTTGACTTCAACAAGGGAAAATTAACTATAAATAGATGAATTTAACACTAATGGTATCGAGGACAATGAAGGAATATTTTTCGGTAGCATATGCAGGGGATTTTAATTGAGGAAGAGAATCTTGAACCGGAAGCACAAAGTTTCCGAAATAATTTTTAGGTGGGGAGTATGACTATGAAATGGAAGTTTTTATAACAAATTTGTTTCATGTCCTTTTGTCTAATCTGATTACAATTGTTACATCAGTAATAGTTGTACTAATTTTACCCAAAAATAATGGGAGTGACTGAGTATAGTTATTGGCAACTATATATTTTTACCTAACATATATTGGTTTTTTCATCTAGGTTAGATTGATGGAATCTATCTTAAATATGGCGGATTAGAGTACCATAACTTAGATAAGAAGCAGTTTTATTCTCAAAATACTTCAATTTTTCTAGTTTTTAATTTTTAATTTCTTTTCTATTATTATTAACAGTGACAGATCCAAATGCAAAATATATTTATAACATGACTATTATTAGTATGATAGTTACAAATTTAAGAATGTTTTTCGTTTATATTTTTGCAGATGATAAATCGATTAAAGGATAGTTCTATAATTCTGATACGTGATCGCGTTATATATGTTATTCTTTTATTCCTGTTTATTATATTTAAATGGCATGTATACAAAGTAATGATTTGGGCGGATGTTTTAGGAAGGACATTTTCTCTTCTACTTTCTTTTTGGATTTGTAAAGATATTGTTTTTCAATCCTTATCCGAGTTCATATTAGATCTTAGAGAATCTTTTGACAATACCCGTGTTGGAATCAATTTAATGTTATCAATATTGCAAGTAGTATGATTATTGGTATTGTTCGAATGGGAATTCAATGGAATTGGAATATCGAAACCGTCGGTAAAGTATCACTGACTCTAAGCATCTCTAATTTATCAATGACTTTTATTAATGCTATTGGTTTAGTTGTCTTTCCTTTGTTAAAACGGACAAAAAAACGGAAAATTTATCTAAAAATTTATACCAATTTAAGAAATGTTTCGATGATGATCGTGTTTGCAATATTGCTCTTTTATTATCCTTTAAAAATTATTCTAGATATTTGGTTGCCAGCTTATCGGGATGCGTTGATTTTTATGGCTCTTTATTTTTCCTATGTCAATTTATGAAGGGAAAATGGCCTTGGTCATTAATACATATTTAAAGGCGCTAAGGATGGAAAGAGATATTCTCAAACTAAATACTTTGATTATGTTGTTTAGTATATTAGTCACGCTAATAACTACTCTATTATTAAATAGTTTAGAGCTAACCGTTATGTCTATAGTTGTTTTTGCTTGCTTTACGTAGTATAATAGCAGAACTAATTTTATCTAAAAAGCTTAATATATCAGTTAAAGCAAGACATTGTGTTAGAAATTACTTATGACAGTTATATTTATTTCTTCAAGTTGGCACTTACCGATTTGACTTGCAGTAATAGTTTATACATATATTTTATATATGTATCTCAAGCGTAAAAGATATAAAAATATATATAAAATTTTTATAAATATATTATGTATCAGTTATATGGCAGGTTTTATTATTATCTTTTTGTCTTCTAGAATAAGATGATGAAAAAGATAATAATTATTATCGATATCATAGAAATAATTATAATGTATCAGGTGATAATTTAATTGAAAATAAGAATAGTTGCTGAAAAATTGATGTTAGTTGGATTAGATTACGAAATTATTTTTCAATTTTAAAGACAATTCAAGATAAAATATCTTTAACTAGGAGTTATTTTATTAGATTTTACAAACTTATCAGTTAAGTAAGAATATCAACTTTGATTAAATTAAAATTAGCAAAATTTATTGACAACTTGCTTACATAAATTGCAATAAATGCCTAATTCTGAACTTTAAGATAAATAAGAAAGAAAGGTACCCTACTATGAAAGGTATTATTCTCGCAGGTGGTTCGGGGACACGTTTATATCCTTTGACTCGAGCCGCATCAAAACAACTGATGCCGGTTTATGATAAACCGATGATTTACTATCCACTTTCAACATTGATGTTGGCTGGGATTAGGGATATTTTGATAATCTCAACTCCTCAAGATTTGCCTCGTTTTAAAGAGCTTCTTCAAGATGGCTCTGAATTTGGGATTAAACTATCTTACGCAGAGCAACCAAGTCCAGATGGTTTGGCTCAAGCCTTTATCATTGGTGAAGAGTTTATTGGTGATGATAGTGTTGCCCTGATCTTAGGTGACAATATCTATCACGGACCTGGCCTTTCTAAGATGTTACAAAAGGCAGCAGGTAAGGAGTCGGGAGCAACTGTCTTTTGGCTACCATGTGAAGGATCCAGAGCGCTTTTGGTGTGGTTGAGTTTGATCGGGGATATGAACGCTATTTCTATCGAAGAAAAAGCCAGAACACCCTCGTTCAAATTATGCAGTTACAGGCCTCTATTTCTATGATAATGATGTAGTAGAGATTGCCAAAAGCATTAAACCAAGTCCTCGTGGTGAATTGGAAATTACAGATGTAAACAAGGCTTACCTAGATCGTGAGATTTATCAGTTGAGCTTTTTAGGACGTGGCTTTGCTTGGTTGGATACTGGAACTCATGAGAAGTCTACTAGAGGCTTCACAGTACATCGAAACAGTCCAACGGATGCAAAAATGTTCAGGTAGCAAACTTGGAAGAAATTGCCCTATCGCATGGGCTATATCAGTCGCGAAGATGTGTTGGCCTTAGCCCAACCGCTTAAGAAAAAAATGAATACGGACAGTATTTGCTCCGTTTGATAGGAGAAGCATAGATGACAGATAATTTTTCGGTAAGACGTTTTGCGGCACGTAAGGTTTATGCTATTCCAGGTATGTTGGAGTTTGATATCCCCGTTCATGGAGACAACCGTGGCTGGTTTAAAGAAAATTTCCAGAAGGAAAAAGATGTTGCCTCTAGGTTTCCCAGAGTCTTTCTTTTGCAGAAGGAAAGTTGCAAAACAATGTATCTTTCTCACGCAAACATGTTCTCCGTGGCCTGCATGCAGAGCCTTGGGATAAGTACATCTCTGTAGCAGATGGTGGGAAAGTTCTGGGTTCTTGGGTTGATCTACGCGAGGGCGAAAACTTTGGAAATACTTATCAGACGGTTATTGATGCGAGCAAGGGATTCTTTGTTCCTCGAGGCGTGGCCAATGGCTTCCAAGTCCTATCAGATACAGTTTCTTATAGTTATCTGGTCAATGACTACTGGGCTCTCGAGCTCAAACCCTAAGTATGCCTTTGTGAATTACGCTGATCCAAGCCTTGGTATTGAATGGGAAAATCTTGCAGAAGCAGAGGTTTCAGAAGCTGATAAAAATCATCCACTACTTAAGGATGTAAAACCTTTGAAAAAAGAAGATTTGTAAAAGGAAAGAATATGACTGAATACAAAAAATTATCGTGACAGGAGGAGCTGGTTTTATCGGTTCCAACTTTGTCCATTATGTTTACAAGAATTTTCCAGATGTTCACGTGACAGTCTTGGACAAGTTGACTTATGCTGGAAACCGCGCTAATATTGAGGAAATTTTAGGTGATCGTGTTGAGTTAGTTGTTGGTGACATTGCTGATGCAGAGTTGGTAGACAAGTTGGCAGCTCAAGCAGATGCTATCGTTCACTATGCGGCGGAAAGTCATAATGACAATTCACTGAATGATCCATCACCATTTATCCATACCAACTTCATCGAACTCTATACTCTTTTGGAAGCGGCTCGTAAATATGATATTCGTTTCCACCATGTGTCTACAGACGAAGTTTATGGTGATCTCCCTCTACGTGAGGATTTGCCAGGTCATGGTGAAGGACCAGGTGAGAAATTTACTGCTGAAACAAAATACAACCCAAGCTCTCCGTACTCATCAACTAAGGCTGCTTCAGACTTGATTGTCAAAGCCTGGGTACGATCATTTGGTGTCAAGGCAACGATTTCTAACTGTTCAAATAACTACGGTCCTTATCAACACATTGAAAAATTTATCCCACGTCAGATTACTAACATCCTAAGTGGAATCAAGCCAAAACTTTATGGTGAAGGTAAGAATGTTCGTGACTGGATTCATACCAATGACCATTCTTCAGGAGTTTGGACAATCTTGACAAAAGGGCAAATTGGTGAAACCTACTTGATTGGGGCTGATGGCGAGAAAAACAACAAGGAAGTTTTGGAACTTATCCTTAAGGAAATGGGACAAGCTGAGGATGCCTATGATCATGTTACTGACCGTGCAGGACATGACCTTCGCTATGCGATTGATGCAAGCAAGCTCCGTGATGAGTTGGGCTGGAAACCAGAATTTACTAACTTTGAACAAGGTCTCAAAGAAACCATTCAATGGTACAAAGATAACCAAGACTGGTGGCAGGGAGAAAAAGAAGCTGTTGAAGCCAACTACGCTAAAACACAAGAGGTTCTTGAAAAATAAAAGGCGGTGGGACAGAGATCGATTGACAAAATCTCGATTTCCTAATCCCAGCCCCGCGAAGATGATTAGGAGTTTTTGAAGTCTAAAAGTCAAACAAAAGTCCAATCAGCTACCGCGTCAAAGTTTGATTGCAAATAAAAAGTGAGGTAGGGATTTTTGTCCCAATCTCTATTGCTATACCGAAGACTTGTGAATCAGTTGAAAGGAAGAAAAATGATTTTAATTACAGGGGCAAATGGTCAATTAGGAACGGAACTTCGTTATTTGTTAGATGAGCGTAATGAAGAATACGTTGCTGTTGATGTGGCTGAGATGGATATTACCAATGCAGAGATGGTTGAGAAAGTTTTTGAAGAGGTGAAACCGACTTTAGTCTACCACTGTGCTGCCTACACAGCTGTTGATGCAGCAGAGGACGAAGGAAAAGAACTGGACTTTGCCATCAATGTTACGGGGACAGAGAATGTCGCAAAAGCATCCGAAAAGCATGGTGCAACTCTAGTCTACATTTCTACCGATTATGTCTTTGACGGTAAGAAACCAGTCGGACAAGAGTGGGAAGTTGATGACAAACCAGATCCCCAAACTGAATATGGTCGTACTAAGCGCATGGGAGAGGAACTTGTAGAGAAACACGTTTCAAACTACTATATTATTCGTACTGCTTGGGTTTTTGGAAATTACGGCAAGAACTTCGTTTTTACCATGCAAAATCTAGCTAAAACTCATAAGACCTTGACAGTTGTAAATGATCAACATGGCCGTCCAACCTGGACGCGTACCTTGGCCGAGTTCATGACTTTCCTAGCTGAAAACCGCAAGGAATTTGGTTATTATCATTTGTCAAATGATGCGACAGAAGATACAACATGGTATGACTTTGCAGTTGAAATTTTGAAGGATACAGATGTTGAAGTCAAGCCAGTAGACTCGAGCCAATTCCCTGCTAAGGCGAAACGTCCACTAAACTCAACGATGAGTCTGGCCAAAGCCAAAGCTACAGGATTTGTCATTCCAACTTGGCAAGATGCCTTGAAAGAATTTTATAAACAAGAAGTAAAAATAGCCTTACTGAGGCAAAAATGGTTACACGAAGAGAGAAGAGAGATTTCTTTTCTTTTTGTTTCCTCACCTCTGCAATCGTCGGATAATTATAAAAAATTCAAGAAAAAGCTTGGATAAATGTTAGAAAAATCCAAGCACGAATGTATTTTTTTGTGTTATAATATTCTGTGAATAGCTATGCCTTCATATAGCTATTAAAAATAGAAGTGTGAAACTTGGAAGATAGAGAGGACGCAGTGTAATGACTAGGAATGGTTTTTTTACAGGCTTAGATATCGGAACTAGCTCTATTAAAGTGTTGGTTGCAGAGCTTGTAAATGGTGAAGTAAATGTAATTGGCGTTAGCAATGCCAAAAGTAAAGGTGTCAAAGATGGGATTATCGTTGACATCGAAGCAGCAGCGACTGCTATTAAGTCTGCAATTTCTCAAGCAGAAGAAAAAGCAGGAATTTCAATTAAGTCTGTAAACGTTGGCTTGCCAGCTAATTTGCTACAAGTTGAGCCAACTCAAGGCATGATTCCAGTGACATCAGATACAAAAAGAAATTACGGATCAAGATGTCGAAAATGTTGTCAAATCAGCCTTGACTAAAAGTATGACTCCAGACCGTGAAGTTATCACCTTTATTCCAGAGGAATTTGTCGTAGATGGATTCCAAGGAATTCGTGATCCTCGTGGTATGATGGGAGTGCGCTTGGAAATGCGCGGTCTCTTGTATACTGGCCCACGTACGATTCTCCACAATCTTCGTAAAACTGTTGAGCGTGTAGGAGTTCAAGTTGATAACGTGATTATTTCACCTCTTGCAATGGTTCATTCAGTTTTGAACGAAGGTGAACGTGAGTTTGGTGCGACTGTTATTGACATGGGTGGTGGGCAAACGACTGTTGCTACTATTCGCAACCAAGAACTTCAATACACAAATGTCAACCAAGAAGGTGGCGATTATGTCACAAAAGACATTTCTAAAGTTCTCAAGACTTCTAAGAAAAATTGCAGAAGGTCTAAAACTGAACTACGGGGAAGCTTATCCGCCACTAGCTAGCAAGGAAACTTTCCAAGTTGAAGTGATCGGGTGAGAGTTGAACCAGTTGAAGTGACTGAGGAATACTTGGCTGAGATTATTTCAGCAAGACTTAAGCACATTTTTTTGAGCAAATTAAGCAAGACTTGGAAAGACGTCACCTATTAGACTTACCAGGTGGTATTGTCTTGATTGGTGGGAATGCCCTTCTTCCAGGTGTCGTTGAATTGGCTCAAGAAGTATTTTGGAGTACGTGTTAAGTTATTCGTGCCAAATCAGTTGGTATTCGCAACCCTGCTTTTGCTCATGTCATCAGCTTGTCAGAATTCGCTGGCAGCCTTACTGAAGTGAATGTTTTGGCACAACGAGCAATTCGAGGTGAACAGAGTTTACGCCAACAACCGATTGATTTTAGAAATTCAGCTCAACCAGTTTCACCTGTTTCTCCACGACCAGTATTTAATACAGTGACAACTTCTGAGCCTGAAACAACTCAATCTGTTGAACCAGTAGCTCCTCTTCAATCAGAAGAAAAGAGCAAGGGTAAATTAACGGATCGTTTCCGTAGCTTGATTGGAAGCATGTTTGACGAATAAAAATAGAGGAATATAAATATGACATTTTCATTTGATACAGCAGCTGCACAAGGTGCAGTAATTAAAGTAATCGGTGTCGGCGGTGGTGGTGGAAATGCCATCAACCGTATGGTTGACGAAGGCGTTTCTGGCGTTGAGTTTATCGCAGCCAACACAGATGTACAGGCTTTGAGCAGTACAAAAGCTGAGACAGTTATCCAGCTTGGCCCCTAAATTGACTCGTGGACTTGGTGCAGGGAGGTCAACCTGAGGTTGGTCGTAAAGCTGCAGAAGAAAGCGAAGAAGTATTGACAGAAGCAATCAGCGGTGCTGACATGGTCTTCATCACTGCTGGTATGGGCGGTGGTTCTGGTACAGGTGCTGCACCGGTTATCGCTCGTATTGCAAAAAGTCTTGGAGCCCTTTGACAGTAGGTGTTGTCACTCGTCCATTTGGCTTTGAAGGAAGCAAACGTGGACAATTTGCTATCGAAGGGATCAACGAACTTCGTGAGCATGTTGATACACTCTTGATTATCTCAAACAATAACTTGCTAGAAATCGTCGACAAGAAAACTCCACTTCTTGAAGCATTGAGTGAGGCAGACAACGTTCTACGTCAAGGTGTACAAGGGATTACAGATTTGATTACAAATCCTGGTTTCGATCAACTTGGACTTTGCAGACGTTAAGACTGTTATGGCTAACAAAGGAAATGCCCTTATGGGTATTGGTATCGGTAGCGGTGAAGAACGTGTTGTAGAAGCTGCTCGTAAAAGCAATCTACTCACCACTTCTTGAGACAACTATCGATGGTGCTGAGGATGTTATCGTTAACGTAACTGGTGGTTTGGACTTGACTTTGATTGAAGCTGAAGAAGCATCAGAAATTGTTAACCAAGCAGCTGGTCATGGTGTTAACATCTGGCTTGGGACATCTATTGATGAGACTATGAAAGACGAAATCCGTGTGACTGTTGTTGCGACAGGAGTACGTCAAGATAAAGTTGAGAAAGTTGTAACTGCTCAACCACGCCAAGCAGCCTATCGTGAACCTGCTAGAACTAGCCATACACATACATACGATCGCAATTTTGATATGGCTGATACAGTCGAGTTGCCAACCCAAGTCATCGTCGCTCAGAAGCCCCAAAGACATCAGCCTTTGGTGACTGGGACTTGAGACGTGATGCCATTGTTCGCCAAGGAGATCCAGTTGTTTCTCCTGTAGAACGTTTTGAGGTTCCATCCGCAACAGATGAAGATGAGTTGGAAACTCCACCGTTCTTTAAAAAATCGTTAATGAAGATGAATTTAAAAGAAAATACGAACCTTGTTTTTCAACAGATATCGAATGCAGTTCAGGAAGCCGGTCGTGAAAAACGATTCGGTTTCTGTGATTGCGGTGACCAAATATGTAGATGTTGAAACAGCCTCTGCTTTGGTTTCGCAAGGAGTGCAACACATTGGTGAGAACCGTGTTGATAAATTTCTTGACAAGTATCATGCCTTGAGTGATAAAAAAATCTTACTTGGCATTTGATAGGGACTCTACAGAGACGTAAAAGTCAAGGAAGTAATTTCTTATGTGGATTATTTTTCATGCTTTAGATTCCTTAAAAGCTAGCTCAGGAAATTCAAAAAAACGAGCGGACCACAAGATTAAGTGCTTTTTGCAAGTAAATATCTCCCAGGAAGAGAGCAAACATGGTTTTTCTAAAGAAGAATTGTTAGCTCTTTTGCCAGAACTCTCACAATTAGATCACATTGAGTACGTTGGATTGATGACCATAGCTCCATTTGAAGCAACAAGTCAAGAGTTACAAGAGATATTTAAAAGAAACGCAAGAATTGCAAAAATACATTCAAGAAAAAAACATCTCCCCAATATGCCGATGACAGAACTCAGTATGGGAATGAGTCGAGACTACAAAGAAGCGATTCAATTTGGTTCAACTTTTGTTCGAATCGGCACAGCATTTTTTAAGTAGGAAATAACCATGTCACTAAAAGATAAATTTGATAAGTTTATAGATTATTTCACTGAAGATGGAGAAGAGGTAGCATCAAAACGTTGCTGAGTTAAAAGCCTGAAAAAACGCTAACATCAGTGTCTGCCCCCAAGGAAGAACTATCACAACCATCACAAGTGAATACTAAAGAAAAAAATATTACTCGCCTTCATGCTCGTCAGCAAGAGTTGGCGATGCAGAGCCATCGTAGTACAGAAAAGGTAACCATTGATGTTCGTTATCCTCGTCACTACGAAGATGCAACAGATATCGTTGATTTACTGGCAGGGTAATGAAAGTATTTTAATCGATTTCCAATATATGACTGAAGTACAAGCGCGTCGTTGTCTAGATTATCTAGATGGGGCATGTCATGTACTGGCTGGTGAATTGAGAAAAGTTGCAAATACTATGTACCTTTTTGACACCAGTAGGAGTTGTGGTTAATATCGAAGATATTCGCTTGCCTGAGGGAACTCAGAGTGAAGAATTCGACTTTGATATGAAGAGAAATAGAGTGAAATAATGATATTTCTAATTCGCTTCATTCAAAATGCTACAGATATCTATTCTTGGATACTTGTAGCTTTTGCTCTCTTATCCTGGCTTCCAAAATGCCTATAGAGGACAGCAGTAGGGTCGCTTGTTGTCTAGTTTAGCTAGACCGATCCTTCAACCCTTAAGTCGTCTGCCTCTAAGATTTGGCGGTTTTGACTTTTCAGTATGGGTGGCTGTCATCTTGGTTCATCTTGTTGGAAACTATCTCATTCGTTTTCTTTATTTACTAGCATGAGAAAAGATATCTATCAGCATTTCTCAGTCGAGGATATTCCCTTTATTGATAAAGGCTTGGAGTGGCTAAGGCAGGTAGAAGAGCACTACGCTCCTATCTTAACTCCCTTTATCAATCCCCATCAGGTCTTTATCCTAAAGACATTGGGGAAATAATCATGGGATTCAAGTTTTTCTAGCAATGATTTTGTAGCTACAGAATATAGTCGTGTGCTACTCGCTACCAGATTATTTTCATACCGACGAATTTAGCGGATTTTGAAATGGAATTGCTTGAGATTGTCTACTCTAGCAAATTTGAACAATTGACTCACGCTAAGATTTTTGGGAACAGTCCTTAATCGACTGGGTATTGATCGCAAGCTCTTTGGTGATATATTGGTAACGGAAAATAGAGCGCAAATCATTGTAGACCAGAAATTCACTCTCTCTTTCAAGACAGGATTCAAAAGATTGCCAAACTACCTGTTAAACTGGAAGTCAGATCTTTTGAAGATCTCATTAGAGAGCTGAAAATGATTATCAAGAGAAGGAAGTTTTGCTTCCAAGTCTGCGCTTGGATGCTTTCTTATCCAATGTTTTGAAATTATCTCGATCACAGACCAGTGATTTATTAGCCAAAAATATGTTCAAGTAAATTACCATCTGGTTGAAAAATCTGACTATCAAGTCAAGATAGGTGATTTAGTAAGTGTCAGACGTTTTGGAAGGATTAGTATTCTGAGAGAAAAATGGGTCAAACCAAAAGAGATAAGAAGAAAAATAACAGTCCAAGTCCTACGAAGTAAGTGAGAAAAAGATATGCCAGTTACCCCTTGAAATTAGGGATAAGGTTTTTCAACGAAATTCAGAGGCTATGACAAGGATCGAGTTGACGAATTTTTAGATAAGATTCTTTGGGACTATGAGGAATTGATACGGTACAAGGATGAATCTGAAGACTATATCAAAAATTAGAAGAGAGTCTATCGGCTTTTACCAACGATTTTCCTAAGAGACAAGTAACAAATGAGCAAAAAACAAGAAACAATGAATGATTCTGTTTTTTTATTAAGTAAGTGAGGAAAAAAATATGCCAATTACGTCATTAGAAATTAAGGATAAAACCTTTAGTACCAAGTTTAGAGGTTTTAATCCAGAAGAGAGTTGATGAATTTCTAGACATTGTTGTTCGTGACTATGAAACACTGGTTCGTAGCAACCACGAAAAAGAGCAACATATTAAAAAATCTAGAAGAGCGTTTGTCTTATTTTGATGAGATTAAAGATTCTTTGAGTCAGTCAGTATTGATTGCTCAAGATACTGCGGAACGCGTCAAGCAAGCTGCAAATGAACGTTCTCAAAAATATCATCAAACAGGCTGAGCAAGATGCGCATCGATTGCTCGACGAAGCTAAAGTACAAGGCCAATGAAATTTTGCGTCAAGCAACAAACAATGCTAAGAAGGTTGCAGTTGAGACAGAGGAGTTGAAGAACAAGAGTCGCGTCTTCCATCAACGTTTGAAATCTACGATTGAAAGTCAATTGGCTATCGTAGATTCATCTGACTGGGAAGAAATTTTTGCGCCCAACAGCTACTTATCTACAAACTAGCGATGAAGCCTTTAAGGAAGTCGTTAAAGAAGTTTTAGGTGAAGATGTGTCTGCCTACCATGAGGAAGAACCAATTGATATGACTCGTCAGTTTTCACCTGAGGAAGTAGCAGGCTCAAGCTCGAATCGAAGCTGCAAATCGAGAATTAGTAGAATCTCAGAAAGAAGCTGCTCCAACCAAGTCAATTGATGAAGGTCCAGCGCAAACTGAGCAAGATTCTTATCCAACACCCTTGACAGAATCTATCGATCTTTTATAAGAAATAAAATCTGAGAACAAGATATCTATCAAACATATTTTTAGCGAGTAGGAGATGGTGGAAGTCCCTACAATCCCTGCTGATAAGATTATCCTCTCAAGTTATCAAGTCTGAAGTTAGTAAGATTTGACGTCGCCCACGTTACGGGAAAAGAGGGAGAAAGACTAGTTCTTTTTCCGAATAAAGGTAGCTACGATCTTCGTCCTTTTAGCGAGTCGTGGTTTTTAATTTGTCTATATAATAAAGGAGATACAATGAAACTCAAAGAAACTTTAAATCTTGGGAAAACAGAATTTCCCAATGCGTGCAGGACTTCCAACCAAAGAGCCAGTCTGGCAAAAAGACTGGGAAGAAGCTAAACTTTACCAACGTCGTCAAGAACTAAATGAAGGAAACCGCATTTTGTCTTGCATGATGAGCCTCCATACGCTAACGGAAATATCCACGTTGGTCATGCTATGAACAAGATTTCAAAAAGATATCATTGTTCGTTCTAAGTCTATGTCAGGATTCTACGCGCCATTTATTCCTGGTTGGGATACTCATGGTCTGCCAATCGAGCAAGTCTTGTCAAAACAAGGTGTCAAACGCAAAGAGATGGACTTGGTTGAGTACTTGAAACTTTGTCGTGACTATGCCCTTTCTCAAGTAGATAAACAACGTGAAGACTTTAAACGTTTGGGTGTTTCAGGTGATTGGGAAAAATCCATATGTAACACTGACTCCTGACTATGAAGCAGCTCAAATCCGTGTCTTTGGTGAAATGGCAAACAAAAGGCTATATCTACCGTGGTGCGAAGCCAGTTTACTGGTCATGGTCATCTGAGTCGGCTCTTGCTGAAGCGGAAATTGAATACCATGACTTGGTTTCAACTTCTCTTTACTATGCCAATAAGGTCAAAGATGGCAAAGGTGTTCTAGACACTGATACTTATATCGTGGTATGGACTACAACTCCATTCACCATCACAGCTTCTCGTGGATTGACTGTTGGAGCGGATATTGATTACGTTTTGGTTCAACCTGCTGGAGAAACTCGTAAATTTGTGGTTGCTGCAGAATTGTTGAACAGCTTGTCTGAGAAATTCGGCTGGGCTGATGTTCAAGTCTTGGCGACATATCGTGGTCAAGAATTGAACCACATCGTGACAGAACACCCATGGGATACAGCAGTAGATGAACTTGTTATCCTTGGTGACCACGTTACAACAGATTCTGGTACAGGTATCGTCCATACAGCCCCTGGTTTTGGTGAGGATGACTACAATGTCGGTATTGCTAATGGTCTAGAAGTTGCTGTAACTGTTAACGAACGCGGTATCATGATGGCCAATGCTGGCGCTGAGTTTGAAGGTCAATTCTATGATAAGGTTGTCCCAACGGTTATTGAAAAAAACTTGGTAATTTGCTTCTTGCCCAGGAAGAAATCTCTCACTCATACCCATTTGACTGGCGTACGAAAAAAACCAATCATCTGGCGTGCAGTTCCACAATGGTTTGCCTCTGTATCAAAAATTCCGTCAAGAAATCTTGGACGAAATTGAAAAAGTGAAATTCCACTCAGAATGGGGTAAAGTCCGTCTTTACAACATGATTCGTGACCGTGGTGACTGGGTCATCTCTCGTCAACGTGCTTGGGGTGTCCCACTTCCAATCTTTTTATGCCGAAGACGGAACAGCTATCATGACAGCTGAAACGATTGAGCATGTGGCTCAACTCTTTGAAGACCATGGTTCTATCATCTGGTGGGAACGTGATGCTAAAGACCTCTTGCCAGAAGGATTTACCATCCAGGTTCACCAAATGGTGAGTTCAAGAAAAGAAACAGACATCATGGACGTATGGTTTGACTCAGGTTCATCATGGAATGGTGTCGTGGTTAATCGCTCAGAACTCAAATACCCAGCAGACCTTTTACCTAGAAGGTTCTGACCAATATCGTGGTTGGTTCAACTCATCTCTCATCACATCTGTTGCCAACCATGGCGTAGCACCTACAAACAAATCTTGTCACAAGGTTTTGCATTGGATGGTAAAGGTGAGAAAATGTCTAAAATCTCTGGGAATACCATTGCTCCAAGCGATGTTGAAAAACAATTTGGTGCTGAAATCTTGCGTCTCTGGGTAACAAGTGTTGACTCAAGCAACGACGTGCGTATCTCTATGGATATCTTGAGCCAAGTCTCTGAGACTTACCGTAAGATCCGTAATACCCTTCGTTTCTTGATTGCTAACACATCTGACTTTTAACCCAGCTGAGGGATGCAGTAGCTTACGAAGAACTTCGTTCAGTTGATAAGTACATGACTATCCGCTTTAACCAGCTTGTTAAGACCATTCAGTGATGCTTATGCCAACTTTGAATTCTTGACCATCTACAAGGCGCTTGTTAACTTTATCAACGTTGATTTGTCTGCCTTCTACCTTGATTTTGCCAAAGATGTTGTCTACATCGAAGAGGTCTAAATCACTTGAACGTAAAGTCAAATGCAAAACTGTCTTCTACGATATCCTTGTAAAAATCACCAAACTCTTGACACCAATCCTTCCTCACACTGCGGAAGAAATCTGGTCATATCTTGAGTTTTGAAGCCGAAGACTTTGTTCAATTGTCAGAATTGCCAGAAGCTCAAACCTTTACAACCAAGAGGAAATCTTGGACACATGGGCAGCCTTCATGGACTTCCGTGGACAAAGCTCAAAAAGCCTTGGAAGAATCTCGTAATGCCAAAGTAATTGGTAAATCCCTTTGAAGCTCATTTGACAGTTTATCCAAACGAAGTCGTGAAAACTCTGCTTGAAGCAGTAAACAGCAATGTGGCTCAGCTTTTGATCGTGTCAGACTTGACCATCGCTGAAGGACCAGCACCAGAATCTGCCGTTAGCTTCGAAGATGTAGCCTTCACAGTTGAACGCGCTGCAGGTGAAGTATGTGACCGTTGCCGTCGTATCGACCCAAGTACAGCAGAGCGTAGCTACCACGCGACTATCTGTGACCACTGTGCAAGTGTCGTAGAAGAAAACTTTGCAGACGCGGTCGCAGAAGGCTTTTGAAGTCAAATAATGCTGTTACTGCTTACTAGATATACGAATGCAGTAACAATAACATAATTACTGGCGAGGGTGGTCCAAAAGTTAATTTGAATAGAAAGGCCAATAGCACTCTCCAAAAATTAAACGCATATTATCAAGACTTTTGAAGGCTTGGTAGTATGCGTTTTTTCTAATGTTTTTACAAGGTATCGCTTTTTAAAAACAGATGCATGTTTGATGATTTTTATCTTGCTGATGAAAATAATCAAAAGCTAATATTTTTTTGAAGCATATATAAAATAAGTATAAAAATAAAAACAATTTGATACATAAAAAGTATAAAAATGCGAACAAAAATCACTAAATTTATAACAAAATGTCATTTTATTCACTATTTTTCAATAATTTAGACGTTTTGAATAAAAATCTTTTTGATTTTAAAATATCTCTAGAAAAGATGTCCCAAAGACTTAAATTTACAAGTTGAAAAGGCTCACATATAAACATATTTTTATAAAATGACTAATTTCAAAAATAAAAACAAATAATTTGAACGGTTTAAATAATTATATGATAATAAAATGGTGTGTAAAATACACTATAGTAAACATCAAAAAGGAGAATATGTGATGTATTTTAATCGCAAAAATGCGGAACAAAAGAACTGGCGGATGATCGAAAAAGGGAAAACATTTCTTGTTTGGTTGCTCGCTAGTCTTTGCGATTAGAGCTGCCCTAGCTACTCCAACAGTTCAAGCTGACACTGCAGAAGCTAAAGTGGATGCTACAGTAGGAACAACTCAAGCAGAACCTAATGCTGAAGGACCTACCTATGCTGCACCAGCTGCAACTAGCCCAGTTGCGACTGAAGCAGTAGAAGCAAATTCAGCAACTCACTGCAGTTTCCGTTGATAAGTCTCAACTAGAAGCTGTTTTGGCACAAGCTAAAGCTAAAAACTTGGATGCTCAAGAAGCTTCAGTTAAAGCTGAGGTAGAAGCTGCCATTGCAGAAGCTGAAGCATTAGTTGCTAACGGATCTGCAAGCCAAGATCAAATCAACCAAAGTGTTGAACGCTTGAATCAAGCAGTGGCAAGTGTGAAGGAAGTTACTGAAGCAACTGAGACAACAGTTGAAACAACATCTGAAGCAACTACAGAATCTTCAGCAACTCCTAAAGTCAGAAGCAAACGTGCGACTTCTGACGATCGAGTTCGCGCAGTGGATGAAAACAATCTAAAAAGAGCGATAGTTACTAAAGAAAACTTTGAAAGTTTCTTCCAAGAAGGCGGAACAGCAAGCTATGATGAAAGTACAGGGACAATTAAGTTAACTGAAGACGTTTCAGGTCAAGCTGGTAATGCTTATCTTCGATTCAAGATTGACTCAAATGAGGATTTCACATTTACAGGTAAAGTAGATATTGGTGATAAGTATGAAGGACACAATGTAAATAATCGTGTTGGTGGAGATGGAGTAGGTTTTTGTCTTCCACACAGGTAACGTTGATAAACTAGGGACAAGCTGATGCTTCTGTGGGTATGGGTACTATTAAAAACGCTTTCGGTTTTTAAGCTTGACTCATATCACAATACAAGCAACCCAGCTCCTAAGGACAATTCAATTAAAGACCCACAGTATGGTAACATAAATAATGCTTTTTGGTGCATTTTATTCATCAAATGCTTCAGGTAAAAGTAGATACTATTTCAGATGCAAAAAGCTCTAACTCCAGCTCCGAACGGTCAATGGTAGATTTTAAAATAGAATATAAAGGTGATTCAAAGCAGTTTACAGTAACCTATGGTAATCAAACATGGTCGACAAATATAACGAAAACGAATAATAAAATTTCATCTAGTGCAAGAACAGCTCTATCAAATCCTAATGCTCTTTTATGCTTTTATCATTTGCAGGAAGTACAGGTGGAGCTACAAACTTACAACGTGTTCAAATAGAAAAATTTTGAATTTACTGCACTGCAAATCGTCCACGTGAAGTATGTTGATGAAGCAAGGAAACGAATTAGCATCAAACACAGCGGTTCCAGGGGATGAAAACCAAGTAGTGAATCTAAGTAATATAAATTCATTACAAAAACAATTAATGCCCTCAAAGCAAAAAGGATATACCCTTAAAGAAGTAAATAAAGATAGAGCAGAAACTTACAATGCGGCTGATAATACAGTTACATTAAGAAAAAGGTGGCCAGTTGTTGACTTATGTATTTAAAGTAAAAAGAAAAACAATCAACAAGTCTCAAAGCTCCAACTACTAAGACACCAGTTAAAAACACATCTGCCTTAACAGATGAAGAAAAAACAAGCAGTCGAAGCTGCCATTAAAGCAGTGAATCCAGCCGAAGGAGTAACTGTATCTGCTAGCCGATAATGGAGAAGCGACAGTAACCTTCCCAGACGGCTCGGGCGCTAAATTGACTCCAGAACAAACAGTTAAAAGCAGCGAGATGCGAACGGCGTTAAAGCACCAGCAAAACCAGTTCCAGTTAAAAACACATCTGCCTTTAACAGATGAAGAAAAACAAGCAGTAGAAGCAGCCGTTAAAGCTGTGAACCCAGCCGAAGGAGTAACTGTATCTGTAGCCGATAATGGAGAAGCGACAGTAACCTTCCCAGACGGCTCAAGCGCTAAATTGACTCCAGAACAAACAGTTAAAGCAGCAGATGCGAACGGCGTTAAAGCACCAGCAAAACCAGTTCCAGTTAAAAACACATCTGCCTTAACAGATGAAGAAAAACAAGCAGTAGAAGCAGCCGTTAAAGCTGTGAACCCAGCCGAAGGAGTAACTGTATCTGTAGCCGATAATGGAGAAGCGACAGTAACCTTCCCAGACGGCTCAAGCGCTAAATTGACTCCAGAACAAACAGTTAAAGCAGCAGATGCGAACGGCGTTGAAGCACCAGCAAAACCAGTTCCAGTTAAAAACACATCTGCCTTAACAGATGAAGAAAAACAAGCAGTAGAAGCAGCCGTTAAAGCTGTGAACCCAGCCGAAGGAGTAACTGATCTGTAGCCGATAATGGAGAAGCGACAGTAACCTTCCCAGACAGCTCAAGCGCTAAATTGACTCCAGAACAAACAGTTAAAGCAGCAGATGCGAACGGCGTTAAAGCACCAGCAAAAACCAGTTCCAGTTAAAAACACATCTGCCTTAACAGATGAAGAAAAACAAGCAGTAGAAGCAGCCGTTAAAGCTGTGAACCCAGCCGAAGGAGTAACTGTATCTGTAGCCGATAATGGAGAAGCGACAGTAACCTTCCCAGACGGCTCAAGCGCTAAATTGACTCCAGAACAAACAGTTAAAGCAGCAGATGCGAACGGCGTTAAAGCACCAGCAAAACCAGTTCCAGTTAAAAACACATCTGCCTTAACAGATGAAGAAAAACAAGCAGTAGAAGCAGCCGTTAAAGCTGTGAACCCAGCCGAAGGAGTAACTGTATCTGTAGCCGATAATGGAGAAGCGACAGTAACCTTCCCAGACGGCTCAAGCGCTAAATTGACTCCAGAACAAACAGTTAAAGCAGCAGATGCGAACGGCGTTAAAGCACCAGCAAAACCAGTTCCAGTTAAAAACACATCTGCCTTAACAGATGAAGAAAAACAAAGCGGTAGAAGCAGCCGTTAAAGCTGTGAACCCAGCCGAAGGAGTAACTGTATCTGTAGCCGATAATGGAGAAGCGACAGTAACCTTCCCAGACGGCTCAAGCGCTAAATTGACTCCAGAACAAACAGTTAAAGCAGCAGATGCGAACGGCGTTAAAGCACCAGCAAAACCAGTTCCAGTTAAAAACACATCTGCCTTAACAGATGAAGAAAAACAAGCAGTAGAAGCAGCCGTTAAAGCTGTGAACCCAGCCGAAGGAGTAACTGTATCTGTAGCCGATAATGGAGAAAGCGACAGTAACCTTCCCAGACGGCTCAAGCGCTAAATTGACTCCAGAACAAACAGTTAAAGCAGCAGATGCGAACGGCGTTAAAGCACCAGCAAAACCAGTTCCAGTTAAAAACACATCTGCCTTAACAGATGAAGAAAAACAAGCAGTAGAAGCAGCCGTTAAAGCTGTGAACCCAGCCGAAGGAGTAACTGTATCTGTAGCCGATAATGGAGAAGCGACAGTAACCTTCCCAGACGGCTCAAGCGCTAAATTGACTCCAGAACAAACAGTTAAAGCAGCAGCGATGCGAACGGCGTTAAAGCACCAGCAAAACCAGTTCCAGTTAAAAACACATCTGCCTTAACAGATGAAGAAAAACAAGCAGTAGAAGCAGCCGTTAAAGCTGTGAACCCAGCCGAAGGAGTAACTGTATCTGTAGCCGATAATGGAGAAGCGACAGTAACCTTCCCAGACGGCTCAAGCGCTAAATTGACTCCAGAACAAACAGTTAAAGCAGCAGATGCGAACGGCGTTAAAGCACCAGCAAAAACCAGTTCCAGTTAAAACACATCTGCCTTAACAGATGAAGAAAAACAAGCAGTAGAAGCAGCCGTTAAAGCTGTGAACCCAGCCGAAGGAGTAACTGTATCTGTAGCCGATAATGGAGAAGCGACAGTAACCTTCCCAGACGGCTCAACTGCTAAATTGACTCCAGAACAAAACAGTTAAAAGAAGCAGATGCGAACGGCGTTAAAGCACCAGCAAAAACCAGTTCCAGTTAAAAACACATCTGCCTTAACAGATGAAGAAAAACAAGCAGTAGAAGCAGCCGTTAAAGCTGTGAACCCAGCCGAAGGAGTAACTGTATCTGTAGCCGATAATGGAGAAGCGACAGTAACCTTCCCAGACGGCTCAAGCGCTAAATTGACTCCAGAACAAACAGTTAAAGCAGCAGATGCGAACGGCGTTAAAAGCACCAGCAAAACCAGTTCCAGTTAAAAACACATCTGCCTTAACAGATGAAGAAAAACAAGCAGTAGAAGCAGCCGTTAAAGCTGTGAACCCAGCCGAAGGAGTAACTGTATCTGTAGCCGATAATGGAGAAGCGACAGTAACCTTCCCAGACGGCTCAAGCGCTAAATTGACTCCAGAACAAACAGTTAAAGCAGCAGATGCGAACGGCGTTAAAGCACCAGCAAAACCAGTTCCAGTTAAAAACACATCTGCCTTAACAGATGAAGAAAAACAAGACGGTAGAAGCAGCCGTTAAAGCTGTGAACCCAGCCGAAGGAGTAACTGTATTCTGTAGCCGATAATGGAGAAGCGACAGTAACCTTCCCCAGACAGCTCAAACGCTAAATTGACTCCAGAACAAACCGTTAAAGAAGCAGATGCGAACGGAGTTAAAAGCCCAGCAAACTAGTTCAGTTAAGAATAAAGCATCACTAACACAAGAGGAAAAACAAGCAGTAGAAGCAGCCGTTAAAGCTGTTAACCCAGCTGAAGGAGTAACTGTATCTGTAGCCGATAATGGAGAAGCGACAGTAACCTTCCCAGACAGCTCAAGCGCTAAATTGACTCAGAACAAACCGTTAAAGAAGCAGATGCGAACGGAGTTAAAGCCCCAGCAAACCCAGTTCCAGTTAAAAACACATCTGCCTTAACAGATGAAGAAAAAAACAAGCAGTAGAAGCAGTCGTTAAAGCTGTGAACCCAGCTGAAGGAGTAACTGTATCTGTAGCCGATAATGGAGAAGCGACAGTAACCTTCCCAGACGGCTCAAGCGCTAAATTGACTCCAGAACAAACAGTTAAAGCAGCAGATGCGAACGGCGTTAAAGCCCCAGCAAACCCAGTTCCAGTTAAAAACACATCTGCCTTAACAGATGAAGAAAAACAAGCAGTAGAAGCAGCCGTTAAAGCTGTGAACCCAGCTGAAGGAGTAACTGTATCTGTAGCCGATAATGGAGAAGCGACAGTAACCTTCCCAGACGGCTCAAGCGCTAAATTGACTCCAGAACAAACAGTTAAAAGCAGCAGATGCGAACGGCGTTAAAGCCCCAGCAAAACCCAGTTCCAGTTAAAACACATCTGCCTTAACAGATGAAGAAAAACAAAGCAGTAGAAGCAGCCGTTAAAGCTGTGAACCCAGCTGAAGGAGTAACTGTATCTGTAGCCGATAATGGAGAAGCGACAGTAACCTTCCCAGACGGCTCAAGCGCTAAATTGACTCCAGAACAAACAGTTAAAGCAGCAGATGCGAACGGCGTTAAAGCCCCAGCAAACCCAGTTCCAGTTAAAAACACATCTGCCTTAACACAAGAGGAAAAACAAGCAGTAGAAGCAGCCGTTAAAGCTGTGAACCCAGCTGAAGGAGTAACTGTATCTGTAGCCGATAATGGAGAAGCGACAGTAACCTTCCCAGACGGCTCAAGCGCTAAATTGACTCCAGAACAAACCGTTAAAGAAGCAGATGCGAACGGAGTAAAAGCTCCAACTAAGCCAGTTCCAGTTAAGAATAAAGCATCCTTAACACAAGAGGAAAAACAAGCAGTAGAAGCAGCCGTTAAAGCTGTTAACCCAGCTGAAGGAGTAACTGTATCTGTAGCCGATAATGGAGAAGCAACAGTAACCTTCCCAGACGGCTCAAGCGCTAAATTGACTCCAGAACAAAACCGTTAAAGAAGCCGCACCAGCAGCACCAAGCGTGAACCCAGTTAAGGCTGGCGATAAAGTAGTTACAGGTAAAAACAGAACCAGGCTCAAGCGTAGAAGTCACTCTTCCAGATGGAACTAAAGTCCCAGGTAAAGCGGACAAAGATGGCAACTTCAGCATTCCAGTTGATGGCTTGAAGGAAGGCGACAAAGTTTCTGTAACGGCAACAGACGCAGCAGGTAACAAGTCAGGAGCAACAGACGCAACAGTAGCGAAAGCAGCTCCAGCAGCACCAAGCGTGAAACCCAGTTAAGGCTGGCGATAAAGTAGTTACAGGTAAAAACAGAACCAGGCTCAAGCGTAGAAGTCACTCTTCCAGATGGAACTAAAGTCCCAGGTAAAGCGGACAAAGATGGCAACTTCAGCATTCCAGTTGATGGCTTGAAGGAAGGCGACAAAGTTTCTGTAACGGCAACAGACGCAGCAGGTAACAAGTCAGGAGCAACAGACGCAACAGTAGCGAAAGCATAGCTCCAGCAGCACCAAGCGTGAACCCAGTTAAGGCTGGCGATAAAGTAGTTACAGGTAAAAACAGAACCAGGCTCAAGCGTAGAAGTCACTCTTCCAGATGGAACTAAAGTCCCAGGTAAAGCGGACAAAGATGGCAACTTCAGCATTCCAGTTGATGTGCTTGAAGGAAGGCGACAAAGTTTCTGTAACGGCAACAGACGCAGCAGGTAACAAGTCAGGAGCAACAGACGCAACAGTGAGCGAAAAGCAGCTCCAGCAGCACCAAAGCGTGAACCCAGTTAAGGCTGGCGATAAAGTAGTTACAGGTAAAACAGAACCAGGCTCAAGCGTAGAAGTCACTCTTCCAGATGGAACTAAAGTCCCAGGTAAAGCGGACAAAGATGGCAACTTCAGCATTCCAGTTGATGGCTTTGAAGGAAGGCGACAAAGTTTCTGTAACGGCAACAGACGCAGCAGGTAACAAGTCAGGAGCAACAGACGCAACAGTAGCGAAAAGCAGCTCCGGCAGCCCCAGTTGTGAAACCCAGTTAAAGCTGGTGATAAAGCAGTTACAGGTAAAGCCGAAGCAGGTTCAACCGTAGAAGTAACGCTTCCAGATGGATCTAAAAGTAACAGCAACAGCCGACCAAGATGGCAACTTCAGTGTTCCAGTAAGTGGCTTGAAAGAAGGCGACAAAGTTTCTGTAACAGCGACAGACGCAGCGGGTAACAAGTCAGGAGCAACAGACGCAACAGTAGCGAAAGCCGCACCAGCAGCGCCAAGCGTGAACGATGGTAAAGTGTTCGAAGCAAATGGAGCTAAAGCACCAACCCTCACTCCAGTAGTGATCCTAACAATTTGACTGATGATGAAAAAGCTAAGGTAGCTGACGAAGTTAAGAAAGCTAACCCAACTGCAACAGATATCAAGGTTAACAATGATGGATCAGTAGTTGTAACCTTTGCAGATGGATCAGTAGCGGTAATTGCAACTGAGAAAGCTGTTAAGAAAGCAACTAAAGAGTCATCTGCTAAAGAAACAACTAAGAAAGCAGGAGCGAAAGAATTGCCAAACACTGGTACAGAACAATCTAACGCTTCACTTGGTTTAGCACTTCTTGCAGCAGTGACAGGAGGACTCTTATCTCTAAAAACGTAAGGAAGAAGAGTAGACATTTACTCTGATAAAGCAAACCTGAGAATTTTGATTCAGTGAATTTGCTAGAAACCGTAAGAAGAAATTCTTACGGTTTTGTATAGAAAAGTAGGCAATCAAAAGTTGCTAGTACTTTATGATAATAGGCATCATAGAAAGATATGAATAATTTCCCTAAAACAAAAGTGTGCGATTCTCTTAAGAGATTAAACAAATACCTCGGTGAAATTCATTTTTAGATACTGTTCAGTCATGATATGCCAAAAATCAAATAGTAAAAAGATAGTAAACAATAAATTATTTTGTGAATACTTTTTACGTATAATTTTTGACAAAGTTAAATACATGTTTTATAATGAAAATGTATGTAGCATATAAAATGCTAAAAATATACAAAAAGGAGATACAAACATGTATTTTAATCGCAAAAATGCAGAACAAAAAGAACTGGCGTATGATCAAAAAAAGGAAAACATTTCCTTTTCGGTTGTTCGCTTGTTTTTGCGGTTGGGGCTTTAGCAGCACCATCAGTCAAAAGCAGATACAGCAGAAGCTAAGCCAGGAACTAGCTCTACAGCAGATGGGACTAAGCCAGTTGTATCTGAAGAGAACCCAACTTATGCAGCTCCAGCTGTAGAAGTACATCCAGTAGTAGCAACTGGAGAAAAATGCCGAAAAAAGCTGAACCTACTCAAAATTCTGAAGAAGAACCAGTAGTTGCGACTGAAAAAGCTAAGGAAGCAGACAGCATCCAAGCTCCAGAAGTGACTGTTGTTTACAATCCAGCAGCACTGACTGATGGAGAAAAAGCAAAAGTTGTGGCAGCTGTTAAGGCAGCAAACCCTACAGCAACTGATGTTCAAGTCCAGCAGACGGCTCAGTAGTTGTTGCTTTTTGCAGATGGGTCAAGAGCAAACTTGACAGCAGCACAAACGATCAAAGATGGTTCTTTAGTAGCTAAACCACGTACTAATCGTGCACTACGAGCAACAGCACCACGAGCATCAGAAGGGGCTGAAAAACCTTGAGTATACAAATAAAAAGGGGCGAGGTTGTTGTTGATGATTATATAAAAGATTTCTTACAAAGTTGATAACGCTAAAAATGTCATTCATTGGACAACTGTTGTTAATGGCGGGCGAGTTGGAAATGCAGCAAGCGGATATACCTACTTTACTGTACCAAAAAGACTCAGTAGGGTACTCCAACTAACTGGAAAATTGAGCAGACTGATAAAAATGGTAAAGTCATGAGTACCCGTACTGACTGGAAGAATAATGATGGTTCTTATGTCATGGGGGCAAAAAGGTAGAACGAACGTCTATACTGGCGATGAGATGACTAAAAACTAGCGGAATTCTACAAACATATTGGCAATCCAGCGCTAAAAGGAAAAAGAGGGCAGAAGCAGCAGCTCAGGCAGCAGCGCGTTCACAGGCTTTATATACACTAACAGCAGATGTTGCAGGAGGTTGGCTAGGTAAAAATCCAAGTTGGACTATTACTTATGACACACCAATTCTTGATAAGTCGAAACCACTTGATTATGTAGCGGGATTACAAGGTACAGGTGGTGCTATTGGTGCAAAAACCGAGATTATGACTGGTTATATGGATAACTTCATAGATAATGCAAGTCTCAAAAATTCCAAGCAGTAGCAGTCAAAGAAAAGTACACTGCCAAAGTTGGTGAAGTTTTGCTGCCGATCCAGCTACTTATGTAACCAATAAAGCTGGAACACCAGAATTCCCAAATAACTACCGTGGTGCAACAAGCTTCAAATGGAAAGACGGTCAAGCACCAACTGCTACAGAAGCGGGTACTTATACAAAAACAGTAGTTGTAACTTATCCAGCACACTACAAACAAGCTCCACAAGAAGTTACGATTACATTTGAAGTTGAAGGGGAAAAACCAAGCAAACCAGTTGTAG
>BNJT01001686.1_pt1 | contig 27895 bp, 36 predicted proteins | sample 8540491 | NCBI WGS metagenome assembly BNJT01 (sample SAMD00202455, study PRJDB9452) | human saliva metagenome | host: Homo sapiens | reverse complement strand
ATGATGAGACTCGTCCCCAGCATGGCTTCCATATATAATTTGCTCTTAACTTGACGGTAGTGAAAATCTCGATTTCATGGGACATTCTATCTCAATCCACCTGTTCTAGTTCTTATTATACTATACTTTCCATGAAATGTGAAAAGGCCACTGTTAAACTAGCGCTATCAAAAAGTGGACTCAAAGGTCCTTTTTGGTAGATATCGAGTGTTTTTACTCCTGCTTGTAAAATTCTTTCAAAGACATCCTGCCAAGTTGGAATGGCCGAGCCTGTAGCCTTTGGCCTTGGCCAAACTCCTTAGTTGAGTTGAGAAAGGTCGCTTTGGCCTTAGCTGAGAACTTGCTAGAATCCACCGGCTGGACTTCCACATCCGTATCTTTGAGAATCCACTGCAAAGTCCTTACCAAGAGTTGTATCCTCTGTCGCGTCATTAGACCAGATGGTAATAACCAAATTCCTTTGGTTTTCAGCCAGATGAGTCCTTACTCAGCCAGAGTACGGAGTCCATGTCGGACTGGCCATGCTGGTCGTGCACAGCTAAACAGAGTTTTGTGCGTCTTAGCACCAGAGTTTTGCATGGTAAAGGACAAAGTTTTTACCGTAGTTACTAAAGACCCAAGTCAGTACTGGATAATCACCAGACGGCTGGAATATTTCTCAATCTAGCTCCTCGCCCATGCACGCTTGGTACGGCCATACCACTCAGTCTGTGGATCCGGCCGATCATCCTACTTCCACTCCTCACCCGACAGGCTTTTGTCCATCAAGACACATAGTCTGTCGAGGATGTAGACTTCAAAGAGTTTAGCTCCGTGAGCTACCACCAGCAGCTTTTGCAGCTTATTTTCGTCCCGGTCACATTGATGGCCATAGTCCAAGCTCCTTTTCAGCTTCGTCCTCAGCCGCATCAACTGCCGGTATAAAGCTGCGCAGTGATAAAACCAAGCTTAGGCTGACTACGCAGACCTTGTCTACCATTTTGGGCAGTGGTAATATCCATTTCTGCCACATCAGCAGCTACATACTCCTCGTTGCGCCTCATCCAGATGGCGCAGCGCTGTGCCGCCCATGCTAACCATTCGCACCTGATAATTAAAAATCCATTTGTCTTTCCTTTCACATCACCAAAACATTTAATGGAGTTTTATTACTAATAAAAAGCCAGAGGAAAATCTGTGATCGAGATCCCTATCGGAAGTATATTTTAATAGTATAATCTAGAGAACATCCTCTTTACTCGCACATGATATTCTGTATATAAGGGATACAACAATCTGCAAGTAATAATGAATAGACTCATCAGCAGGCAAAAGTTCGGAGTGCTTGATGGGCTGTGAGAGTCGGAGAATGAAACATCATGCGGCCAATAAAGCCAATTACAAACACGTCGGTCAGCCATATCTTTCTCTACAGTCATCAGAAACTTACAGGCCATACAAAGGCTGCAAAGGGAATCTCATTACAGCATGACAGAAGCCATAGCTGCTACCGCGCTCATATACGTGATATTAAAAGAAAATCTCTGATTCTTCTGGCTGCTTTACTCGATACCTGTTAAAGGTACCAAAAATAGTGTCCAGCCCACTTTTTGTGAAAATGTGGAAGTGCGACAAAACCGCCTCAGAGCTATGCAAGCTGTGCATTTTCTTGTGAAGAGCATAGACAAAGAGCATGCAAGCAAGAAGACTATCACCAAAGGCAAAGGACGTGGAAAGCAGATTATCCCTGTCTCCGTAGAAAGCCAAGCCCGCTTTTGGGAAGATATTCAAGTTCCGGAAAGTTGGGGAACCAACGGCAGCCAATGTTCTTTTTCCAGACGCAGCATTTCGGAGACTGGCTTGGCTGATAAGAGTTCCTAAAGCGCTTGGTGCTAAATGGCATGAGATTTACCAGTAGAGGGGTTTTACATCTTGTCTGCATAAGAACAGCTTCAAACAGAAGCTTCTACAAAAGCATAGACTGCTAGTACATTGTTCTTGCATGATAGCAACTAAAAAGCACAAAAGGCTAGCCATCTATGTCGTCCAAATGTTTTAGATACTCTGAAAAAGTGCAAAGAAAAGCAACAAGGAAGCAGGGAAAATGTAATTGACATAGGAGATTTGGAATAGAGCCCGCTTGCTTATTCAGTTGCCGGAAGGGCCATATAAAATAAGTAGCTGGCATGTCGGAAGGCCAAGGGAAGGGGTTAGCCTCTCACTTAAAGGCATAGACCAAAACAAAGTTACCGAAAGGCTGCTGCTATAAATAGCTTTTCGTGAACAGGAGAAAATAATAAGGTGGCTGACTCAATGAGCAGTCTACTGCTCCAAGTAAAAATAACGATCAATCCCAAAGAATAAATAATTGTAATGAAATTCCTTTAGCATATTCTAAAAAGTACTGTTTGGTCTCCTAGGGGTGATTTTATTATTGATGTAAAACTGTATCGATAAATAAACGAGACAAACATAAGACAATATTAAGTATTTTTCTAATCTCTCCTCAGCTAAATAAGAGTCATTTAAGCCCTAAAACTCTCTCAAAGACTCACTTACTCTTCTCCTTAATCACATAAACAGGGGCGTTTCTTTTGTTTCCATGAAGATTTTGCCGATGTACTTTTGCCCAATATACCGATGGTCAACAGCTGGAAGCCTCCGATAAGAATGACAGTCATAAGGGACGGCAACCCGATGTCGGATCACCCAAAAACCAAGGTGCGGATAATAATTACTGCCATCAGGATAAAGGCTAAAATCCAGGACAGGATGCTAAAGGCGCGATGTTGAGAGGCACATCAGAGAAATTGACAATACCTTCAAGGAATAGTTGAAAAGAGACCAGAAATTCCAAGAGGTCTTGCCAGCCACTCGTTCGACATTTTGTATTCCAAGTACTCGGTATTGAAGCCAGCAGGCCAAAAATTCCTGTGAGAAGCGATTGTACTCCTGAGAAACCTCCAGAATAGCATCTACCATCGAGCGGCGCATCGGTCAAAGTCACGCGCACCATCTACCATCTCTACCTGACTAATCTTGTTAATCAGCTTATAGAACAAATTGGCAAAAACTTCGGATAGGTGGCTCTCCTCACGAGTAGTGCGACGAGTCCACACAGTCCAGCTCAAGATTCGAGGTCAGCATGGCCTTCCCATCTCCAATCAGGGGCTCGGGCGGATCCCACCAAATCCCACATCCATGACCGTCACAAATTCCCACTTGCTTCTCTCGCAAACCAGCATGAAGGGCTGCTTCTTTTCCAAAATTGCGAGAAAAGGACAGATAGTGCACATCTGGACAGCGACTGCTGAGCTCACACATAAAAGCAGCCAAGGTTTTTGATCTGTCGATCCGTCATTGACAAAAAATATATTCAAAAGCTGGTCACGGATTTGATATTTCACCGCTTCCATGGCTTCATGAAACAAAGGAATAGACTCTCTTCTTTCTATTGAAGCACGGAACAATCACTGAAATTGTCACTTTGATTACCTGCTATTTTTAATATCTCTCATTATAACAAAAACTAGGCGAAAAACCTAGTTTTAAATCTTATTTGCTCTGTCTAGGGGCCTTGAACATTAAATAGATTCCAAGGCTAGTTTGAGATCCCCTATCAAGTCATCCACATTCTCCAGTCGATGAGAGACGGTTTGATTTGGTGTAATGCTGCTGCCAGTTGAGCCTCTGGCGACATCCTGACCATGAGTCGTCGTAGCTGGATGGACGACCAGGGACTTAGCATCAGCTACATTTCGGCCAAGTCGGAGAAAATCTCTGGGCTGTCAATAACCTTACGAGCTTCTTTTCTCCCACCTTTGACATTAAAGGTGAAGATAGAGACCCACGCCTTTTAGGGAAATATTTTTCTGCCAAAAGCATGATAAGGACTGTCAGCAAGTTTTGGATAATTGACCTGCTCGACCTTAGGATGCCCTGCTAGAAATCCACAATCTTCTCGGCATTGGACACATGGCGTTCTACACGCAAAGAGAGAGTTTCCAACCCCTGCAGGAGAGAAAGGCATTGAAGGGAGACATGGCTGCACCTGTATCGCGCAAGAGCTGCGTCCGCACAGCAGTGACAAAGGCTGCTGCTCCGACATCGCGCGTATAACTGATATCATGATAGCTCGGATCTGGGTCCACAAACTGCGGAACTTTGCCAGAAGCTTCCCAGTCAAAACGACCGCTGTCCACAATCACACCGCCAATGCTGGTTTCCGTGGCACCGATAAACTTGGTCGCAGAATGTACCGCGATGTCCACTCCACGAGAAAAAGACATTAATCAGATATGGTGTAGCAAAGGTATTGTCAGAAATCAGTGGAATTTTATGAGCATGAACCAGCTCTGCCAAAAGCATCAAAGTCAGGGATATTAATCAGCGGATTGCCCAAGCTTTCAATCAGAACCAACTTGGTATTGTCCTGAATGGCTGCTTCTACTTCAGCCAGATTTTCAATATCAACAAAAGTCGTGGTAATGCCATAGCGAGGCAGGGTTTCTTTGAGCAGATTAAAAGGTACCACCGTAGATGGTAGAGGCTGCTACTACGTGGTCGCCAGCATGGGCCAAAGCTAGAATGGTGTGAGGTAACAGCTGCCATACCAGAAGCTGTTGCTAGAGCTCCAGACTCCACCTTCCAAAAGCCGCAATCCGCTCCTCAAAAGCAGACAGGGTCGGATTGGTAATCCAGTGTAGATGTTGCCCGGTTTGCTGCAGGGCAAAGAGATCTTCTCCTTCCTGAGTATCATCAAACACATGAGGAAGTTGTCTGGTAAATAGGCAGAGCCCGCGACTTAGTTGTCGGGTCCACTGTCTGTCACGGCATGAAGCTGCAGGGTTTCAAATTTAAATTCACGTGTCACTAAGGTCACCTCACTATAGTTATGTGATAAGTCTGCCATTAAACGCCCCGCTTGACTAATAGAATTTCCTTATCAAAAGAGAAATAAAGAGAGCTATATCTTACCAAAGCTTTACTCAGATATCATCTCAAAAGTCGTCTGATTGCTGGGCCCAGTACGGCTGCGGCGAAACTTTGTCTAAAAAGCTACCCACTGAGCATCTACAGTGCTCATCAGAAATCTGGATTGCCTTCTGTTCAGTTAGAACTAGAAAGAGAATTTTTGTGGATGGACAGATTTTCATCAATCTTTACCGTAAAATCCTCCAAAGACTAGTCAAATTTGGACAAGCTAAGAGCAAGCCGGTCTCTTCCTTTATTTCACGAAGACAGGCTTCTTCTGGACTCTCACCTCTCAATCCCACCAGTAATAGGCTGCCAAAAGGAAACTGTCTCATTCTGAACTTTCAAGAGCAAGATTTCTCGTTCCTCTGGATGACAGATCCAGGCTTCAATCGACCGCCTCATAATGATTTTTTCTCAATCGGCGCTATGCTGGCCAGCACTTTCTTCAGACCGACTTCTGGGGAAAGTTGATCTTAAGTTCTTGACTATTTCCACTGCCAGAGACTGCCAAAACTGTCCCATCGCCCCATTTCTTATGATGGGCAATATCTCCGATAGCCCAAGCAACTTCTGGCTTAGATGGCTGGCTCTGACTGCTCTTTCCAAAAGGCAGGCTGGTTGTAGAAATCGAACTTGGTGCTGCCTGACGCTTCCGCTCCTGCAAGGCTTGAGCCAGACTCATGCCCTGACCGAATTTGCTAGTATCGCTATTGGTATAGCTGACCTTAAAGGAGCTGTTGGCTGGTCGAGCCAATCCCTGATAGTTTAGCAAATCTGAACTGAGTTTTCTCTCAAGAAACGGGTCGGCTGGTTGTAGTTGGTACGACCATAAAGGAGGCGAGAATTGGCATTGGTTAGATAGAGAATCTTCTCAGCTCGGGTGATGCCGACATAGGCCAGACGGCGCTCCTCTTCCAGCTCATCCTCATCTTCAGATGCCCGACTCAGAGGAAGACATTTTTCCTCCATACCGACTAGAAAGACGACTGGAAACTCTAGTCCCTTAGCCGCGTGGAGCGTCATCAGAGTTACTTCAGAACTCTCCATATCTCCGTCGTCTGTGTCTGCGATCAAGGCTAAGTCATTGAGAAAAACGACTGAGCTTATCCAGACCCGTCTCATCAGCAGGATTGTCTGGATTTTCGTCAAAGTTCTTGGTTACAGACAGGAATTCTTCAATATTTTCAATCCGAGCTTGGCTTCTAAGGTTTGCCTGAGCTGCCAAGGCGGCTGAGTAACCTGTTTTTCAGAACAAGCTCCGACTAGTTCAGTCACGCTATAGTCATCCAAACGCTCCCGCAAGTCGAGTATCAGATTGGCAAACTCATAAACTGCCTGAGCCGCCTTGCCCTTTGACTGGTGAAAGCATAATATGGCCGACGCATCCAGCAAAGAGATTTCTTGACTGGACGCAAAATCCCGAATTTTCTCCACCGTTCCCGGCCCGACACCACGTTTAGGGCTCATTAACCACGCGCTCATAGCTAATATTATCACTAGGATTGGCGATGAGATTGAGGTAAGAAAATGACATCACGGATTTCCTTGCGGCTATAGAACTTGGTACCACCGACCATGGTGTAGGGAATATTGGCCTTGAGCAGGGCTTCCTACCGTCCGTGACTGGGCATTGGTCCGATACAGGACTGCAAAATCCTTATGACTGTAGCCTTCTCGGCTCAGTTGATCAATGGTCCGAGCGACAAAAAGAGCCTCGTCCTGCTCGTCATTAGCCCGATAGTAGACAATTTCCTCACCGTCTTCGTTTTGAGTCCAGAGATTTTTCGGACGGCGATTGCGGATTGTTTCGGATGACTTCATTAGCTGCCTGAAGGATGGTCTTGGTCGAGCGATAGTTTTCTTCAAGCAAAACAAGTTTGGCTTCTGGATAATCCTTTTCAAAGTCTAGGATATTTTGCATATCGGCTCCCCGCCAGCCATAGATAGACTGGTCAGCATCTCCGACCACGCAGATATTCTTAAAGCGGGAAGCCAAGAGCTTGACCAGCTGATACTGGGCGTGGTTTGTATCCTGATACTCGTCAACATGGATGTACTGGTAACGTTGCTGGTAGTAGGTCAGGACGTCAGGATTTTTGATCAAAAGGCGCAGGGTCAGCATAATCAAGTCGTCAAAATCCATAGCCTCAGACTGGCGCAATTCCTTTTTGGTAGGCCGTGTAGCACTTGGCTGCAATCTCTGTGTACATATCACCAGCTAGATTCGCATAGGCCACCTCGTCAATCAGATCGTTCTTAGCATTGGAAATGGTCCCTAGAATGGCGCTCATTCCACTTTTTAGGATCCAGATTGAGATTTTTGAGAATCCGTTTTCATCAAAGTTCGCTGCTCACCCGGATCAACAATGGTGAAGTTGCGATTGTAGCCAATATGGTCTGCTTCCCGCCGCAGGATGCGCACACACATGGAGTGGAAGGTGACGATTAAGCAATCTTGGGTGGCTGAATTGAGCGCTGCTGCTCGTTCTTTCATCTCCCGCGCGCCTTTATTGGTAAAGGTAATGGCTAGGATATTCCGAGGATTGACCATCTTTTCATCAATCAAATAGGCGATGCGGTGGGTCAGGACACTGAGTCTTTCCTGAACCAGCCCCCGCCATAATCAACAAAGGGACCTTCTGTCGTCTGGACTGCTTCAGCTTGACGGTCATTCATACCGTTTAATAAAGGGATTCATCTTCTATCCTTTCAATATAAAAATAAAAACTGAAAATCAATGCTTCCATTATATCAAAATTCAGGCGAATTTGTTATCGAAAAGGCAACTAGCTCATTTGAAATCCAAATGCGAAAAAGTTATAATAATAGATTAGAAAAGGGGCAACCATGAGACAATCATCCAAGCGACAATCTCAAACTTGCCGAACGAGGCGCCCTCCCAGCAATTTACCACCTACATTGGCCTATCCGTTACAAAAATCATTGCAGGTGCAGCACTGACATCCTCAGTTTGACGGCGGATGGTTTCAACAGCGTCTCCGATATCGTTGCCAATCTAGCGGTCCTAATCGGCCTACGCATGGCACGAAAACCAGCGGATAAGGACCATCGCTTGGCCATTGGAAGATTGAAGATCTGGCCAGTCTGATTACTTCTTTCATCATGTTTTTTGTCGGTTTCAATGTCCTCATTGATACGGCTCAAAAATCATTAACAAGGAAGAAACCTTGATTGATCCTGTGGGTGCTGTTGTCGGAATTGTATCGGCCATCATCATGTTTGGTGTCTATCTTTACAATAAAAATCTAGCCAAAAGAGTAAAATCCAAAGCTCTGGATGCGGCTGCCAAGGACAATCTCTCGGATGCTATCACTTCTCTGGGCACTTCTGTTGCCATTATTGCCAGCTCCCTCAGAGTTCCTATCGTTGATAAGCTAGCAGCCATCGTTAGTACGTTTTTCATTCTAAAAACAGCCTATGACATCTTCATAGAGTCCTCCTTCAGCCTGTCAGATGGCTTTGATCAGGACCTTTTAGACGATTACAAGCGCGCTATCTTTTGAAATCCCTAAAATCACACGCGTCAAGTCCCAGCGTGGTCGGACCTATGGTAGCAATATCTATTTGGATATTATACTGGAAAGTGAATCCTGATCTCTCGTCTTTTGAAAGCCACGAAATCGCTGATCAGGTGGGAGGACATGCTCAAGGAAGACTTTGGCGTCTTTGACATTGATATTCATATTGAGCCAGCTCCGATTCCTGAAGATGAGATTCTGGATAATGTCTATCAAAACTCCTGATGCGTGAGCAATTAGTCGACCAAAGGTAGTCAATTGGATGCACTTCTTTCTTCTTGTTTGTCTACATTTTCCCAAGATGGTCGCCAGCTAAACAAAGAGGAATTTCAACCAGTAGAGAGCCCAAACTTCTCCCTATCAGAAAATTTAGAAATTACATCCGTTAGCCAAAAAGACCAAGCTGATTCGCTATCAAATCGGGTGATGTCGTCCATACTAGCCTCTGGCGCCGCCATGAAAGTCTGGCAAAAATATCTTCACCAAGAAAACACGAAAAACAACTAGTTTTTCTGCTAGTTGTTTTTATATGCTCCACTTGGTCTGTCGCAATATCCTCTCAAAACCACTTCTCAGCGATTTTCTGGAATTTTCCTTCTTGGTACATAATTTTTCCCAAAAAGCAGCATTTACTTTTTCAACTAAGTACGGTCCGCCTTTCTAGCTCCGACCGCAGAGTCTCGCTCTCAAATCCAACTGAAAAAGACTGAATATTGATCCAAAATTCCTTCTTCTGTCAGATAATAATTGGCATAAACACGGTCAATCAAGAGACCATCAATCCGGTCGTTTTGCAAGTCAATCAACGCCTCGTTAAAGCTCTGGTACTGAGTCGCTGCTATGATTTTTGACAATGGTTTTCAAAATTTCAGGATTGCTTTCAAAACGCTACTGTAGCCAGAAGATCCTGCTTGTGCACCTAATACTTTTCCTGCCACTATCATTGGCCTGTGAGATATGAGAGGATGCTAACTCAAAACCTGTTCATTTTCATATAAGGAATGGTAAATTCTACCTTTTCTCTTCTCTCATCCGTCCTTGGAATAGCTCATTCCAGATGAGGTCAATCGTTGCCGATTTGGTCAACTCTGTTTCCTTCATATCCCAATCAATTGGTCTGCCATTTCACCTTAATTCCATATTCCTCAAAAAACAGCATTGGCCAAATCAATGTCAAATCCTGCATAAGTGCCATCTTTTGCTCATCCGCTCAGGGACAAAGGTATTATCAAAAGCCCGATTGTAATCTGTTTCTTCTCCTCATACTTGCTCCAGTTATCCAAGCTGGGGTCACTGACATTGGGAACTACAAGCACCGAGCAGAAAAGTTAGGATCAAAGTCAAACAGGCCAAAAGAATATTCTTTAGTTTTCATCTGGGCCTCATATTTTGGAGTGACTTCTTTGAGAATAGAATCCGCAATGCTTTCCGCCAAACTGCAAATCATGTGTGACTACAATCTGTGTCATCCCATTTCCCTGATTTTGGAGGAGATGAGTTTTCTACTTAGCGCAAGGCAGGGTCCAAGGCAGAGTCGGCTCCATCATAGCCTATAATTTCTGGAGTTGGTCATCATAGCACTGAGCCAAAAGCGACCCGCTGTTTTTGCCCGCCTGACAGCGAATAGGATAGCCTTGGCATGCTCGGACAAGCTAAGCGGGCCAATAAGGCCTGCGCCTTCTCTTCAACTTCTTCTTTGAAATGTTCATTGTATATATTGGTGATAAGGTCAAGTTTTCCAAGACAGATAAATGAGGGAAAAGAGCTAGAAAATCTTGAAAGACCAAGCCTAGAAGTTGCGCTTTTCAAGCTCTGACATCCAAAATCTCTCCATTATAAATCCTTGTCCGAATCAATTGTCTCCAAACCTGCCAACATACGCATAAAGGGTCGTCCCTCCGCCAGAAGGGTCCAACAATGGCCACTTGCTTTTCAGGCACAATCAAATTAAAATCCTAGAGTCTGTATCACCAAATACTAATATTTCGTAATTCTAACATAATAGCATCCTGCTTATAATAACTAAATTTCTTTTCGGGTCGACCTGCTTGGCAATCAAGGTGGCCAAACCGATTAAGAGTAAGTAAATCAGGCCTGCAACAAAAGCATCGGTGCCAGACTGGCATCTCGGTTGGCCGCTGTACGACTGCGCCAAAATTAAGTCTAGATGCTAAAGCATGAAAACCAAAGGGTGTCTTTCTACCAAAGTCATAACTTCATTAAAGACACTAGGGTAGCACAATTTTTACGACTTGTGGCAAAAATAATCAGGCGAATCGTCTGAACAGGAGTAAATTTCAAAACCTTCGCAGACTTCGTACTGTCCAGTCGGAATGGAAGAAATGCCTCGCGGAAGATCTCCTGCAAAATAAGCCGCATAGTTTAGTGTAAAGGCAATAATCGCTGCAGGAATCCGATCCAGCCGAATGCCGATACTTGGCAAAACATAGTAAATAAAGATTAACTGCAATAAGCTGGCGTCCGCGCATAATCCAAAATGTAAATATGAAGCAGCCATTGCAGGGGCTTCAAGCGAATTTGCATCGAGCCAGCATAATTCCCCAGGAATCAGAAAAACCAAGACCAAAGCAAACACCTGCAAGGTGGTTGCTGCTCCCACTCAGAAGACTGGTAGTAATTTCAAAATATAGCTCATTTGCTCTTTCCTCCTAAATAAAATATTTTACCATTATAACAGAATCTCAAGAAAATACAAGCAGATATTACAAAAATTTATAGCACATCGAGTTGAATAAAATTAAAATCCGACTCTCCCTTTCAAGAATCGGATTTATTTGGAATCTAGGGGCGCTGAGTTTTGGGAACCATTCGAAACAACACTTTTCCAAAAATGACAAAATAGCCTTCAACCAAAAAGTAGAAAGTTAGCTCTTTGTTAATTACAGTGGCTTCATGAAAACACATTCTAGGAGGGCGACAGACAACAGTCTGTCAGCCAATGCATAATCCACGTCCCCGTGAAGGGGCGACTGAAATCAAATCCAAGTTGACTGAGCCTGCCTTATTTCAAAGTCCACGCTCCCGTGAAGGGAGCACACGCACAGCCATCTTGAACCTTCAGGATGGAGCTAATTTCAATCCACGCTCCCGTAAGGGAGCGACGTCCAAATTCTTGATAATTAAACTAAAAAGTGCGTCTATTTCAATCCACGCTCCCGTGAGAGGGAGCGACTGCTGCTATCACGCCGGAGCAGTCGGGCGTAGTTTTCAATCCACACGCCCCCGTGAAGGGCGACGACTTCCTTTTCGCCCTGTTACTGTTTTAGATATTTTTAACACAATCCACGCCCCCCGTGGAGGGACGACGCTCCTACTGCTGTTTCTGCTGGCAGGAATTAGGAAATTTTCAATCCACGCCCCGTGAAGGAGCTGACTCGTCTTGGAATAATTGCGGAATATTAACCTCAATTTCAATCCACGCCCCCGTGAAGGGAGCGACAAATCCTAAATATAGATATGCCCACGCAATTTTTGACAGATTTTCAATCCACGCCCCCGTGAAGGGAGCTGACTTTTATTTAATTATCAAAGATCCAATTCTTTAAATTTTCCAATCCACGCCCCCGTGAAGAGCGCGACTCTTTTACCGCCTGATCCTGTTTATTCAGGTTGGTTAATTTCAATCCACGCCCCCGTGAAGGGCGAGCAAAACTCTGATTGATTGGTTGAAACTTAATTTAATTTCAATCCACGCCCCCGTGAAGGGGCGACAGTACAGATCTAATGGCTAATATTCGTTATCGAAATTTCAATCCACGCCCCGTGAAGCGACGGAATCATAAAAGCTTTAGATTCCGGATCAACTATTTCAATCCACGCCCGTGAAGGAGCGACAGCTAAATCAATGAAATTAGTAAAAATAGGAGTATTTCAATCCGCCCCCGTGAAGGGAGCGACAAGGAAAATTCGACAGCATGTTGGTTTTTCCATATTTCAATCCACGCCCCGTGAAGGGAGCGACTAATCCCAGCTCTTTATTCACTCTTTCTGTAAAATTTCAATCCAGCCCCCGTGAGAGGGGCGACGAGACGCTGGTGAAGGTAAAACAACTTTTGGCTGAAAGTTTCAATCCACCCCCGTGAAGGAGCGACGTGCAAAAGTGGAGGTTAATCTTACCACAAGATATTTCAATCCACGCCCCCGTGAAGGGCGACCAGATCCAACTCTTGCATTGACAAATCGGCACATATTTCAGTCCACCTGTGAAGGGAGCGACTGCTATAACAAGGTTAGAGAAAGAGCTGAAGTTTCAATCCACGCCCCCTGAAGGGAGCGACTTTGTTTATGCAGTTATTAAGTTTGATGATTTTATTTTCAATCCACGCCCCCGTAAGGGAGCGACTCAGGTATCGAACGTTCAGGCAAGCCTTCTATCTTCTCAATCCACGCCCCGTGAGAGGAGCGACTGGTTGGGCAGACTGGAAAGATGCATTGCCATGAGTTTCAACGTGGAGTGACCTATTGTTGAAGAGAAAGAGTTTGCTTTGGTAAATTTAACCACGCGAAGGGAGCGACCAGTAGAAGTGTCTGAGAAGTCCGTTTATACTAATCACGTCAAGGGGCACCTAACAACCTTCAAATCTTTACGTGGTTTATTTCATGCGCGACGGACTCTGTTCATAGGCACAGGCTGTTTTCATCACCAGCACGCCCCGTGAAGCGGACCTATCAGCCTCTATAGCGATGAGAGGTTAGTTTTCCAATCCACTTACGTGAAGGGCGACAGACACGGTAAGATAACAAAGGAGAGCGCAGTAAGTTTCCAGTCCACCCGTGAAGGCGACTCGATTTTGTGCTTTCGAAATATCTCAATCCTATTTCAGTCCGCGTGAGAGGCGACACACCCTACTTTGGAGGCACATCATTACAGTATTAATATTTTCAATCCACTTACGTGAAGACGACCTTAATATTAGTTTAATTAAATTTTATTTCAATCCGCGTAGGGCAGCTAGAGTCTAAGAATGATTAAAATCTTAATCATAATGCTTTCAATCCGCCCCGTGAGAGGGAGCGACTAGCTCTCGACCAACTGAATTTATCTAAATGATCGGGCCTCAATCCACGCCCGTGAGAGGGCAGCGACTGGAAACTTCAAGACGGGCGAGTCAACCTTATAGTATTTTCAATCCACGCGTGAAGGAAGAGAGCGACTTGAGTATCGACGCTTCCCATATCCTGGAAATTAAAATTTTACCAATCCACGCACGTGAAGGGAGCGGCACCAATCTTTGTCGATCGGTCACGGGAATTTTCAATCCACGCCCCCGTGAAGGGAGCGGACGGTGTCCGCAGAGTCCCACATTTGTTAGAGGTTGAGGAAATTTTCAGTCCACGCCCCCGTGAAGGGAGCGGCCACCGACTTCAACAATGAGTGTTTCATTCAATTTTAGGATTTTCAACCACGCCCCGTGAAGGGCGACCAGTAGAAGGGTGTCTGGAGAAGCCGTTTATGCTTTCAATCCACGCCCCCGTGAAGGGGCGACTCCAACAACCTTCAAATCTTTAGATGGTTTTATGTTTCAATCCACGCCCCCGTGAAGGAGGCGACGGACTCTATTCATAAAGCACAAGCTGCTTATCAAATTTTCAATCCACGCCCCCGTGAAGGGCGACCTATCAGCCTCTATAGTGGATAAGAGGTTTCAGATTTTCAATCCACGCCCCGTAGAGGGCGACAGACAGTAAGATAACAAAAGGAGAAACGCAATGAATTTTCAATCCACGCCCCCGTGAAGGGAGCGACTCAATTTTCTTCAAATTTATTCTCTATTTTCCTATTTCAATCCACGCCCCCGTGAGAGAGCGACGCCTTCTTTCAAAGGCTTGTCATTACAGTATTAATAATTTTCAATCCACTTCCGTGAAGGGAGACGACCTTAATAGTTTATTAAATTTTCGTAGCTGGAAATTTCAATCCACGCCCCGTGAAGGAGCGACTAGGAGTCTGATATGATTAAAAATCTTAATTATGATATTTCAACCCGCGTCAGAGGGGCGACTAGCTCTTGACCAACTAATTTATCTAAATAATCGAAATTTCAATCCACGCCCCGTGAAGGGCGACTGGAAACTTCAAAGACGGGCAGTCAACCTTATAGTATTTTTCAATCCACGCGTGAAGGGGAGACGGAGTATCGACGCTTCTATATCCTGAAATTACTTTTCAATCCCACGCCCCCGTGGAAGGAGCGACAAAATCCAATCTTGCAGCATTCCAGATTCGGGTACGAAATTTCAATCCACGCGCGCGTGAGAGGAGCTGACGGTGTCCGCAGAATCCCATTTTGTGAGAGGTTTGAAAGTTTCAATCCACGCCCCCGTGGAGGGAGCGAGCCACGACTTCAACAATGAGTGTTTTCCCATTCAATTTCGGGATTTTCAATCCACGCGTGAAGGGAGCGACCGTAGTAACGTGCCTGGAGTAACCGTTCACATCATACCTGTACAACCACGCCCCCGTGAAGGGAGCGCACCAGCTCAACAGCCCTTTCACCATCTTTCAGATGGATTTCTTCTTCAATCCACGCCCCGTGAAGGAGCGACAGATTGTATCTTTAACAGCCTTATGAGTTTCAATCCACGCCCCGTGGAGGGCGACCGTCAGCCTCTGTGATAGGGTTGATGATTTCGTCACGTCCCCGTGAAGGGCGACAACGATAAGATAACAGGTGAGGGCGCAGTAGTGGTGGTTTTTTTTGTGGTTTTGGGTTTGGTTTTTTGGGGGGTTTGTGGTTTTTTTTTTTTGTGGGGTTTTTTTTTTTGTTTAATCCGCCCGTGAAGGGCGACAAGAGATATCTTTAAAATATCATAATGTAATTTCAATCACGCCCGGAGCGACAGGGCGCCAAGCGTAGCGCCTGTATATTTTTAATTTCAACCACGCCCCCGTGAAGGGGCGGCTAATATTTATCCATATTAAGTTTTACTTAATAAAATTTAATCCACGCCCCGTGAAGGGGCGACTTCTTCTAGTTATAACTTACATACATTAATTTCTGCCCCGTGAAGGGCACCTGATTCAAATACTAAATTGAGACAATGTAATTAAGGTTTCAATCCACGCCCCCGTGGAAGGGAGCGACAGCAGTTGCCACAGCGCAAACAAGCTTTGCGGATATTTTCAATCCACGCCCCGTGAAGGGCGACAATCATGTTGATTAGCAATAATCTCTTGCCATTTAGATTTAATCCACGCCCCCTGTGAAGGGGCGACATACCATTAACCTCTTTTTACATAATAATTTGTACAGTCAATCCACGCCCCGTGAAGGAGCGACCGAAGCATGGGCTCCAGGTTATGAAGATTTACCTATTTTCAATCCACGCCCCGTGAAGGGGCGACATTGTTTTCGTTATCTACTCGACGATTTAGGACTAATTTCAATCCACGCCCCCGTGAAGGGCGACTGACCGGATATTCTTCTGTTGGTGAATATACGGGGTTTAACCCGCCCCTAGGAGGGCGACCTATGCAGGTGATTAAAGGTTGTGCTGGCTTAGCTCATCCACGCCCCGTGAAGGGCGACAGCGCGTAGTAGCGCTGTTTTAGGCAAAAATTATCTTTCGAAAGTAAGCTCTTCTAAATTTCAATTTTTGCCTATATTTATTTTTGCGGAAAGTCCTGCTTTTTCTAGGTAACATCCATTCGCACTAGACTATCAAAGGAGTAACACCCTATATCAGGATCATAACGTATCACGTCAATCGTTTCTAGACAGTTTTGCCGCCTCCTAGCAAATAAGAAACGAATACTGTCAGACTCAGTGTCAATTATACTCAAAAAGCTTGGCTTTTATTTCTACAAAATTCTGCTAGGGTTACTGAGCATTCAAAAACTGAATTCTGAACGCGTTTGCCCATAATCAACGCATAATTTTGCCACATGACGTAATCTTTTCCTTGCCTTGCGCAGTTTCAGTATTCGCATCTATATGTTACTAGTACCATCCCAAACCGGCTCCTATATTAAAAACGGTGGATAGGTTCCAATTCTCCACGGATTGTCTTGGCCAATAACTGTGCTTTTGGACATAGGGGCGGTAACATCAATTTCACCTTTTCTTTTAGTGAAGGTGATGTTCTACTTCCTGATGTTTCGCTTTTGCCAAGCTTCAATAAAAAGTTGCACGCCCCTTTTCAGTTAATATGACACTTCCATTTTCCTTAAAGTCAAAATGTGCTTAAACTGAGCTTTATTTATCAGAAAATACAAATCTATCAACTATATGTAAGCACGAAAATTCTTGACTTCAGGTCAATGCCAAGCTAGCACGACCTGGCCTGTCTGTATGAAAAGGAAGTCAACATAACTATCCAGCCCTACTGCTTCCAAAAGCAGATTGGCATTCATATGTTAATAAACTATAGCCAAATGATAACAAAGTGCTATCTGACACAATCTAATGGAGGCGTCTAGTTCGCCCATTAAACTGAAAAGTCTCCCTATCAGTTAATACTAAATCATTAAAAATACGAAAAATATTGGTTTGCTGCCTGACCCTCTATTCTAAAGAGAGACTCTTGTTTCTCAGCTGCTTGAACCTGTTTCCAAGGCCCAAGTCAATTCCAGTATTCACTTCTTCAAATAGTTGGCTACTCAATCCGATCGCGATGATCACGCTTAAAACGTAGTAAATATTTTTCTAGAATTTGAAATTTTAGCAAGAATAAAATGTTTTGCATATTCTAGAGATTGTTCTTCATCAACCAAACGATAATGCTGCCTTCTTAGCAAAACATTCCCATTTGTTTGCCCAACAAATCGACCGCAAAAAGCGTCCTTGCGGGGTATGGAAGGACAAATTAATCTGATTCTCAGCACAGAGTTCAATCAGAAGGAGACGCTCCCAAATAGAAAAGACAAAGCAATTTCCGTCAATAATTCGATATGAGGAAACGACTGATAACTTTTGACCTTCTTGCTTGATAACGATATTATCTCTTTTCACAGGTTAAATAAAAATTATCTTGAGTCAAATATAGAGTATTAGGTAGCTTTTTCATAGCTATCCTCGCTTTTAATGCTTGGAAAATGTAATTGTCAATATCATGCTGCATCTTTTTACTCAAACGCGGCATGCAAATATCAACTAAGGAGCATAACTGAGTTTTGCAAATCTTTCAGCTTTTTGGAATAAAGCTTTTGTCATAATATTCATGCATTTGTAGCTAACTCAGCTACTTCTTTTCCCGTAAATCAGAAGTGATTTCTATTCGCTTCTTTTTGATTCACATTATGGTAATAAAGATAGCCATACTCGATTGCGCACCCAAGGTTTCTTCAAGACAAATCGTTTGGGCAACCAGCTGAACAATATCCAGAGTATCTCTTTTTGGTTTTTCCACTTATATTCAATAATGACAGGAAGCCATTTGCCACGTTTACCTTTTAGCGGAACTCCTTTTTCATCCTTATGGAATCTCAACCATCCAATATCCCATAGAGACCAAGCTCTTTTTGATGAGACATGTAGCTCGTAGGTTAAGGACATCCTTTTCGCTTTTCTTTTATATAAGGATTATCCGCCTTTTTGATGCAAAAATCTGCCCATGAGCTGTCCCTTCGTTTTCAGCCCACTGCTGCTCAATATGAATCAAACTCCATTGGCGCTTTGCAGAATTGGAAATGCTGAATACAGATAACATCAAATAGTCACTTTCAGCATAAACCATTTTACAGTCCTTCTAAGATATCAACTTTCAATCGCGCTTCATATTCTGCTAATTTTTCTTGGATTCAGATGAATACGGTAGTCATCGTAACTACTCTTTATCCTGTTTTTCTTTGTCAAATTCAATCAAATCAAAACACGCGCACTGGAAACATTTCCTAACTTATTAGAATAGAGTAAACCAGAAGACTTCCCTCACGCATAGAACCTTCTGGACGAGCAGAAGAAGCATCGATTTTCAAAAGACTAATGAGCCTTCCTATAGCCTTCAGCATCTTCGTTAGAGAATCCTGTTTTTCAGCAAAAATTTGGATTAATCGAACCTTTGATGCATAGACACCATAGTCCACAAAATGCTTTAAAGGTCCCCTATCTATCAGATGAACGTCCACCTGCTTTTTAGAGTTCGACACCATTTTGTGCTTCGAGTAATCTCTAAACTAGAGATGATTGGATCCAAAGATTTAGCCATGCTGACAGAAACCGGTCCACGAATAACAGCAAACGAGCGATCTTTTAGATAAGTGGAATACTTTGACCAAACGAACGGACATCCATCCATAATTTCGATTGGCTTTTTCATTAATTTCTTCATCTGATTCTTTTCCTGTAAATTGAGTCTTAAACCGTTTCTCAGGTGAATTAAGCCCATCCTCAATGCGATCATTTGCTTGTACCAAAGATGGTGTGGCCACTCTGCATCCGATTTCGGATTTTTGCGCTTGATAGCTACATCGCTGATTAAGCCTTGATTGGCTGCATTTGTTCTGGCATATTTCCTGACAGGGATCTCATTTGCATTAGCTTCCCTCACTTCAACCGTTACCATAAAATCAATCTTGTGTTCCAACATCTACTATTCTCACTTTCAATCTTGTTTTGTATGAAGAACTGCTTTTTCAGCATAGTAACCAAAAATAAATTGATAATCCAAGGGATCCATTGATATCCTTCTTTTGCCAGTTAGGGCGGGGGCTGGTAATTGGACAATTTCTGCTCGCTCTTTTGTCTAATTTATGAAAGATTCCACTGGAAAGCGTTTAATTTTCACAGCCTCTTCATAAGGCTTGATTTTATTTACTAAATTCATCATTAATTTAGCTGGCTGGCTGGTATAGAGCATTCCAGTACCTCTCGGCATTTGTTATCCTATTAGATTACTTTCTTGTCCTCTTTGGATTCTCAATTTCATATTTTTCAATTCCATCAATTCAAAATAGCTAATAATCTTCCGAGAGATAGGAACGATTAGTATTTTCGTGATCTAACATTGGTTTAAAACTCCCTTCCATATTGTTTGTGTAAAATCGCCAAACTTATTTGCTTGCACCTGAGACCAGTGATTAGGGTACTTTTTGTCGCTGTTTAATATTCGTTTCTAACTTCTTAACGATAGTACTAGGCACTGGATTCCCATCAATCAAAGCTGTTACTAATTGCTGATATTAGTCGCTCTTAAAACTGTCATTGTCCAATTCTAAATATTGTTCTCTATATCAACACCGTAAGTAGCATTAATAATCTCACTAAAGTAGGCGTTCTAAATTTTATAATTTTCTACTTTAGTTTTTGGTTCCCAAGGTAATTTTCCTCGCCATGATTCCAGATTTTCAATAATTTGAGACCTGGAGCTGACGAAATATCGTAGAAACCAATACGCCCATTGCTTTGCTTTTATTTAGTATTGCAACGTAGTAGGTTTGCATCATTGCAAATAATTTTCTTCCTTTGATAAACAGGGCCCTATATTTCACTTGGTTCGGTTTTGAGAGAGCCAGACTGTCTTTAGTCTTTATCATCTTCAAATAATTCATTAAAAACCAGCAACAATGTCAATTGACTCTCATTCGCTAAATCATCACTGGACAATTGATGAGATATTGTGACGATCTAGCCAAAGATACTACTGTATTTTCTAGCAGATACTTAATCATTAAATAGATCTGAAAGTTTTCACTAGCCAACACTAAAACATCTTCACGCTCTTTAAAGCGCCCTTTATAAGCCTCTCCTTTTATTACTAACTGAAATGATTTTCGGCAGTTCATTAGTCCTCTATGTGTTTGTAATTTGTTCCATACGTCCCACTAATATTTCACGTTCTCAAATTATCTTGATTATGAGTCATAAACGAAATAAAGGATTGGTGTAAAAGCTCTTGAGCTAGTCACTGATTCATCTTTTAAAAGCCATTAAATCGTACAATTGAAAACTCTAGAAATAAGCGGATAAATCAACAGTCTTGTTTTTTCCATCAGAGTCAGAATAGGTGATTTTCAATCCTCCCTTTGGTAATGATCACCATATAAAGACTGAAGAATACTACTTAAAAATCTGTTTGGAGATAAAATGCTGAATTTTCATCAAAATCCTTGACTTTACTTCTTCCTCACAGTAAGCAATCCAACTAGCTAATTGTTTGCTGGAAATCATCATATTGCGATTGACTCACTTCTGGTATATAATAGGAAAAGCTTGTCTATCTAAGAGGATGTGGGACAGGATTTGCTACAGATCTTGCTACAGAATTTGCAGTCACAGGAAATATAATCGTTTGATTATCAGACATGAATTCTGCCTTATAGAAACTGCCATCCTGATCCAACTTAACTACAATAATATTTTTACCATTTGACTTTCAAACTAGTATGATAAATCGGAAGCAAAACAGGATTGTCCCCACTTTGTTGGTCAACTAATCCAATTTCTTCTGCTTTTACATAAGCTTTTAAGAGAAGTAAAAATCCATTATTCTTCTCCTTTCTCCATAGCATCGTATTCCTGAAGTTCATCATCAACGGACTTAATCTGGCCAGGTGTCTTAAAAGTTATAACTAGATAAAAGTATTTACGATTTCACACTCGGACTGACGTAAACAGCAATCTACCCATTCTCCATCACTGTGCTCAAAATAAGATTTTAATGGTGTCGTTTCGTCTTTTTGGATAAAGCCAAAGAATGGAGACATAATACCTAAATCAATAGATAACGCCATCATAGTAAGAAGGTGTTCTCATACTCTTCCTGACTCGTTTCATCGCTGACTAAAGCCAGGTTCGCTGGTTCCCATAGGCCTGCGTCGTCCACCTTTTGCCAGATCAGGCGTTCCATAATGGCTTCTGTGCTTGATGGGCAGCCTATACTTGCATTAAATCTTCCTACGATTTTCATTCCAAATGAAATGGAATTTCACTGAGATATTCCACATCACTCCAAGTATGAGGCAGCGACTCAAATCCGCACTATAGTCATGTAACAAAGCACAGACACAGCATGTAGCTCTGTCTAAGATTTGATTCACTGGCCTGACTTCCAGTGACAGCATTTTGTGAAAGTCAGCACACTTGATAAATACATCAACTATGCCTTGCAGAGCTTGACTATGGGAACTGAGATACGATGAATCTCTCTCTCGCACTTTGTTTGCAGGGTTTGCAAGAGCCCCATCTGATCACGAGCTCGCACAGAAATTTTCTTCAGTCTGTACAAGGTCGAAACCTCCTTCTGTGATTCTATATATTCCCTGTCTTGCTACCCAGAAGCTTTCAAAAGTCAATTGCTTTGTTTCTAGATCTGGTGGTACATAATATGAAACAGCAGTTACTGACTTAAGAATCAGTGATGTAAATCTAGCCAATCATGGTGCTATCATGTGGATTGAAATTATACTGAGTGCCCCTTTATGCTGAATTGCACAGGTCAGCGAAGTCCTCTGCTGACTCTCGTCGACCTGTTTTCTTTAGTTTTTACGTCAGGAGACATCCTGACTCTAGAGTGGTCCCCTTTTTCATCCTCATAGCCCTTGCATCGGCAATACTCTAGATTTGCCATGTTCAAATATGAGTTTTGTCCTTCAAATGTTGATCGTGCTGGCAGACATTTTACCGTATGAGGGCTTGCAGTTTCCACTTTAGCGCTTTTGTTGTTTGATAGTGCTTCGACGGATGGGTGATCATGACTCACCCCAATTCTTCTAGAGCCAACAGCACTTTCAATGAGCGTCTCCACTGTACGGGACCCAACACTATTGCAGTCATAGATTTATGCTTTGTTAAGTTTCGTCATTTCAGGCCCAGCTAGTTTAAAAGGCTTGTTTTAACTCCTTTAAAATCATTACTGTCTCCATATGTAGATTGTGGCTTAAATAATCATAAACTATTTGATTCACCATGCGATAAAGGATAATCCATTTGAGACCTTGATTGTGGCATAATAATATTCATCCCGATTTAAAAGTGACATTTCAATAGAGCAGTGAGATCTTACCCACTGGATAACAATGCTACTGCGCGTCTTTCTTAGCTTTATTTCTTTCAAGCGTGATAGATTTTCCTCTTTCGAGGTGAGATTGACTAGAGTAACTGGCAGCCTTTGCATCACGTTTACCTTCACGGTGCATCAGCCACCTGAGCTTGCACAATTGGAGTCCAACTCCTGCATGAGATCGGATGACATGATTAAAATCAATGCTCAACTCCAGCTTCAAATCAGTTGCGTCACTAAATACAGATAATAGAGTATTTCACTTTTTAGGATGTTGTTTAATTTCCGCTATAATGTGTCTAATCTGTGCTGAAGCACACATGGCCATAGTCAGTTGATAGAAATGGGTCTATCCAGTCAGTCCTTCAAAGCATCATCAGAATTTATCAACTGTCTTCTTGGTGATTATATCGCGAAATAGACTCGTCATTTTCCAGGTACAAAATCTACTAAATCAACCGGAGTTTCGAGATGTTGCAATTATTTTCATCATGATTTTTCTGAGTTCTGTTCTTGAAAAGGGCTGCTTTTCTTCATGGAGTTAACTCAACAATATCAGCAGAAACTACGCCATATTTTCACCGCGCATAAGAAAGAGTTTATGATGTTTGATAGCAGCAGAGATCCTTGAGCTGGGCTGTGTGGCCGTACATGAGATAATAGTCGTGTTCACGCCTTTAGTGAAATTCGTGGTTAAATTAAATAAAGTTGTCCTGCCTCAATAAAGGCGATGATTGCACTTCATCTAAAAGTCCAAACACTATGCGCTTCAAACTAGAAAGAGCGGCAGATATGTTGCAGATCTAGTTTTAAATAAAGTTTGAAAAAGATTGAGACCATTGGTGTCCATGAGCGAGCTGGACTACTCCCAGCTTTCTATCAGGTACTCTGGTAATGAAGCTCTCTTTTTCGTCTCCCTTATCCTCAGTTCTCTTGTTTGTTCTGTACAACATTTGAATGATGCTCTAGTACATCGTCGCAATAACTAATATCTCCTGCATCTTTTTGTTTCTAAAGAGCAGATAAAAAGGCGTAATATAGAAAATCTTGATTTATTTTTGGTCAAACTAACTGGTGAGAAGGCATATCTCCTTACTAGATTCGTCCCAGCGCCAGTAGGAGGTCTAAGCGAGTAGATTCCCGTTGAATCTCTCCCCTCTCTCTTGACTCGATTCACCCAGTTTGCTTGACAGATCTCGTTCGAGTCTTGTAGTTGGATGATAGACTACGATATTTTCGCTCAATAGCTGCGGGCGATGAGAAACATTTGAGTCGACGTTTTCTTTCCCCATCTTTTTAAAGGTTCAGTGGGCAGCAGGCCATAAGCATTGACAGTCTCTAGGTATATCTGCGTTTCTTCAAAAGAAAGTAGAAGTACACATGCCAGATAGAGCAACCACTATAATATTCTTTCTCACGCTCGTCAGACCAGCTAAGTTTTAGACGCAGGCTTGCTGGTGATTTGTAAATGCTTTTTCTTTGAGTTTAAATCGATTTAAATCACAGTAATGACCATGAGTTTAATTCCAGCTTCTAGATTCTTGAGCAAAAGGGTAGAATATCTTCTTGGTAAGCAAGATTATTCATACATTTTGCCATTCCTATGCTGTAACATTGTATTGATACAGAGGTTGTTCTGCTTGAATCACCTTCATCTTCAGAAAATATTATACATACCGTGGCAGGCTGAGAATAACACCAAAGCACTGATCTGAAAAGTATCTATCTTCCACATTGGAATACTTGATTTTAAACATACTTGCCTTATACTTTTGAAGAGATAGAGCAGCTCCAGCAGATAGATGAAATCAACCATACTTGGTAGTTTGCATTTCAATTTATATTAAACTTTTTATTTGCCACACCTAAATCCTTGAAAATTATAAGCCTAGCAAAAGCATCTTTATCCTAAAGTTTCAGCTAACACTGCCCACTTTCCAACATTTTATTCGATATATTTTTAGCGATTACATTTCATTCATGTCAACACTGATTATAATGAGCTTTATCATTTTTTACCCTCATTTCTAATTTTAAATTGTTAATGTTGGGAAAAATGACAATCTGGAAATCCTGAATTTTAATACGACTTCCAGATTTTAGCGCTTTCATTTTGGAGAATAGTTTCACCAGTGACTATAGACTAGTTAGGAATACTTAAAAGAATAGTATCTTAGTCTCTAAAAGGTGGATCCTTTTATCAATTCGATACATATGGATTCTAAAACATTTACTGCAATGACCTGCTTCTGAATTTATTTAAGCACTACAATAAGTCACTGATGAATCTATGGGACATCAGGCTGAGGCCATATATTATTATCATTTATGGGCAAAATTTAAAGATTTCAATGGATTACTGGAATTATTTTTGTTTACTTTCTATTTAAAGGCTTCTGACATTTTAACAGCATATTCATTCTTCATATCTCCATATCTACCGTGAAGTTATAGGGAGGCCCAGTGTTACTCTCGTTACTCCGGTAATGACAGCCCAAATACATCCGAAACCCCTGCATTTAGAGGTTCAACTAATCTTAGAAGATAGTTTGTTGTAAATTATTTTAGGACGATTTTATAGACAATCCTTGTCCACACACTCCTCTTTTAATTTTTTATAAAAGTAGGCGCTAATGCTTGTATCGCCGAAACTTACTTTCATCATCTAGCTGCGATGAACCAATCTTTACCCCAGGCATGTATAAGTCTACTTTGCCTTCGTTTGACAGCAAAGAGGAAAAAATCATAATCAGATAAAGAAATGGCACCAAGGCTCTTACGGGGCAGATTTGGGTCAAATCTCTTAAGAGCACTTATTAATCAAAGGAGGGTTTTGATATGTTAATGTCCCTGCCAAATCAGACAACAACTCTCCCTTGCCGAGGAGGGAGTTGTTATATCCATTGAACTAAAGGGGACTAGAAAAACTCTGCCAGAGTATGGCAGAGTCCCTTTCACGATATTAACGACGGATTTCTTTGATACACTTGCTGCTACCTTGCAATGCACGAAATTAGTACAGAATTTAGCACGACGAACTTTACCGTAACGAACGGCTTCAATCTTATCGCACGTGGGTATGGATTAGGAAGAGTACATTCAGCACCTACGCCGTTAAGTTTTACAGACTGTAGCAGTTTCTGAGATACCAGCACCTTTACAGGCAGTAACAGCACCTTCAAAGATCTAGATGCGTTCGCGAGTTCCTTCGAGCTAACTTTCGCGTAGACGCGGGCCAGGTATCACCAGGGACCGGAGATGGGGATATCTGGGCAGAAGTTGACCTTCTGATCAAACACGATTAATGGATTCATTTTTCTCCTATCTTACTAATCTGGATTTTAAACGACGGCCCAGATTGCCGTTTTTTAGTACAGCCATTTGTACGAGTATATTATATCAAAACTAGCAAAGTAAAGTTTTTAGATAAAATTCCCACAAAAGGAGTAACAAAATCCTAAAAATAGAGTCAACATCAGATAGGCTAAATTTCTTCTTTATCACAGAAACAGGCTCTCACTAATTCAATTAAAAGGTGGGAGGTTGTTAGAGCCGCCACAGGAAGCCAGTTGCTAAAATGCTATACAGCTGTTTATCACTTGGATGTGATTATGAGAAATGTCAATCAAAGGCTCCCAGTGCGACTGGCTGTCAGGGTTCCTACTGTGGGCTCTACTTTCGTGGCTTGAAAGTAGCGGACGAGGCTCCTAGGCCACCAGGCAGTGAGCCGAAACCAAATCCTTGGTCACAACTTCAGCACCGGTTGTAAAGCGGTACTGAGGCTGCCGCCGATGCCTCAAAACAAGGATATGGAGCAGTTCTGGATGTGGCCCTAAATTCATGGTTGGGCAGATCTAATAGAGACCTAGAGGTTGTCAAACATGCAGAGTCCATCCGACCAGAGGCCGGTGGCAGGCGCTTTGATGCTTGCTTTACTCAGCCCGGATACCCCTTAGCCAGAATGGACTAACAAGAGAGTTCCCAGATATAGTTAACCAAAATTATACACCGAGAGAATATCTATAAAGTACTGACTAACAGACATCGATAGCAAGTAGAAACCCGCCTATGCAAGCTCCAGAGATTGCTAAAGATTTTTGCACTTCACTCCATCTAATTTCTGTTTTCTCACCAAGCACGTAGATACTTTTGGACCTCCGCAAAGTCACTGTAGGAATCGTTTCTTCTGATAGTCCTTATTTCAATCTTATTGCAACTCCATGAGATCCTTTCTTCTCGCTTGGGATCTGGCGGCCTTCTGATCGATTTTTTCAAGCCACAACTTGGCCGACCAGATTTAAGCGCTGCTCTAGTAAGGCAACTTGGGTGCATCATCCCTATGGTCAATTTCCTGTATCTGACAGTTCTTCTAACATCATCATTTTCTCCAGCCTTCTCCTATCATATCAAAAATAGTAAGATATTTCTAGTTTATCCTAAATAAAAGGTCCCTAAAGAATAGCAAATTAAAAGAAACTCCTTCCAAAGGTTTTATCCTACAACCTAAAACGTTCTCAGGACCTTTGGATTAGAGGAGACTCATGAAGCGGGTTTTTATCCTGAATTAAAGGTCCACTGGACCTTTGTAACTAGGCCTTCCAGCCTCAGCCCAGTAGGTTGGATGAGTTCGACAGCGTATTCCATTGGTAGTTCTTTTATTGGCCAGGGTTTCCGCCGATCCAAATTGATGAAATCCCATGGCTACTTGACTGCCTTGGCTGATTCCTCAGCTCATCAGGTAATCAGGGCGCAGTCCTCAGACCCTTTGCAGAACAGCTACATGCTCCCATGACATTTGGGAGTTATGGTTCATTAAGGGATGGTGTCAGGACTGGACTCGCCATCCGGGGATGGGCATCACTCGATGTAAGGATTTGGGACCTGCACTCTTCTTGCCAGAAATGACAGCCGCGATAGTCAGTCTTACCACTGCATCCTTAAGCAGCTTCAGTTTGGTCAGGTGCAAGAGTCTGGGCGCATTATGAGAAGACCTTTTGACCCGTCAAGTGCTGGCCATAGTTGGCAAAGGACATAGAGGGACAGAGGTTTGGCATTTCTGTCCATTAAGGAATACTGCAGAAATTTTCCATAGTGACTTGCACCCTACGATTCCATCAATCACTCTAAGGTGCCGCCAGCAGCAATCCCACTCCGTTACGAGGTTATACACATTTATCAAGCCAGTTTTAGATAGTCACATGCTAAGCGGAAAAGGCATCCTTTTGACAATGAAGTCTAACATTTGCAGCATAGAGACTGTGGTCGTATAAGTCAGTACTGCTTGGCCACCTCGATATACTGGATAGAGCCCGCCCTCCTCGATAATCATCAAGGAGCGCTCAGGCTGACCCGCTTGTTTCTCATTAATACAGAGCTAGAGTCTGAACAGGGACTCGCACTGGACGTTCTGGGCATGGACTAAAAGTTCAGCAATACATGTG
>BNJT01000827.1_pt1 | contig 27898 bp, 36 predicted proteins | sample 8540491 | NCBI WGS metagenome assembly BNJT01 (sample SAMD00202455, study PRJDB9452) | human saliva metagenome | host: Homo sapiens | reverse complement strand
TCATATTATACCCTATTTAGCTAGATTTTTCAAGGTCTTTTAAAAGATTTTTCTCTTCCTTAAATCCGTTAATTATCAGCATCTTTCTTTGAAAAACTAAGTCCATATTTAGGAAAAACGCTTGCCTTAACTATTTCCTCATGCTATACTGTTATTGAAATTAATAGACAGGAGACATTTTATGAAAACAGCTAAAAACCACTGTTACAGTCGTTTCTGCACTTGCATCTGTCATCTTATTGACCAGTTGCGCTACAAAAATCCACAGAAACACAAACATCCGCTAATAACTCATCTGACAATCAGATTACAATGACTTACGACCAGTTACGGTCTAGAGAAAATACCATGTCAACTCTCTGGTATCAAAAAGCAGCTGAAACAAAAGCTTTGTATCTACAAGGCTATAATGTTGCTACAGATCGTCTAAAGGAATTACTGAAAACAGAATCAGACAAGCCTTATTCGATTGTTTTGGACTTGGATGAAACAGTCTTAGACAACAGTCCTTACCAAGTTCAAAATGTCAAAGATGGAACAGCATTCACACCTGAAAATTGGGATGTTTGGGTCCAAAAAGCTGCAGCTAAAAGCCGTCCCAGGTGCTAAAGATTTTCTTCAGTTTGCCGATCAAAATGGTGTCCAAATCTACTATATTTCTGACCGCTCAGTTGACCAAGTAGATGCTACCATTAAAAATCTAGAAAATGAAGGTATCCCTGTACAGGGACGTGACCATCTCATGTTCCTAGAGAGTGGTGTAAAATCTAAAGAAGGTCGTCGCCAAGCTGTTCAAGAAAAAAACAAATCTTGTGTTACTATTTGGTGATAACCTTGTAGACTTTGCAGATTTTTTTCTAAAAACTTCTGAAGCTGATCGTGACAAACAACTTGAAGAATTGCAAAAAGAATTTGGTGAAAAAAATTCATCATCTTCCCAAATCCAATGTATGGATCATGGGAAACAGCAGTTTACGGTGGTAACAAACTAGATGCCAAGGGACAAGTAGAAGAACGCGAAAAAACTTTACAAGGCTTTGACAAATAAAGTAAGCTTGAAACTGAATAAATTTATAAGCACATAAATAGGGACAATGGCTCTTTAACTTACAAAACTCAAAAAAGCGGACAAGAGAGGATTCTGATAACCAGAAAACTTTCCTGTCCGCTTTTATCATGTGATTCGTATCTTAATGAGCCAACATTTCTTGGGCAATCTCTTGACCTGATAAGCCATCTGGATAGTAGGTTGGCCAGTTGTCCATCTCTTCAAAGAGGGCTTCTTGGCTAGTACCTCCAAAGAAGATATGGAAATGTTCTGCCTTGACTGGAGCAATATTGTGGTCGCTAAACTGAACATACTTGAATTGCCCGGCGTCTGCATCAGTCGCTTCAAAGAGGAAGCGTACTCCACGATTCCCTTTCTTATAAGTCAAGATTTTCTTGCCGACATACTTGTAAGTATATTTCTTACTTTGGCCACCTTGGATGAATTCCATAGTGTTATCTGTGATGTTAATCTTGGTCACATCTGTTTGGTAACCTTTTTGATAGTAGGCCTTATACTCATCCTTGGTCATCTTACCAGTCAATTTAGCCTTGTAGTCAAATACTTGGTCAAGAGTCCCATCCTCAAGGAAAGGATAGACAGACTGCCAGTTACCTGCATAATCACTTAGGGTACGGTCCTTAACATCTGCATCCTCGAAGTAGCCATTTTGAACGGTTTTAGTTTCCTCTGCTTTTTCCGGTTCAATTTCTGCTCCTGCCTGATCAGTTGTCTGCTTGAGGGCCTTGAGGTTTCTCCATGACAGAGATGTAATTCTCTCCGGCTTTCATGTCCTCTTCGGTCAAGCTTTCAAGAGGATTCAGAACATCTAACTTCACTCCTGTTTCTTTTGAGAGGGTATTCGCTAGGGCTTGAGAAGCATTTTCTTCAAAGTAGATATAAGAGATTTTAGTTTTTCTTGATGTACTCGGTCAATTCTGCCAAACGGCTTGCTGAAGGCTCCGCATCTGGTGAAAGACCTGAGATAGAGACTTGATTGAGTCCGTAGTCCAAGGCTAGATAACGGAAGGCTGCGTGTTGAGTCACAAAAACTCTTTTTGTTTTGCACTAGAAAGTCCTTCAGTATAGGCCTTGTCCAAGGCTTGCAGTTTTTCGATATAGGCTGCTGCATTTTTTTCAAAAGTCGTCTTCTTATCTGGATAGTCAGCTGAAAGACTATCACGGATATGTTCTACAAGTTTGATTGCACGCGCAGGAGACAACCATACATGAGGGTCATACTCGTGATGATGATCTTCTTCACCATGGTCATGGTCTTCCTCTTCTTCACTTCCTGGAAGAAGTAGCATATCTCCAGTAGCTTTAATCGTTTTTTTACTTTTTTTCGCATCTAGAGATTCTAATAACTTAGGGAACCCAAGTTTCCATGTTTTTCATTTCTCATAAACAAAGGCATCAGCATCTTGGATTTTAGCGACTGCCTTAGGCTGATGGTTCATAATCATGTGGCTCTGTTCCAGCCCCGATTAAGAGTTCGACATTGGCTGTATCACCTGCTACTTGCTTGGTAAATTCATAGACAGGGTAGAAAGTTGTAACGATATTTAATTTCCCGTCTGCTTGTTTTTGATTGGAACAAGCAACTAAGAATATCGTCACAAGACTTGCCAAAAAGTAGGCCTAGTTTTTTTTCATTTTACTTCTCCTATTTGATAAAAACGTTTGAGTAAAGCTGACTAACAAAAAAAGACAACTACAAAGATAATGGTGATACTTGCACTCGGTGGTGTCTCTGCATAATAGGAAATATAGAGTCCCGCAACCATACCTAGAAAACCAATAACACTGGCAAGAATCATCACAGAACTAAAGTTTTTCCCTAGACGCAAAGCGATACTAGCTGGTAAGACCATGATAGTCGATACCAAAAGCGCTCCCGCTGCTGGGATCATGAGGGCAATAGCCACACCCGTTACCATGTTAAAGAGAATAGACATGGTACGCACTGGAAGACCATCGACAAAAGCTGTATCCTCGTCAAAAGTTAGAATATACATGGGTCTTAAAAAGAGGAAGGTCAGGATTAAAACAACCGCAGCAATAACAAAGAGACCAATGACCTGCTCTTGACTAATAGTCACAATAGAACCAAAAAGGTATTGATCCAAACTCATCGAGCTAGAGCTCTTACCCTTACTCATGACAATAAGTGAAACTGCCAGTCCTGTAGACATGAGAATGGCTGTCCCAATCTCCATAAAAGCTTTTTATAAACCGTACGCAGGTATTCAAGGAAAGACCGCCGCAATCAAGACAATCACAATGGTTGAGATGGTCGGAGAAATCCCCAAAAACCAAAGCCAAAGGCAACACCCGAAAGCGAGACGTGACTCAGAGTATCACTCATAAGACTCTGACGACGCAAGATGAGGAAGGTCCCAAGAACTGGTGAAAAAGAGACTCATGGCAATAACTGCCAAAAAAAGGCTCGCTGCATAAAAATCATAAGACAATAGATTAAGCATGCTCCACCTCCTGATCACTTTCATGGACATTGAAAGCAACGCCATGGGCGAATCTTGGTCACGGACAAGGTGGATATTACGATCTGCGTAGTCCTTGACTTCTTCAGGATCGTGGGTAATCATCAAAAACAGCCTTGCCATGATGGTGGGCACTATGGTGCATGAGTTCATAAAATTCATTCTTGGTACCTGCATCCATCCCTGTCGTCGGCTCATCCAAGATAAAGATATCTGGATCTGAAGCAAAACATACGTGCAATGACCGCTCTTTGCTTTTGCCCACCAGAGAGAGAGCCAATGCGTTTATCCCGATGTTCCCACATGCCCGACCGAGTTTAAACTAGCCTTGATATGTTCTTCATCGTGGGCATTCAGACGACGGAACCAACCTTTTCTTGGGTAGCGACCTGATTTGACAAACTCATAAACAGTACTTGGAAAGCCTGCATTAAAACTGGCGATCTGCTGAGGAAGATAGGCAATTCTTAATTTTTTTCCCATGAATATTTGGTCTTTGAGATGGTTACTTTCCCAAATTCTGGTTGTAGAATACCAAGACTAGCCTTGATAAGAGTCGTCTTGGCAGCTCCATTTTCCCCAGTAAGGGTGACAAATTCCCCACTATCAACACTGTAATTGATATGCTCAAGCACAGGTTCCTTGTCATAATAGAAGGACAAATCCTCTACTGTGATGTATCTCATTACTTGATTTCTCCTACTAAAGCAGTTAAAAACCGCTGGATAATTTTTTGTTCGTTTGGCGTGAACTGAGTGGCAACCTGCTCATAAGTCGAGAGGGTATGTTCATGATGATGGTGGTGTTCCTCAGCAATAGGTCGAGCCAAGTCTGTCAATTGATAGAAGACAACGCGAGCATCCTTAGGATCCTTAGATGTCTCCAACATCCCCTCCTTAATCAGGGATTTGATAGCCTTTGTAACGGCAGCTTGACTGACATTGAGACGACGCGCCAACTCAGAGTTGGTGAGCGACTCCTCTGATAAAAGCATGAGAATATGCTCCTGGGTATTGGTCAAGGCTACATCACTGGTACAATGACCAATGAGAATTTCATGCTGATTTTCCGCCTTGAGAATAATCTCATTTAAAAAACGATCGATATCTTTTGCCAACTGTCTCATGATTTGCTCCTTTCTCAGAACAGAATTTCTATAAAAACAAGGTTTTCACACCATTCCTTTACTAGTTAAGTATATCACATCCAAGCAAGGAGTCAAGAAAAAAGATGAAAACACCTGAGATGTTTTCATCCTTTAGAATTATTTTTCTTGTTTACGGCTAGTCCAGAGGGCTGTCGCTCCAAGAATCATACCCAATAGCATCATGAAAATAGATTGTTCACTACCTGTATTTGGAAGTAGTTTTTCTGATACGACTGTCTTGTTAGCAAACTTATCTGCAACCTTATAATCAACTTTTACAGTAGAAGGTTGAGTCGGTTTTGTTGCTTGGTCTTCTACTGGTTTAGCTGGATCTTGCTCTTTACCTTCTTCAGGAAGTTTAAATGTTTTTGAGTCCACAGAAATCGTGCGTGAATTTGGATTTACCTTTTCATACTGAGTCAAATCAGCTGTTTTGAGATAGTCTTCAAAGGCAGCATCCATTGAAGGACCTTCTTCTCTAGCACCACCAAGCATGGTATAACCGTCACCACCTGCTGCAAGGAAGTCGTTGGTTGCTAGGTAGTAGATTTTCGCCAAATCTAGTTTTTCATAAAGACCAGTTGCACGATTCTTCACTTGAATAGCCAAGACGCGTTTACCTGCGACTAGATTTGTATCGTAGTAGACCTTGGCTCCTGAAATCTGTAAAAATCCACCACTTGGTTCTAGCAATGGTTGACCATTTTCATCCAAGACAGTTTTTCCTGCTTTATCCACCTGCAAAATAGATCCGAGTGATTTTTCAAACATGTCAAGGACTTGTTGGCCTGTCACCTGGATTTGTGTGATGGTATTTCCGAACGGTAAGACTGCAATGACATTTCCTTTTGTGATTGGTTTACCTTTGGCAATAGTTTCACGCAATCCTCCACCATTTGTCACAGCGATATCTGTTGGATGACTAAATCCTGTTTGACCATACTGGTAGAGAGAATCTGCTACAACATTTCCAAGGTTTGTTTCGCGGACACGGACATTTTCACGGTCACCGTTCAATTCAACTGGACTGTTTGAAACAACTTCTACAGCATTTTCAGCGTCATACTTTTGTTTGATGTCCTTTGACCAGTTTTCTCAATCTTTGGATTGGCTTCCAATTTTTTAGCATCAGCAGCCGGAATCTGAGTTGGATTGCCCAATAGCTGACGAGATTTATAAGTAATTTTACCAACGTTATGGAGATAACTTCCAGTTTGGTTGTAAGTCACATTATCTCCGTAAGTAGTTGATTCTACTGTATGAGAGTGACCATCAATGACTGTTACACGTTTCCCCTTCAAAAGAGGGTTCTTAGACAGGGCTTCTGCTAGTGTTGAGCCACGCCAAGCTACTGGCGTTGTTGTATCAACACCCAAGTGGGCTAAGACAACATAGTGTTTGTAGTCCTTTGCCTTCTGCCTGAGCCTTAGCTTGAACTTCTTCGATGACCTTATTCACCTCTGCAGATTGGCTCTGTAAAAGGTTACCCCTTTAACATTTTTAGGGTGAGTTTTGGTAGCTGTTTCAGGTGTTGTCACACCGATCACTACAAACTCATCACCTTCCACAGTCTTATCTTTATCAACGATTGTAGAAGCTTCGAAGAGACGAGCACCATTGACGTAGGTATTTGAACTAAGTAATGGGAATTTCAAGATTTCCTTGTATTTCTTAGCTTCGTCTAAACCAAAGTCAAACTCATGATTTCCTACTGCCATGGCATCATACTGAATCTGATTAAGAATTTCAGCGCGTGCTTCACCCTTTGTAGAGTTGGAAATCGGTAAACCTTGGAAGGCATCTCCCGCATCTACGACGAGAGTCGTTTGATTTGATTTCGCGCGTTCCTGCTCAATGACAGTCGCTAGCTTAGCATCACCAATTACTCCCTTCTCCTCTACAATACGACCATGGACATCATTGGTGTGTAAGATAACAGTGTCCTTTTCTTCGCTTTTAGGAGATTCAGCAGGAGCTTCCTTTGCTTCCGCCGATTCAGCACTTGTGGGAATTGCCGCCTCTGTTGTTGGAGCTGCAGGAGTTTCTGAAGTTGCAGGGTTTGCTACAACTGCAGGGCTTTCTGCAGGGGCAGTTGCTTCTTCAGCATAGACTTGTCCAGCTAAGAAGGCTGGAGCTAACAGGGCTGTCGACAAGACAGGTAACAAAGAACGTTTGTTCATTTTAAAATCCCTTTCTTTTCTTCTTTTCTTTTACATTATACGCTATTTCTGAAAAAAATTTTGAAACTTTTGACCTATTTGCATCTCTAAATATTCGCTATTTAAACAAAAAAAGCCTGAACCAAAAAGTTCAAAGCTTTTACTCGATCTTTATTGAAAATCTTTGATCTTTCCATCATAGGTCGCCCAGTCCTTGCTAAAGAAGCGGTCATTCATTTTGTAGTCTGGAGCTGGGGTCGGATCCGTCAAGAAGGGATTGACAACCTTATCAAAAGCCAGCCAACCCAACCAACCAATATGAATCGTATCCTTGACAAAGTAGGGATCTCCACCTTTTTTAGAAAAGTCAGCAATGTTGGTGAAACCCTGACTTTCTAACTGGTAACGAATTTTTTCAACAGCATGTTGGTACATTTCCTCGCTGAGCCCTGTATGGGCCATCCATTTTTTATTGACAGGCTGGATCACAAAAAGAACATTGACCTTTGATTTAGCAAATTGATTAAGGACCAACTGCAAATCATTGTACTCAGAGGACTTGAGAAAATTATAATTCTTTTGATAGCCCTTATACTTCTCGAGGTAGTCTTTCACCTGGGTCTTATAAAATTGATTTTCAATTCCCATATCGTTATTATTGGTATTGGCTTCTGCATCCTTTCGAGCAATTTTTTCTAACTCTTCATAAGAAAATTGATCCGGAAGATCTTTTAAATAGTTCTCCACATGTTCCTTGTACTTGAGTTTTCCTCGAATGGAAAATTGCCCAAATAGAGAGGCCTGACGCTCATTAAAACGTGCAAAAACCTTGATAATAGCATGATCAACTTCTGATAATTCCTCACCCTTTGACAGCTTTTCTCAACGATACCCTTCATAGAGACTCCTGGATTTTGCTTTAAGAGACGTTTAGCCGCATGTTTGGTTCCTATATCTCCCGATTGATTTTCTAGAAAGGCTGTCAACTGATCGTTGTTAAAGTAGTTTTGGAAGAAGGCTGGCTCATAGTCCTCCTCTGTAAACCACTGAGGCGAAATCACAAATACTGCCTGTTTTCCCTCGATTTCTGGCAAGATTTGCTGCATACCGAAAATACTGATTTAAGAGAGGCTGCTCCTGCTTGTCCCAAAAAAGTAGGGACGGTAGGGGCGACTATATTTTCTCCGCCAAGACCGCAGGATGCATGCTATCAAAACGAATCCACTCACTTGAGCCAAAAAAGGGAATAAAGCGCATATTGGGTTCCGTAAAGGCTCTCACTTTTTGGCTTCTCTCTTTAAAGCTCTCCGAACTAATCGCTACTGCAGAATATTTTTCTTCAGTCAAATTATGACTTGGGTTGTTTGGATAGAAAAAGATCAGTAAGAAAACAAGAAAACTAGCAAGAAGCAGAGGGCCAAAGATTAACCACAAACGCTTAAGCATTCTGCAACTCCCTAATACCTGCTACGATTTTATTAGCTGTATTCCAATCATCACGGCCAAATTCTGTAACCGGGACACGAATATCAAAGCGATTTTCGATTTCCACAATCAATTCAACTGTTCCCATACTGTCCAAGACACCTGCATCGAAAAAAGATCTTCATCCATCATGTCAGAAACATCTTCCATAAACAACTCATCAATAATTTCAATAACTTCTGATTTGATATCCATTTTTTTAAATTTCCTTTTTTTACTTTTTTTTAAAACCATAAATCATTCAAAAAAATCCAGAAAAAGATTAAGAATGAAACCATGACGACATGGAAGGTGACAACCATGCCAAGCAACTGAATCCAGCGATTCTCAGGTAAAAGGGAGGCTTTGCCCTGCTTTTTTTCCGTTCTTTATTGAGCGTTTTTTTTTCTTTACGAACCCAAGCATCATTGATGACTCAGCCCAATCCCATGGAAAAGTCCATAGGCGATGTAGTACCAGGTCACACCATGCCATAATCCCATAATCAGCATATTGACAATATAGGCTACACTTGAGGTCACATTGCGATTCTTAAAGACCTTCTTTCTCGTCATCACCATGACCATGCGCATAAAGACAAAAGTCACGGAAACCAGAAGGATAAACTCATGTGCCAACGATTCCAAAACTCCTTTCAAATCTCTTGATAAAAAAAGGGTTTGTTGAAAGTTAATCGGACTACGAATTCCCATCAGATTTGAAATAGCTATAGCAAACATAGAGTAACCTGCAAAATCAAAGAAGAGTTCCAAACCAAATGTGTACATGATGGCCACTACATAATAGTTAAAGACGCCACCTGTTTGTAAAGCTAAATTCTTTAGCGGTGGTAATAAAATCTCGCCTAAAATATGAGCTAGGATAAATTTATACAGAAATCCCCACATGATATACCGAACGGACTCAGCTAGCATATCCATCAACTCATCGCGCTCTGGAATCGTCTGATAATTTTCATTAAAACGTTTGAAACGATCAATCGGGACCACTTGAAAAATGTCGGCATAAAGAGAAGAAAACGCAAATATTCCCAGATCTTTCAAATCCTTAATGACTCCATCTCTAAGTTCGATGATAATCCCAACCGAACGAAAAGGTCAGATAAGAAATTCCCGACAAAATCCAAGCAAAGGACTGTGTTCCATTGATAGCTGGCTGCACCTTTGACAAAGATGATCGGGAAGTAAAGGGATAATAGACTAACTAGATAGAAAAGTCCACTTGCCATCCTTACTTTTTCGATACTGCTTGTAAAAAAAGAACCAGTACAATTTTGCCACAAATCAGATAAATCCCTAAGGCAGCTAATTGATTGGTCTTCCCACCCGTCAACATGGTGACGATAAAGAAGAGACTAACCAATATTTCATACCAGGCAAAAGCGTTTTTTTGAAAAAAAGACCGATAAAGATTGGGCAAGGTTGCAGTAATCACATAGACAAAAAGTACTGAGGATTCCCATACGGCTCAATATGAGGGAGCTGTTTCAGGAAATCCATCATCTATTATTCACCTCGTTAATCAATCCTTTGATATCAATCTTTTCCATTTGGAGTCAGCGGTAAACTCTCTCTGTAAAGGAACTTTAGATGGCATCATGTAAGACATCATAATATCTTCCAAGTCTTCCTTGATAGCCTTTGGTAATATCAATCTCGCGCTCAAATTGTTCACTTTGACACCCATCTTTTCAAGATGACATAGGCCAAGAGATTTTGAACCTTGTGATCTTTGTTATAACGCGGTACTGCAACAGCAGAGTCGATATACTGAGATTTGTTCAAGTTTTGAGAGACATCTTCTAGCTCAATGCGGTAGCCGTTAAACTTGATCTGGAAGTCCATCCGTCCACCGTAGAGAAGCAAACCTTCATCTGTCATAGATCCCACATCGCCTGTGTGATAGGCTGGTAGACCTTCAAATTCAAAGAAGGCTTCTGCTGTTTTTTCAGGATTGTTCATATAACCTTTTGAAACAGCTGGTCCTGACACGATGATTTCTCCCTTGTTCGCCCATTTGGCAATTTATTTGCCGTCCTCGTCAATGATAAAGGTTGGAGAATCAGCCTTGGTATAGCCGATTGGTAGGCGTTTGAGAGTCGCTAGCATCTCGTCTGTCACAGCAACTGCTGACAGGGCCACTGTCGCTTCTGTTGGGCCGTAGGCATTGATAATACGGGCATTTGGGAAACGCTCGCGCAGTTTTTGAGCCGTTTTAACCGTCAATTCTTCTCCATCAAAGTAGAAATGCGTGATTCCAGGCATTTTCTCACTATTGAAAGTCTTCAGACAACATGGCCATATCCGCAAAAAGAAGGGCGTTGAAGTCCAGATAGCGATTGGCAATGAGAAAGATGGTTGCAAAAGAGTTGCTTAAAGTCCTGAGTAATAGCTGAAGGAAGAGCGAAAAGCGTACCACCCAGTGCCAAGGTCGGTGCCCAATACATGACAGACAAGTCAAAAGAGTAGGGTGGCTGAGCTAGCATTTGCGGACGACTCGGTGTCGCAAATTCCTTGTCCGTAATCATCCAGTTAGTAAAGCTGAGGAGGTTATCATGTGAAATTTGCACTCCCTTAGGCTTACCAGTCGTACCAGAAGTAAAGATGATGTAGTAGTTATCATCGTCCTTGACTGGATGCGTGATCTCATAGCTTGTCCCTTGAGCAAAGACTTCTTGAATCTGAGCTAGAGTCATCATTGGCGTAGAAACCTGCTCCAATGGAAAGTCTGAGATGGCAATAATCAAGCTTGGCTCTGCTACTTCTAAAATAGCTGAAACTCGCTCCAAAGCCGAATGGCTATCAATGGGAATGTAGGCGTGTCCTGACTTAGTCAGTGCTACAAAAGTTGCCAACATTTCATATTCTTGGCCTCCAAAAACAACCACCGGAGATTTCTCTGGCAAATCTAGTTGATCAATGGCTACAGCCAAACTATCCGAATCAGCCTTCAAATCTCCATAAGTATGTTCCTGCCCTAAAACATTGTAAACAGGATAGCTAGGCTGTGTCTGAGCAAAATGCTCAATGGTTTCAATCATATCTACTATTGGTTTATTTGACACAATAGGAATTCTCCTTCAAGTTAAAATTCATTATAGATAAAGCTTCCTTGACCCTGACCAAGATAGCTAAAGAAGTAAAGCAGCCCTAGAAAGATAAGAAAATACAAGGCTGTCCGACCAAGAAAAAGGTACAATTCTTTTCTTTGTTTCATAAAGAAAAACCATTCATTTCTGTAATTTTTGTTAAATAAGATGAACTCTTACTATAGTATTTTTCTACCATTGTACCACTTTCTAGGGTAATTTTTCAATTGTTTGCCGTAGATTTTCATTATATTTAAGCTAATTTTAAAATTATGCGGTTTTTCTATGAATATTTCAAAAAAAGAGCCTGAGATTTCATCTCAAGCTCTATCAAAATAATTGTTTTCTAAACTAGAAAAGTGAGAATACAAGTACGGCCAAGGCTGCACCGATAACAGGTCCCACAACAGGAATCCAAGCGTAAGACCAGTCTCCGTCTCCCTTGTTTGGAATTGGTAAAATGCTGTGCATGATACGAGGTCCAAGGTCACGAGCAGGGTTCAAGGCATAGCCTGTTGTCCCACCAAGTGATAGACCGATACCAACAATCAAAGTGCCCACTGCAAAGGTTCCGATACCTGCCTGAAAATCGTAAAGACCCAAAACAAAGATTGTCAAGACCAAAACAAAGGTTCCAAGGATTTCACTTATCAAGTTTGATACAGTATCTTTGATGGCTGGACCAGTACTGAAGGTGGCTAGGATATTGCCTGCATTTTCTTCTGCCTCATAATGCGGTTTGAATTGCAACCAAACCAAAATCTGACCCAGCATAGCCCCTGCAAACTGGGCTAAGATATAAGGGAAAACGGAAGCCCAAGGCAAACCACCTTTTAAAGCCACACCAATTGTCACAGCTGGGTTTAAATGAGCTGGACTGAGCTTGCCAGATACAAAGACCGCAACCGCAACTGCAATTCCCCAACCCATAGTAATCACAATCCAACCTGAACTGTTGCTCTTGGTTTTAGGAAGAACCACACCTGCAACAACACCATTTCCTAGAAGAATGAGGATTAAAGTTCCCAAAAATTCTCCAAATAATTCATTCATCATCTTTCTGTCTCCATTAAAAAGAAGGGGCGGGCGACAAGGAGTCCTGCCCTCCACCTCTTTTATTTTTTATTTTTTCTTAATTTTTTAATTCTGCTAAATCGTTGTTAGCGAGGGCTGCTTCGACGTCAGCACGGTAGCCTGCTTTTTCTTCTTCTGACCAATCATAGAATCGTCCCATTTCATTCAAAACTGGCTCAACGATGCTATCCAAACTATCACGCATAAAGAGCATATGGTTGGTACGACGAAGGAGGAAGTCAACCGGGCTAAGAGCCAACTCATTGCGCATTGCATAGTGAAGGGACAAGGTATCTGCCAAGCTAAGTCCTGGTGCTTGTTCCAAACTATGAGCAAGAGCAAAGACTTTCGGTGCATTTGAACCGTAGAGATTTGCGAGATAGTGAGCTTCCTTGCTATCCAACCACGAGATACTCCAAGTTGCGCAAAGGCTTCGATTTCTGAGTCTACATTTGCTGGGTTCAATTCTCCACCTGAAACAGGGTAAGTCTTAGAGTTGATCAGTTTAAAGCTACGGTCAAATTCTGCTTTGAGGATGTCAACCACGCGCTCCATAGCTCCTTCAGCCATCTTACGGTAGTCTGTGATTTTACCACCAGCAAGGGTCAAGAGACCATTATCATCTCGGTCCAAGCTAGATCCACGTGAAACTGCAGATGGGTCCAAATGTTTCTCAGAGGTACTACTTTCAAGCTTGCTAACAGCAGCTTCAACATCTTCACGCGTTTTTTCTTTAGAGAGATAAGATTCAACAGTCGCAATCAAGTTGTTAAAGCTTTCATCACTGATGGTTCCGTTATTTCCTCCATTGTAGTCAGAAGCGCTATTGCCTGCGATCAATGGACGAAGACCTGCCCAGCTACTTTCGATATCATCAATGGTAATGTTAGCTTCTGGGAAGCGGTTGTTGACAATACCAAGTAGGTAATCTACATCTTCCTGCGTCACTTTTGGATGTTCCAAATCGCCTGTGTAGTCTGTATCCGTTGTACCAAAGTAAGTCTTGTTTTCACGTGGGAGAACAAAGACCATCCGACCGTCACCCAAACCTGTATCAAAGTAAACTGGCTGAGAAACCTTAATCTTGCTTGAATCCACTACCAAGTGAACTCCCTTAGTTGGACGCATTTGTGAGAATTGTGTTCCCTTATTAGACAAATTACGTACCTTGTCGCTCCAAGGACCTGTTGTATTAATCACCAGACGGGCCTTGATTTCAAAGACTTGGTCTGTCAACAAATCACGGGCTACGACACCAGTAATCTTGCCACTTTCGTCAAAGAGGAAGCCTTCTGCTTTAACGTGGTTGGCAATGAGGGCACCGTCTTGGTTGGCACGTTTGATGTTTTCAATCACGAGACGCGCATCGTTGTTACGGAAGTCAAGATAAACTCCACCTCCAACCAAACCTTCTTTCTTCAAGTTTGGCTGGCGTTCCAAAACTTCTTCCTTGCTCAAAACCTTGTTAGCAGCTGGTGTGTTGTTAACTCCTGCCAAAAGATCATACAAATCCATAGCTACTTTAAGACGGAAGAGGCTAAAGGTCGCTCCATCTTCATCGTAAACTGGTAAGAGCATTGGGTCTGGTTTTGGAATGTGAGGTGCGATTTGTTGAACCACTGCACGTTCAGAAACCGTATCTGATACAACTTCTACGTCAAATTGTTTGAGGTAACGAAGACCTCCGTGAACTAATTTTGTTGAACGGCTGGATGTTCCTTCTGCGAAGTCCTGCATTTCAATCAAACCAGTCTCAAGACCACTAGCTGCTGCCTGCAAGGCTACACCAGCCCCTGTAATTCCCCCACCGATAATCAAGAGGTCCAAGGTGCGTTCCTGCATTTTTTTAATTGATAATTCACGTGTTTTCTTTGAAAATTCCATATTTACACACTTTCTAACTAAGTCGCTTTATTCTTCCAGTATTAGTCGTCGATTTCCGCAAAGACTTGCGTTGCTTTCACAGCCTTCTTCCAACCCTTGTAGAGTTGTTCCTTGCGCGATTCGTTCATAGATGGCTCAAAGAGTTCTCCTGTCTCGTTCAAGAGTTTCAACTCATCTAAGTCTTTCCAATAACCAACTGCCAAACCAGCTAGGAAGGCTGCACCTAAAGCTGTAGTTTCCAAGTTTTTAGCACGAGCAATGTCAATTCCCAAAATATCAGCTTGGAACTGCATGAGGAAGTTGTTCATGGCTGCGCCACCATCCACTTTCAATACTTGAATAGCTGTTTGAGAATCTACCTGCATTGTATCAATGATATCACGTACTTGATAAGCAATTGATTGAAGAGTTGCCTTGATAAAGTCTTCCTTGCTTGTTCCACGAGTCAAACCAAAGACTGAACCGCGAGCATTTTGATTCCAGTATGGTGCACCTAATCCTGTAAAGGCTGGAACCACATAAACTTCATCATCATTGTGTGAATCACGAGCATATTTTTCAGATTCTGGTGAGTTCTCTACCATTCGAAGACCGTCACGAAGCCATTGAATCGCACTTCCTGCGATGAAGATAGATCCTTCTAAAGCATAGTAAACCTTACCATTGATACCGTAACCGATAGTTGTCAAGAGGTTGTTTTCAGACAACTGCATTTCTTCACCAGTATTCATGATGATGAAAGAACCTGTTCCATAGGTATTTTTAACCATACCAGGTTCAAAGGCTAACTGTCCAAAGAGGGCTGCCTGTTGGTCCCTGCCATACCTGAAATTGGAACTTCTCCACCATAGAAGTGGAATGGAGCTGTCTTACCGTAGATTTCAGAGTTAGAACGAACTTCTGGCAACATAGCCTTAGGAATGTTGAGGATTTCCAAAATCTCATCATCCCATTTGAGTTCTTTAATGTTATAAAGCATGGTACGGGCTGCATTTGAGTAATCCGTCACGTGAGACGCACCGTCTGTCAATTTCCAAACCAACCAAGTGTCAATAGTACCAAAGAGCAATTCACCCTTTTCGGCTCTCTCTTGCGCTCCCTCTACATGATCCAAAATCCAACGAACTTTAGTAGCAGAGAAGTAAGCATCGATAATCAAACCAGTCTTTTCATGGAATTTTTCAACATAGCCTTTGCTTTTTAGTTGCTCAGCTAAAGGAGCTGTCTGACGAGATTGCCAAACGATGGCATTGTAGATTGGAAGTCCTGTTTTCTTATCCCAAACGACCGTTGTTTCACGTTGGTTAGTGATCCCGATTGCTTCGATTTGACTTGGTTTCACACCACTATCAATGAAAGCACCAGCAATAACAGACTGTACAGAGTTCCAAATTTCATTGGCATTATGTTCTACCCAACCTGCGTGAGGGAAAATTTGAGTGAACTCTTTTTGGCTAGAGCTAACTTTTTCACCTTTTTTGTTAAAGATAATGGCACGAGAACTTGTTGTTCCCTGGTCAATGGCCATGATGTATTTTTCTTGTGACATGTGATGTCCTCCTCATAAAGATCTTGAGGATGTCTCCTCTTTACACTAACTAGTATACAAAATAAAGCGCTTTCTTGTTTATCAACTTTTTTTAATTTTTAAAAAAATGTGAGGAGATTGTGTGAATTTCACAAAAAAGACCTGGAAGCACCAAGCCTTTTAAGTGAATAATAACTGACGAATCCCTGCCAAATCTTCCATGTCCAAATCATTTTTTAAATAATAGACTGGTGTTTGTTCCTTCTTATAAATAGGGTTATTGGTAACCAGCAAATCATAATGTCGAGTTCGGTCATAGGCTTCAATAGTAATAAAACGATTGTATTCCAAATACCGTTTCAAAATGGCTGCCATCCTTGAAAAGACAAGAAAACCAGATGTCAAATCCAGACCAATCCGCATATGCTGACCACCATTTTCAGCCATATACTCGATCAACTGGAGCCATTCCCAGAGAATTTTCTTATCCAAATCCGTCCCCTGCTGAAAGGCAGGTAGAGCATGAAAAATCTCCTCTGCCGTTCCCCTAAAATCATGTTCCATCAGCAAATAAGGATGGCGATTCTCTAACTGGTACTTATAGCGATCATGTAAAATATAGCCCTTATAGAGATAGACTTGGGCACAAAGCTGACTGAGTTCATAGGTAACATGGTCCTCTGTATAATCACCCAGCAACTCCTCCTTCTTCATTTCTTGAATCAATTGCGTCAGCAAATCTGCCAACTGCCCTCCAAAACCAAGGATATACTCCATAGTATGAAGAGGAAGAATGCGATGAGATAGGAGGAAAGAGAAGAAAATCATCATCTCACCATCCTCAGTTCCTAGAGGAAGGTGTTGCCCAGCGAAAAAGGACGGAGCCTTTCTCAGCAAACGAAGGTAGAAAATATTGTCAAAATACCCTCGCATTTTCTCTTCTATGACTTGAAACTGACAGGCATTGGCCCGAAGACGTTGCTGACTGATGTGACTCCACAAAACCAAGTCCAATTTCTGACCCGAAGACAAACTTGCACCGCAGATTTCTTCTAAACTGGCAATCTCCTGTTTTCTCTCTGGTTTCTGCATGTGACCTTCCCACTCCTGACTGGACCAGATCTTGCGGAAAAGGCAGAAATAGAAATAGCGAATCTGATGCTCTGGACCCCGCCAACGTCCATTTTGGATGGATAAATCAAATTCTGACAAAATCTGATTTAAACTAGCTAAGTGGCGACCAAGCGTAGCCTCACTAATCATCAATTCTTGAGCCAGCTGATGAGCTAAAAACTGTTGGTGGTAGAGAAGATAAACCAAAATCTGGTATTTAACAGCATTCTCCAAAAATAAGCTCCGGATATCTCTCCCCTTGGTAGCTGCACCAATTGACAGACGCAGATTTTCATCTTCTAAGTGAATAGTCAGCTCTAAGCCACTATCCATAGCCTTGTCATTGAGCAGGGTGACATATTTGGTTAGGGTTGCTTTTGAAAATCCTGTTTCTTCCATTACAGCCTTGACGGTCGTCTGAGACTCTTGTAATAGAAAGGAAAGGATTGAAAATTGGCCAGATTCGGCCTTTTCCATCAAATCTCCTAAATACATTTGTTACCCCTTTCATTTTCTACCTTAAGCATAGCATAAATCTTACAAATGCTGAAATAATCTGTTTCTCTTTTTATTTTCATGCTGATTTCCTGGTCCATTATCCTGAAAATCAGCAAACACACGGCTCCCCCTTTGGGCATTTTTATGCTAAAATAGTAGCTATGGATAAAATTATTAAAACAATATCAGAAAGCGGAGCCTTTCGTGCTTTTGTCCTTGATAGCACAGAAACCGTCCACACTGCTCAGGAAAAACACCAAACCCAAGCTAGCTCAACTGTAGCGCTTGGTCGAACTCTTATCGCTAGCCAGATTCTCGCAGCCAATGAAAAAGGAAATACCAAACTAACAGTGAAGGTACTGGGATCTAGCTCTCTAGGGGCCATTATCACCGTCGCTGATACCAAGGGGAACGTCAAAGGCTACGTTCAAAATCCAGGTGTCGATATCAAAAAGACTGCAACTGGTGAAGTCCTAGTTGGACCTTTTGTTGGAAATGGTCAATTCCTCGTTATCACAGACTACGGTACTGGAAATCCTTACAACTCTATGACTCCCCTCATCTCTGGGGAAATCGGTGAAGACCTTGCCTTTTACCTGACTGAAAGCCAACAAACGCCTTCTGCAGTCGGCCTCAATGTCCTTTTGGACGAAGAAGACAAGGTTAAGGTTGCAGGTGGTTTCCTAGTTCAAGTCTTGCCAGGAGCCAAGGAAGAAGAAATTGCTCGCTTTGAGAAACGCATCCAAGAAATGCCAGCTATCTCAACGCTTCTGGAAAGTGAAGACCATATCGAAGCCCTCCTCAAGGCTATCTACGGTGACGAGGCCTACAAGCGTCTTTCCGAAGAAGAGATCCGTTTCCAATGTGACTGTAGCCATGAACGCTTTATGAACGCTCTTGCTAGTCTTCCAAGCTCAGACTTACAGGAAATGAAAGAGGAAGACCACGGAGCAGAAATCACTTGTCAATTCTGCCAAACTACTTACAACTTTGATGAAAACGACCTGGAGGAACTCATTCGTGACAAATCTTAATACACCCTTTATGATTGGCAATGTTGAGATTCCCAATCGTACCGTTTTAGCACCTATGGCTGGTGTGACTAACTCAGCCTTTCGTACCATCGCAAAAGAGCTCGGAGCTGGACTCGTTGTCATGGAAATGGTCTCTGACAAGGGAATCCAATACAACAACGAAAAAACCCTGCACATGCTTCACATCGATGAAGGTGAAAACCCTGTGTCTATCCAACTCTTTGGTAGTGATGAAGACAGCCTAGCACGCGCAGCAGAATTCATCCAAGAAAACACCAAAACCGATATCGTGGATATCAACATGGGCTGCCCAGTTAACAAATCGTTAAGAACGAAGCTGGCGCTATGTGGCTCAAGGATCCTGACAAGATCTACTCTATCATCAATAAGGTCCAATCTGTCCTTGATATTCCACTTACTGTCAAGATGCGTACAGGCTGGGCTGACCCCTCTCTGGCAGTAGAAAATGCCCTCGCTGCTGAAGCTGCAGGTGTTTCTGCCCTCGCCATGCATGGCCGTACCCGTGAGCAAATGTATACAGGTCACGCAGACCTTGAGACCCTTCACAAGGTCGCTCAAGCTCTGACCAAGATTCCATTTATCGCCAACGGTGACATCCGTACAGTTCAAGAAGCCAAACAACGTATCGAAGAAGTCGGGGCTGACGCAGTTATGATTGGCCGCGCTGCCATGGGAAATCCTTACCTCTTCAACCAAATCAACCATTACTTTGAAACAGGAGAAATCCTCCCTGATTTGACCTTTGAGGACAAGATGAAAATCGCATACGAACACTTGAAACGCTTGATTAACCTCAAAGGAGAAAACGTGGCAGTTCGTGAATTCCGTGGACTCGCTCCTCACTACCTCCGTGGAACATCTGGCGCTGCCAAACTCCGTGGAGCCATTTCACAAGCTAGCACCCTAGCAGAGATTGAAGCCCTCTTGCAATTGGAGAAAGCTTAAAATGGTTCACACTGCTCTACTTGTTATCGATATGCAAAAAGCATTTGATAGACCTATTTGGGGAGAACGAAATAACCCTCAAGCTGAACATCAAGCATTGAGGGTACTGGCATACTTTCGTAAACACGCTCTTCCAGTCTTACATGTTCAACACATATCTGACAATCCCTAGTCGCAATTTCATAACAAACAAAATCAGGTGTTTAAAAGTGGATTTGAGCCAGTTACTGCAGAACCTGTCTTTCAAAAAACAGTTAATAGCGCCTTTATTGGAACAAATCTTGAAACATATTTACGAACAAATCAGATTTGTCATTTAGTCCTTGTTGGTTTGACCCTGCCTCATTGTGTATCTACTACGACACGAATGGCAGCAAATCTTGGTTTTGAAGTCACTTTACTAGCAGATGCCACTGCCAGTTTTACCCTATCTAACAAAAACGGTCAGGCCATCTCTCCTGAGACTATTCATGAGATTAATCTCCTTTCTCTACAAGATGAGTTTGCTCAAATTCTTACTACAGAAGAATTTTTAACCCAAATACAAGTATAAAATAATCCGTCAACTCTTATTGAGCTGACGGATTTTCTTTGATTGTAAAAATTTAAATACTTTAATACAGTAAAACAAGACACAAATAAAATTTGAATGAATCGACTAGGAAAGTCAAATCAATTTCTAGCAATATTTTAGAAATCGTGACGTATTATTCCATATTCAATCTACTATAAACTCAGACCTTAGAACCGATGATTAACAATTATTCATAAATGTCTATAGATTCAGTCAGAACTAACTCTACTAGTCTACCCCCTTTAAAGCACTAATCATGTCAATCTTTCTCATACGAAGACTAATAAAATAAGCAGTCCCTAAAGATGTAAACCAAACCAATAACGTAGCAGAAGCAAGGACATATATACTGACATAAGCGGTATACTCAATTCGAATCGTCGAAAATGTTGCTACATATTCTTTCAAAAACCATATGCCTAAAGGAATTCCCACTATCCACCCAATAAAGGTAGTTAGTATAGTCTCAAAAAGAGTTACCATCTGTAGATATTGATTAGAAAATCCTAATACTTGCAATGTAGCATAGTCTCTCATTCTCTCTACAAAGTTTAAAGAACCTAGATTATAGAGAACAATAATAACAAGTAATAAAGCAAAGCCAATAATCATTAGAAATACACTCATTAAACTAGCTACAAAATCATAGGCATTTTTTTCTTGGCTCCCTTTTTCAATGACAGATAGAACACCTTTGTCTTGCTTAATCGTATCTTGGTCCACCTCTGACCCAACTAATAAAGTATGGGGAGTAAAATCTCCCCCTGCTTTTTCAAAGACTCTAGCATGAAGATAAGCCCCTTGATTGGTTTCACTTGTGACAATCCCTTTTACTTCAAACTTGTAAGTATAACCATCTTGATAAGGAGTTACAGTTAAAAATCTCCGACTTTAATACCTGCCAAACGGGCAAATGATCTAGTTACATACAAACCATCATCTTTCAAAGATTCAGCACTCTCTGTTTTTGCTTGTATCATATCTCCATCATCAAATATAATCAATAAACGGTTGTATCCATCATCTGGACTAAAATGTGCTTGTGAAATTTGTACACCTTGCCCACCATATTTAGACTTAGAAGTAGGATAATCCGCCACGGTCAGTCGTTTTGAGTAAGAAAAATCTTCATTATATGCCTTATCAACAAGATGATTCATAGATACAGGCATACCAATTCCAGCAATCAGTAACATCATACTTCCTGCAACTCCCACGATTCCCATCAAAACTCGAATACGATTAAACGAGGCATCCCGAATTGCCCATCTTGAAGGATAAGAAATTCGTTGCCAGATAGAGGAAAATCTTTCCACAAAGACAGATTTAGCAACTTTTTCTTTACCTCTTAAAAATATTGCTGGTAAGCCTCTAGCTGACTCTCTAGAAGCTAAATAGGCAGCTAAAATACAAATTATAATGACTACAATACCAATGACTATTGATGAAGATGAATAAGAGATTTGCCAATTTGGAAGTGTAAACATTGACTTTTGAGTTTCTAGTACAAACCATGACATCAAGGGAGAAATAGCAAAGCCTGCGAAACTTCCTAATAAACTTACTACTAAGCCAAATAAAATATAATGTAAACTGATAGCCTGATTTGAAAAGCCTAAAGCCTTTAATACAGCAATCTCTTTTGTTTGACCATCAATCAAACGCTGAATGGTTGTAAACATAGCCAAAATAGCTAACAAAATAAAGATAAAAGAAAATAGGTAAGATAAGTTTCTAATTTGCCCCACTCGATCAGTAGCTTCTGATATTTCAGTTAAACTTTTTTGATCTTGATAAGAAACTAAATCGCTCCCTAAAATAGACTCTAAATCTCCTCGCAAATCTACCTTAGAACCATAAATTTCTAAAGCATTATCTGACGATAAACTCAAAATTCCTTTTGCAATTTCATTATCGGCAATATAACCGTAGGCATCATTGTCAGGATTTGGAGCTATATATTCCATGCTACCTGTAAAATAAATCTTATCTGTCGCCTGAACAAATCCTACAATTTCTAAATCTATCTGTTTTCCCCTTGATGAAATAAAAATTGAATCTCCAATCTGTAAATGATTCTTCTTCGCATAATTCCCATCAATCCAAATCGAATCTTGTTTTCCCTCAGAAAAAGGACTTCCTTCTGTTACTGTAACCAGTTGATTATCTGTAATCGTTTCAAGATTGATTCGTCCGTCAGTCTTGTCTAAACGAACAATATTAGCAAAGCCTTTCTTTTTACTGACAACTTTTTCAACAGAAGATAAGAGTTCAACCTGCTTAATTTTTGATTCATCAATTTGTCTCGCTTGAACCCAAACAACAGGAAGTTCAGATTGTTTCAAATAACTCTCTAGACTCTTTTCAAGTCCATGCCAAGCTCCTTGTAGCCCTACAAAGATTAATACACTTAATAGAGACATCAGAAAAACAGAGAAAAATTGTTGCCAATTTTGCCGAAGATCTCTTAATAATTTTATATGAAGATACCTCATCCCAGCACCTCTTCATTATTCTCTATTTTTTCAATACTTCCATCTTTCAAATATATAACTCGATCTGCAAATTTAGCAAACTCTCTATTATGTGTAACCATTACAACTGCAGCATTCCCATTTCTAGAAACTTCCTTCAATAAAGTTAAAATACTATCACCTGTCTTTGAATCTAACGCTCCTGTAGGTTCATCACACAATAATAGACTAGGCTCTTTAGCCAATGCCCTTGCAATTGATACACGTTGCATTTCACCTCCAGAAAGTTGATTAGGAAAATTATTTTTTCTATGAAGTAAACCAACTTGATCTAAATACATATCAATTTCTTTATTGTTTTTCACTAAATTTGCTGCAATACCTATATTCTCTTTGGCTGTTAAACTTGGAACTAAGTTATAAAATTGAAAAACAAAACCAATTTTATCTTTTCGATAAGCAGATAATTCCTTATCCGTAAACTTTGTTACGAGTTCCTCATCAAATATAAAGGTTCCTGATGTCGCACGATCCATCCCACCAAGTAAATTTAGTAACGTACTTTTCCCTGAACCTGATGGACCTAAAATAACTGTAAATTTCCCTTTCTCAATGGAAAAACTAACTTGATCTAGAGCACGAACTTCTTGCTCCCCCACCTTATAAATCTTGCTAATATTTTGAAACTGAATCATACATACTCCTAATATCTTGTCATAAATTTTATTTTTTCCTTTAATGTAGGCTCTTCATATTGCTCTATGATACGTTTAGATACTGCTTCCCTGTTTTCTCGTATAACCTTTTCAGCTAAGGAAATAGCCTCATCTACTGGAACAACTATTGGCAACTTATAATGTTGAATGATCTGATTTAACCGTTCTTTCTGACTACCTTTTACACAATAAGGAGTCAGACCCAAATTCCTATAAGCTTCATATAATTCCTCATCTGATAAATTTCGATACTCTTCAGATACTGGTCTATGCCCATCTGGATCCATTTCAAACTCTACTGGTAGATGGACAACATCTGTATACCACAATTTCGCATGATTCTTAGAGACCACTCCATAAGCAGTCAAATATTTTTTGAAAAATGTTCGACCAGGAATACCTAAAATAGATTTCATCAATCGATGAACGAATGCTGAGCCTGGATTAATTCCTACCCTCATTCGAACAGTCCCGTAAATCCATTCATTCAATACTGACCCATCTGATAGAAAACTTCCATGCTCCTTGTATAAAATTCCTTCTGTACGAATTCTCTCTTCAAAACGCTTTAACCCCAGTGCCATTAACTCAGTTGATGACATATCCTGAAATCTTCTTCCAGGATATAAATCTGTCAAAATTTCCCTCGCAGATAAAGCATCAATTAAGGGAAGTCCCGTTGCAATCGAAAGAGCTGTAGCAGTTGTTGTCTTACCCGTAGAATAAGTACCTGATATGACTAGCCTCAATTCTCTATTTCCCATCACTGCCCCCTCCATCAGGTAATTTTTGAGCTATTTTACTTTTAAAGACTACCTTATGATCTACATCATACCCAGACATTTCGTAGATTTTCCAATGTTCTTCTCTAATTTTTAACAATCTATTTTTTGAAACACTACCACTAAGTTCTACTACTCCGTTCAAAATTGGTGAATCCAAGTCTGCACTTACTTGCTTCATCCACATGGTATTGCTCTCCTCTCGAGATATCTCTTCGATATGGTAGGCTAACATCTCTGCCATTTGAGAAAAAATAATCAGAAGCTCTAACAAACTATAATAATTCTGTTCTAGACTACCTACACCACTATATTCAATATCTTTGATTAATACTTGCTCTGCTTTACAAGATATACTACTATCTGAAAACTCAACATCGTATATATCATGTTGTCTATCTCTTAAATGCGTTGATAAAAAATCTCTACCTTGTTCTCCTATAGCAACTACATTTTCCATACATTCTAATAATTGATAGCCTAAACAAACTTTCATATCCATTACCAAGCAATCAAATTCAATCACTTGGTTCGTCATTTTGAAATTTTGTAATTCTAATTTTAAATTTACCAATTCTTCTATAGCTTTTATTCCTGATTTTATCTCAAAATGGCTTAACCTATACTGATTTAAGCTCGCTCCCATTCTTTTCAGTATTTCACTTCCAAATAAATGAGCTAATGCTATTCCATCTAATGTACTCAGGTGCTGCTGTATGATTTCAGATTGTTTACTAGACCACAAACCTTCTTGATGAAGAGACCCAACCCCTTCTAAAATATTTTTCAACTTAACTTCATAAGTCGTCCTCTTATGTCCTCTACCAAAATAGCGATTTCTATTATCTCCAAGTAAATAATCTACTGTTAGCATATCCTTCTCCAATCTATTAAACTGACTCTATATTAAACAAAAAAAGACAAGAAAGAATCCGTAATTTACGAAAACCTTCTTGCCTTTTTAGGATGAAATTATAAAGATACGAGATTTAATCGAATAGCCTCACGTACAGCTCCAACTCTACTCGTCACTCCCAACTTTGAACAAATATTTGAAACATGGGTATCCACTGTTCTCCTGCTAACAAATAAACTATTTGCTATCTTTTCATTAGAATATTCTTTTACAATAAGTTCCAATACACTTAACTCCGTATCTGTCAATAGATTATTTTCTTGCTTTTCTAACAAACCATCTGGGATAACGTGATTTCCCTTATAAACAGCATAAATTGCACTTTTAACATCCAAATAAGAACTTTCTTTGGGTAAAAAAGCTTGAATCCCAAAATCCATCGCTCTCTTATGTAACAAAGTGTCATAAAATCCTGATAAAAGAACTATCTTGGGAACTGTATTCAGAAATCTATTTATCTGACTAATAACATCAAATGCCGTTACTCCTTTCAGCATAAAATCCATAACTAGCACATCTACCTTTTCATGCTTGAGACAAAGAAGTAAATCTGCTACTTCTGTATAGGAGCCGATAATTTTAAAATCGTCTTCCTTTAAAAAATAGCTCTCCAACCCTTGTAATACTAAACTGTGATCATCAATCAAAACCAAACGAATCATTTCTCTTCCCTTCTATAGGTATTCGTATCTTCACACTTGTAGGTTCAATATTTAGCTGAACAGTTCCCCCCAATAAATGAACCTTCTCTATAATTCTATTTAAACCAAAATGATGTTCATTAGACTGATGGTTTCCCTTAAAAATACCATCATCTGTAACTTCAATAGATAAAATTTTTTCTTTTGTAGATAAATCTACAGTAATTTCTCTAGCATTCCCATGAAGAATACTATTATTTACTAATTCTTTAATTGTCCTTAATATAAACGTGCCCACTTTATCATTAACTTTTTCTTCATCTATTGAAAAATTTGTCATAATCGAAACAGTTTCCATCTTCATGAATTGGTTTAATATACTAGTAATAGATTCTTTCAGCCCTAATTCATGCACCATTAAAGGATAGATATTGGAACATAAATCTCTTAATTCAAAGACAATATCATCCAACATCTCTAATAAAGCTATCCTATTAATTTGTTCACTAATTTCTAACTGCTTTTTATAATAAATAACCTTCTGAATTGTAGTATCATGTATAAACGTTGCAATTTCTTCCCTCTCCAATTCAGTAGCTACAAAAGTATGAAAACTACTAAAGGTTCCCTCCATCTTATGGCTAATCAACATCATTTTCCTTATTTCAGGTAACAAAGCTAGCGAAAAAAGAAAAGTGTAAAGAACGAAAAAAATTGGAGAAAATTCTCTTAATAACAGACTAAAAAGAATAATTAGACTAGTAAAAAAAACGGCAAATATCAAGTTATATATGAATGGATTCCACTTCCAAGCAACATATATCATTCGTTCTAATATCAAGTTATTCACAATAGAGAACAAAATAAGCAACAATAGAGGAATACTATAAATAAACGAAACTTCCTTACCAATCGGAAAAATATATCCAAAAAATAAAGGAAATAAGGCAAGAACTGCTAAAAATAAAGTATGAATTGGCAACATTTCTCTTCTCTGATAGTAATTTATAAGCATCTTTAACAGTAGGATAACTAAAAAGAAAAATACTAAATAAAATACTCCTCTAGAAAAAAAGATGGTCAAAAAACCAATGGGCTGTATAAGATTATAAACATACAAAAGTTGAGTTATGAGTGAATAGCCCAATATAATACGAGAAAAGTTAGAAATGGTTGAACCTTTTATCTTTAAGACTGACACTCTAATGAAGATATCCATGAATAATGGAAATGAAGTCAAGTATGAAATTAATAGACTACGACCAAATATATCTCCTATACTTGATGGAATAATCGATAATAACATCAGACTAGTATAAATAATAAAATAAAAATATCGTTTCCCAGTTTTCCCTCTATTTCTGCCTTTTATGTATAAGCGAAATAACAGTAACATCAGAAAAGCAATGATTGATAAAACAAGAAAGATAATCTGGCTTGTTCTTTCAGATTCTATTATTGAAATCTTTGAGATTCCTCGATTTAACACTGTCACAGAATGAAGTGGCTCAACAATTAAAAATCGAGATAATAAGAAATTACTATCTGGACTCTGACCGTCTATTTGTATAATTGATGACCCTATTATCTCTTGATGATTTGCAAAACTTCCCAGATTATGGACTTGTCTAACTATCCACTCATTATCATGTTTATCTACGGTGATTCCACTGTACGTTCGATTATACACCGCAAATGAAAAATAAAGAAAGAAAATAAATAACAAAATCAAAGAAAATCGAAACATTTTTGACTTCATTGTTTGTAGCACTCCATATTTTACTTGATATTGATGTTTATTCTACCATTTTTTCATTCAATAAGACAGGTTTTATAGTTAAATTTATCCTTTTTTATTTCGAGATATAACTGATATAATCTTCCTCCATGGGAAATCCCTACCTCTTTAACCAAATCAACCACTACTTTAAAACAGGAGAGATCCTACCTGATTTGACCTTTGAAGACAAGATGAAAATCGCCTACGAACACTTGAAACGCTTGATTAACCTCAAAGGAGAAAACGTAGCAGTTCGTGAATTCCGTGGCCTCGCTCCTCACTACCTCCGTGGAACATCTGGCGCAGCTAAACTCCGTGGAGCCATTTCACAAGCTAGCACCCTAGCAGAGATTGAAGCCCTCTTGCAGTTGGATAAGGCTTAATAGTTTAAAACCCGTAACTCTCTTAAAAGTTACGGGTTTTTGACTGTAAAAATTCAAAGACTAAGAGTTATTATTGACTCAAAGCAACACTGGAAACTTTACCA